>Ga0247824_10000133_pt1 | contig 30385 bp, 51 predicted proteins | sample 13C_PalmiticAcid_FD_194412 | JGI IMG/M metagenome (GOLD analysis project Ga0247824, IMG submission 194412) | Soil microbial communities from agricultural site in Penn Yan, New York, United States - 13C_PalmiticAcid_Day48 | ecosystem: Environmental > Terrestrial > Soil > Agricultural land...
GTCGGAGTGTGGTGGCCGCGATTGTCCGGTGCACACGAACGTCGACGCAGCCGGCAACGTCGAGGTGTTCCCTGAGGTCGGGCATGCGCTCGACGGGTGCCGGCACTGTCCGGCGACGCAGCCATCAAGCGTTGGTGAGGATTCGAAATGAAACGTGAGCCGACACTCGCTCGCTTCGCCTGCCGGCTTTGCGGCGATCCGTACATCGAGGGTGAGTGGGATCCGTGCGGCGGCGGGGGAATTCATCACGCGTGGGAGCCCATACCCAGGCCTTCCGTGTGCACGTCCAAGGAGAACCATGAAGTGCCCGATCTGCGAGCGACCGATGGATCGAGGCCTGATCTGTCGGCAATGCCATCAAAGCCGCGAACGGTTCCGACGGACGCGGGACGACGAGACGCTCTACACGGATCTGATCTGGGCGGCGGGCAGGGCCCGGCGCTTTGTCCTGCGACGTCGGAAGTAGAGCAGCGCACGAACGAGCCATTGGTCGAGCCCGTCCGCCACACCGTGGCCGGCATCTGGTGCGTCACCATCCCCGCCGACGAGTACGACCGCCTGCGAGCTCGCCCAGAGACACCGAGCGCTCCGGAGCGGAAGAAGGACACCGAGCGCGCCAAGGCATTGCTCTGGAAGGTGGCGGGCTGCGCTCCAACGAACCACGTCAAGACCGTCATCGACTTCATCGACGAGATTCGCCGATCGGAGATGGCGCGGCTCGGGGTAACGCCGACCGGGAACACCGGCCCAGGCATAGCGGAAAGAAAGAAAGACACATGAAGATCCTCCACGTTCTCTCCATCGACCCCGGCCCGACCTGGATGGGCTGGGCGCATCTGCGCATCGAGTATGGGCCCGGCTGCCGAACCACCTACCAGGCTGGTGGCGAAGAGGAGTGCTCGCGGCACGCGTTCAAGCGCCTCGCCTGGCGCGTCTTCACGGCGGCCGAGGGCGAAACCGACGGCAAGGAGGAGGTTCGCACCAACGAAGAAAAGCCGTTCACCAAGAGCGACGTCCGCATGGTCGTAGCGATCGAGTCGCCGGCGGGCGCCATCTTCAGCCCCGCGCGATCGGCGCAGCTGCTCCTCACCACCCGAAGGGCCGGAGGTCTCGCGATGCTCGCCGAGGACTGGGGCCACAAGGTCATCGAGGCCACCGCCCAGCAGATTCGGCAGGTCATGTGCGGGAAGGGCAACGCCGACGACAAGACCGTCAACCTCGCAGTCAAGGGGAACGTCTTCCTCTACCCGGAGACGAAGAACAGCCACGTCGCCGACGCGGTCGCCGTCGGCCTCGTTGGCGGATGGATCGCTATCGGTAATGCTGTACTGCCGACACCGAAACCGAAAGCCGAGAAGCAGAAGCGAAAGGGGAAGTGACAATGCCGATCAACCTCAGTGACGTAGTTCGCGAGCCGATGACTCCGCGCGAATACAAGAAGGCGATCGAGGCGAGACTCGCCGAATACGAGAACCGCGGGATACTGACGTCGGCCACGGACCTGCACAACGAGCGCGAGGCCGAGACCGCCCGCCAGACCACCGCCCTGACGATGGCGCTCTTCCGAAAGCGGATGCGACCCGAGGCCGAGAAGCTCTCCGAGGGTCGACCGGGTGCTTTCGAGCACATCCTCGCCACCATGTGGGCGCGCGCCGAGGAGTGCGAAGCACACTGCGACGTCCCAGCGGACGAGACGCTCGATCCCGACGGACGACCCACCCGTCACCGACCGAAGTATCCCGAGCTGACCAAGGCGCGAGCCGAGTGCCGAATCGAGGCCACCGCGATTCGCGTCGAGCTCGACGAGATGGCTGCCCTGGCGACCGCCGCGCGCGCCGAGCGAAAGAAGCCGAAGCCCATCCAGGTCGACACGCTCACCCTCACCGGCGTCGAGATTCCGCAGGCCCGAATCTTCGATAGGCGAACGCCGCACGCCCCCGACCCCAAGGACCCGACCGTTGCCGACTTCGAAGGCGCCCCCGTGCACATCTACGACACCTCGGGATGGCTCGCCGTTGCTCCCATGAAGAACGGCAAGGCCACCTTCGATTGCATCGCCAGGACGGGCGCCGTGACCGCCGTCTGGGTCTACGAGGAGACGACCGGCAAGATACTCCCGGTCCCTCTCGACGGACACGTCGCCGTCGTCGCCGGCGACACCATGGTCGTCCACATCGCCAACCGAGATCGAAATGGAATGGCGACCATAGTCCGCAATTCCTAGTTGACACATGGGGCAGGCCTCCACACTCGTGCTACAAGGCCAGTGTGGAGGTCTTCAATGGGCGGTCAGGTATTCGCCAGAGAGCGCGAGGAGTTGGGGTGGTACTACGCCGGCCTGGGCCCGACGCTCGGACTCGGCGCGGCGAGCGCGGAGCCTGGCAGTCGCGGCATCTTCGATGACAAGCGGTCGCACGAGGCGCACATGCACCGTCGCCGACCGGCGCACCGCTCCGAGATGGCCAGACTGGCCCTCGTCGAGCGCGCCATCGTCATCTCGCAAAGCCCCAAGTCGCTCAGCCAGATCTTCACGCCATTCGGCGCCGGCCGCGCCAGCTATCGACTCACGACCGCATTCCTCCATGACGGACAAAGCCTCATTGGATTGGCGGTCGGCAGCGACACCATCTTTCGACTCTGGGAGTCGCGACTTCCGACAGACGACGATCGTCGGAATCGATTCCCGACCACGCCCGAGACCCTCCAGCTACTCGAGTTCGAGGTGTCCGGCCTTCGCCGAGGCAACCGCATCCCCACCGGCCACCGCCTCATGTCGATCTTCGAGGAGTGTGTCGAGACCTACACCTGGTCGATGACCAGGTACGCCGACGCCCGCGCGCAGGCCTACCAGGAGCAGCGCGCCGAACGCGCCCGCACGCGCCAGCTGATGGTCGAGCGCACCGCTCGCGACCTCGCCGGCGTCGGGTTCCCGGTCCCGGCGCAGCTCCTCGCGGTCGGCATCGACGACCCGTGAGGGCGCTCGACCGCGTCTACACGACCTCCGAGCTGGCCTCCATGATCAAGTGGCCACGTAGGAAGCTCGTGCGCCATCTCATCAAGATGGACAAGGAGCGCGGCGGCCGACTGCTCGTGAACGTCGGCACCGACCGCCGGCCACGATGGACCGTGACACTCGAGGCGCTGCACTCCGCCGCCCCGCAGTGGTTCAACGACGAGGAGACCATCGACTCGAGGCTCGAAGAGCTCGAGAACGCCCGTCAGGCCTTCGAGTCCATCACCGCCGCGCAGAACGCGCGCATCGGCCAGCTCGTGACCGAGGTCAAGCGGCTGAAGACCACCGTCGACGTGATGACCTCGAGCCTCAAGGCGATCGTAGGAAAGTGAGGGGGCGATGGCAGTCGTGCACTACTACACCGAGTGGAGCTTCTACATCGACGGCCGGCTGGTCGCCTCGTCAGCCGATGCGTCCTTCCCGTCGATCTACGAACCGAAGCGTGCGCGTAATCGGGAGTCGCTTGCTCGCCTCCTCGAGAGCTTCCGCAATGCGCGGGCTCGACGGGCGCCCGTCCCCGCCGACGGCGATAAGAAGCGTCTCCAGCGGACCGCATTCCTCGTAGCGCAGCACGAGTCGGCTCGGCGATATCGCCCGGTGAAACACCTCCATCGCCTCCGTAAGCTGGACCTGATGGTCCGTCGGGTTCGGGCCAAGAAGTGAGAGCGCGCGCTTCCGGAGGGCCGCATCCGAGGCCTTCGCTGTCTTTCGCTTCGGTTTCGTGAGCCGCTGCCCGCCGCGGAGCTTCGCGTCGTGCCACATCAGCCAGCGCATGAAGCGCTGCTCGAGGTACTGAATCGTGTTGCGCTCGGGCCGAGCGGCGCGCCATCCGAGATCGTCGCGCCACGGATGATGAATGCCGGAGCTGCACGGAGGGTTGAAGTCGTCGAGCGAGCACGACCCGTCGCACGGGTACTTCACGCGCATCTTCATCCACGCGTACCGGTGATAGGCCGACCCGCGCGTGCCGTACGTCTTCCTCGCGCCGAGGCTGCTCTCCCACCGGACCTTGAGCACGGGCCGAACGGCCATGCTGGAAATCTGCCGAGGGTCGGGCCGGCGGTAGACCTGCTCGCAGTGCGCGCACACGTCCAGCTCGAACGGAAAGCTCTCTTTCGTCGTCATCGCAGCCCGCCCGGCCACGGCCGCGCCATCAACTCGAGAATAGAGCGCGCCGTGTCACGCGTGGGGATAGCCACCGTCTTCACTTCCGCCAGCTCGACCCCGTCCACCATCACGCGGACGCTCGAGTAGGGCAGGAGCTCGCGCCGCGCCCGCCACCACTTCTCATCCCGCAGCACGAAGATCAGCACCGGCACGCACAGATTCACCCGCATTGCCTTTTCGCTCCCAGCTTGCGCGAGTCGTAGAGGACCCGCTCGTTCTGCATGTCCCACACGACGTGGGGCTCGCCCGTTTCCTCGACCGCCCACGCCGCGAACAGGCAGGCGTCGTGATACGTGTCCAATCGATCGACGAGAACGAGGCGACGGGTGCTTTGGCAGACTCGCCGAACCTCCATCGGCCACTGCCGCCACTTGTAGGGCACCGACGGCGGGAAGCAGGGGCAGGCCTTCGGCCCTAGCCCGCACCCAAAGCACTTCTTGCCGCCCTTCTTGCCCTCGCCGGCCTCCGCCGGCTTGCGCCTCACTCCTGAGGCCATGGCCCGATCACCGATTGCAGCAGTGCGCGGTCGAACTCGGCCCGCCCGTTGTCGCTCGGACCGAAATCATCCTGAAAGGGCAGCTCGCCGATGAAGCGGACCTCGCGGCCATCGTGGGTCGCCGGCGTCATCGGCTCCCGCTGGTGGTGTTGCTCCCAGTCGAGAGCCGTGCGCGCGAGCCAGAGCCCGTCGATGGTCAGCTCGAACTTCAGCTTGTGGCACTCGAAGGCGACATCTTGGTCCAACACCTGGCCAGTGTCCGCGTGGAAGTTGAAGGGCACCCAGCCCACGCGTTTCGTGCACCGGGCGCACCACAGCCCGACCTGCGGAACCTCGAAGCCATGGCGGATCTGGATGCCATGGCACTGGAGGTAGAAGGGGGAGGCAACGAGCCTCGTCAGAATTCCGAGGAGCGCCCCCATGTCCGGCCCGGAAGGGTCGACCCGGCCCGAGGGAATCTCGTCCCTCACCTCGAAGGGCCGACGTGGCGACTTTTCGCGGCCGTCGATCGCGAGCCGGATGCGCGTCGCGTCGTTATGGTGGCCCTCTTCCTCGAGCGAGTCCGCGAGCACTCGCGCCCCATCGATGGCCGCGTTCAGCGCGTCGCGCGCCAGCAGCCTTGTTCTACGGCTCAACATCGCGCCTCTTCATCTCCGCACGAAGCACTGTCAGCCAGCAGGCGACGGCGGCTCGCTTGCTCGAGGTTTTGGGATCGTCGAATTGCCTTTTCACCATCCGGAACGTGTTCCGAAGATGCTTGTCATCGAACTCGTGGAGCTCCACCAAGCGATTGTCTTTGGTGCGCCACTTGATGGCCATCAGAGCCTCTCAATCTGGTCGACCAACCCGTTCAGCTCGCCGACGGCCCCGCCGACGCAGTCGCGGATGGTTTCGAACCGGAGGCGCTTGGTTTCGTCCGTCGGTGTGCGGCAGCACGCGAGCAGCTGCTCGGCCTCCTGAAGTAGCTCCTCGGCCCTGCAAATATTGAGCTTCGCCTGAAGCAACCGGGCCATGTTGATGTCGCTCATCGCTCACCTACCACCACGCGCACCGTGGTCCATTCATCGACGACGTCATGAATCACCTCCAGCACGACCCACTCCCGGCCGCGCAACGTCATCCTCTCGCCGACGCGCGGGATGGTCGACGACTTCACGCTTTGAGCGAGCTGCGCAAGAGGAGATCGGTAGTCGGGCCTTGCCCACACCGAGAACGGACGCATCACCATGTCACTCATCAAAAATGCCTTTTCCAGAGTTGTGGAGATCTACTGACAGCGTCCAACACGTCGGCATTCGATGAGGTCGGCATCGGTGAAGCCTTCGGTCGCCCGTTCCGAGTGCCCGGCCATCATGCCCCGGCCCGCGATGTCCTCGAGCCCAAGCGAGTGCCCGAGCTCGTGGGCCAGGAGGTGCTCGAGGCATGCCGCGCTCCCGCAATGCCTTTTCGAGAAATCGACGCGGATCTCGCCCGTCGTCCAATTGTACTCGGCCGTGTTGGCCGAGTCCTCGATGGGGCCCGCGACGATGGGGCAGCGGCCATCGGGTGCTATACGGACGGCCGCCGACTCGCCGAGCCACCGATTCCACCGTTCGCCGGCACGCTCGGCCGCCCGCGTCACCTCCGCCGGCGCACCGGGTTCGATGCGGAACGACCCGCCACAATCGGGCTCAGCGGCGCACGCCGAGCACGAGGCATAGGCCAGAAGCATCGCGAACCACCGCATGTCAGTCCCCCGCGGCGCCTGCGCGCCGGTCTCGAGCCCAGTTGGGCCGGTAGTCCATCGTTGGCTCGTTGGTGCACGAGAGGATGACCGCTCTGCACATCTCGTAGACGGCAACGTCGCCCGGCTGCGTTGGTCGCGACCCGAGCCGAAAGATGCGACCGAGCGCGAGCCGCACCGCCGCCCGACGCTCGGAGTCACTGAGATCGTCAAACATCATCGCTCGCGTCCTTCCCCTGAAATGCCTTTTCCAGATCTCTGAGCCTCAGTGCATCGATGTGCAAGAGTTCTCGCACTCGCACAGGTACCCAGCGCCGCGCTGGCCCTCGCAATCCGCGCCGCAGGCATGGCACTTCGGCTTGAACACGAGCGCCGCTGTCGACTGCATCCGGCGCGCTTTCTCGCACACGACCCAGGCCCGCGCGACCTGGGCCCGGGTCAGGGTCAAATGATCACGGGCCACCGTTTGGTAAGCCGCTAGCGCGAGCTCCATCATGTCGAGCATGGAAATGGTGAGCTCCATCGTAGGGATCGAGAGCGGAATGAATGCGGCGAGCACCTCCGGCCGCGCATCCACCTTCTCCGCCGTCGCGCGCCCAGGTTGCCGCCCAGAAATGCCTTTTCCACGTTTCATGTCGCCTCCGAAAAATGCCTTTTCCAGCTCTCAGAAGAATCGTGCAAGGAGATCCACGTAGGCCATCCACGCCAGTTCTTGCTCGCGTGTCTGCCGTCCGGCGAGGTGCGCCGCGCACGCGTCTCGCCGGACACGCATCTTGCGCCCGTGGTCGCGCCACGCGTACGCGCGGAGTAGCCAGTCGAGCGCGCGCGCCGAATCCCCCATCCCCTCGATCGCGCCACGTGCGGCCCGGAGGCACACGCGCGCCTCCGAATACGCGAAGCGCACCTCACGCTCCGTCGTTCGTAGGTCGAGGGCCGACCACAATCCGGCTTGCCGCATCGCCATCGCGTTCGCCGACGCGTACGACATCTTGACCAAAACCTTTCCGTGCCGAGTCCTGCGCACGCTACGGAGCCGGCCACGCTTCCGCGGGCTCCGTCGCGCATACGGGAGTTAGCGCGCCCAAGGGCGTTTTCAGCCCCCAGGGAAGGGTTCGCGGATGTCTCGCTCGCGAGCCCAATCGTTCACGACCTTTCTCACTAGCCGACCGGGCCGTTGCTTGCCCGATGACCAGCGCTGGATTGTCAGCGGATCTACACTCAATTCCTCGGCCAACTTGCCAACCCCACCGGCCTCGAATGCCATGCGCTTCCACGGTTCGGGCAGCTGGATTGACGGGCCAAACCCGGTCGCGCTTTCGCGCTTCTCACGACGCTCTACGCGGCGATCTGACATCCCATCGGGGGCGTCAGGAATGGCGTACTTCTTTTTGCGGGCCATCTCTCCTTTCCGACGACGCGCGATCTAATGATCGCGAGTCGAGGTGCGAGCGGGGTTCCATACGGGAGTTAGGAGCGCCGTGCCCACACCTCGACTCGCGACCGCTAAAAGCGGCCGCGTCGGCTCAGTGACCCTTGTGCCAGGTCCCGCCTCCATCGTGCGAGTGATGCCCGGCCGCAATGGCCCTGGCGTTCACCTTGCGCCCGCTCTGCATCTCGGCGCGCTGGATGGCTTGCCGCACCTCGAACGGCATACCCTCGGCTGACATGCTGCGGTAGGTGCACGCGTCGGACAGCCCTGCGCGGTCGGCCTCGGACCAACCAACGAACGCGATAGCCCCCGTGGGCCCTATGCCGATCTTGACCGTGCCGCTGGCCACTAGGCGCGCGAGGCGCTGCGTAGCGCGGCGCGTCTCCTCCATGCGCTCCTGCAGCGTTTGGTTCGCTCGCAGCCGGGTATCGCAGGCCATCAAGACACCGCGCTTTCGAGGTCGAGGCCGAAGGAGAGATCGGCGAATGGCTCGAACGACACGTCCAGCAACGCGAGGTCGAGATGCGAGATGGGAGCGGGTTCCACATCGTTCGAAGCGTCCGCATCGGGAGCCGCGACCGCGGCGTCCATCTCGACCGCCGCAACGCGTCCGAGGTCGACAGGGGGCAGCGCATCGGCAACATCCGCCACGGGAGCCGAGTCCAGCTCAGCGAACGCGAACCGGGCCGACTCAATCGCGGCGCGCTGCACTTGAGCAACAACCACCGTGGCCGCGTCGCCACCGACGGACAGCACGCGAGCGACGTCACGGGCCACCTTGCGAGCGGCCGCGACCGCTTCGCTCGCTTTCACGGCAAGATCTGGCGAGAGGAGCGCCTCCATCTTTTTCGCCTTGTCGGCCGCTTCGCGGATGGCTTTGACGTCCAGCCGTGCGACCGCATCGTCCATGCGCGAAAGCATGTCGCGCACCTCGCTCGAGATGGCGCGGGCAGCCTGCTCGTCATTTGCCGCAACCCGGCCACGAATGGCGTACACGCCAACGTGCGACCACTTCGCGCTCGCATTGTGCTCATCCGCGACCGCCATCGCCGCGTCGATCGCGCGAGAAAGCTCCTCCTCACGCGACTCGGGGCAGAGGAGCCCGAAAGCCGTCTCGATACAGACCGAGCGAACGAGCTTACGAGCCTTGTTCCGCGCTTTCTCAGCTGCCTCGTGCTCGGCCGGATCCGTGACCTCTTTCGTGGTCTTCCACACCGCGATACGCGCGACTTCCGTGGAGGGCGAAAGGGTCGCCTCTGCCGAGTTGTCGAGGTCCACGCGATTGTAGCGAACGCCACCGTTCACGGTGGTTCGGAGGCCGACAAGGATTCCCGGTTGGATGAGTTTCGTGGTCATGGTGTCTTCTCCCGTTGCGAGGCCATCGCCTCGGATCAAGTCTTAGCCTCGACCCGAGGTGATGGCAAGGAACAATCGACCTTAGAGCTCCACCTGACGGGAGCCAGCGTCCGACGTAGCCTCAGGCGCGCTCGCGAGTCGGGCCCGACCCTTCGCCCAAGCGCGCAGATCTGCAAGCTTCTCAGGTGCCGTCTTGCTCAGCGGCGTCACGTTGGCCGCAGCGGCGAGCACGTCAGCCGTCGTCACGTCCCGCTCGCCGTCGGCGAATGCGGCAAACAGAGCCTCAGGCACAAGCGCGGCGATCTCGGCACCAGTAAAGCCAGCGGTCGCGCTCGCCACCGCGTCGACGTCCACGGGAGACGCTCCGCGCCCATGCTGACGGAGCGACGCGGCGAGGATGGGGCCGCGTTCGCTCCCGTTCGGGAGATCGACGAAAAACAGCTCGTCAAAGCGACCTTTGCGCAAAAGCTCCGGGGGCAGCGCTCGCACGTCGTTCGCAGTCGCAATCACGAAGACCTCGCCCTCGCGCTCCTGCATCCACGAAAGGATCGTCCCGAGGGCGTCCGCTGCAACACCGCCGTCGCCTTGCTGGCCAGTAGAGCCGGCCAACGCTTTCTCGATCTCATCCAGCCAAACGACGCAGCGCCCCGTGCCCTCCATGACCTGGAGCGCCTTCCGGATGTTGCCCTCGGATTCACCTACGTACTTGGACCGAAGCGCTCCGAGGTCGAGCCTGAGGAGCGGGCAGCCAAAGACGGTCGCGGTACACTTGGCGAGCAGGCTCTTACCGGCACCCGGCACGCCCACGAGAAAGACGCCCTTGGGGGCGGGCAGGCCGAACGCGCGCGCGCGCGGACCAAACCCAGCGCGGCGCGACTTGAGCCAAGTTTTGAGCACGTCGAGACCTCCAACCGCGTCGAGACCGCGCGGATCCGGGTCGTGCCACGTGAGTACTTTCTCGCGAGCGATGACCCGCTTTTTCTCGCCAGCTACGATCGTGGGGACAATGCTCTTCTTGGTGACGACGCTTCGCATGAAACATGCGGCCGCCTCTTCCGCGGTCAGTCCCATGGCGGCGTCGACGCACGCTTCGCGGTCAGTGCCCGATTGCGCGGATGCCCGGATCTCTTCCGGCAAGTTATCGATGATGCGGTCGAGCATGGCCGACATCTCGACGCGGCACGGCAGCGGATACTCGAGCACCGTGCAGTGATTCGCCAACTCGGGCGGAACCTCGTTGGTGGGCGCGACGATGATGATGGCGCGCGCGTTGGCCCGCTTCGCGTTCGGAAGCGCCTTTGCGAGGTTCCGCAGCGTGCGAACCGTCATGGGGTCCATCCACTTGTGGAGATCGCGCATGACGTAAACGAACCGGTCCGAGCTTTCGGAGATCCAGCGAAGCGCGGCAACAGGGTCACCATCGCGAGAGATCGACGTCGTCTCGCCGGTAACCGTGTCGGTACCAGTGATGCCCGCCGCGCAATCCCACGAACGCGTCCGGAAGTTGGCCGACGCGGCCGCTTCGATGATGGCGCGCTCAACTCGCGTCTCCTCGCGGGTCACGACCCAAAGGAGCGGGTTGCGGGCTCGGAGGAGCGCGTTGATATCCTCGTTCACCTTGGATGCCTTGGTTGCGGTCGCGTTCGTGGTCGTCATGGCAGTGTCTCCCGTTGGCGCCCCGCGTTCGCTGCGAGGCACCACTTTGATAGCCTCGACCCGAGGCATTCGCAAGAAAAAAAAGATCGGCCTACGTGGCCAGCTATTCGACCGGCGACCGATAAGCCCTGTACTCGCGGCCGAGTGCGCGAATCCGTCGATCGTAATCGTCGCGCCTTTGGTTCGGGAAACCGTGAACGCGAGCGCCCATGGCCCGGAGGCCGAGCACGCGCGGATGCGAAGCTCCGAGCTCCATCGCCAGCTCGTCGGCACGACGACGCAGGCCGCGTAGCAGTGCGCGGTGCGCCCGGCCCGCTTTCGCTGCCGCGGACGATGGCTCCATCTCGAGGACAAGCCCTAGCGACTCGGCCATGTCCGCAATATCGAGCGCGTTCACGGGCGCCTCGTTCGGCGTGCCCAGTTCGGAAGATCCGCGCGGCGCGTGAAAGGCCACGATTGCATGCGGTTGATCATGTCCCTAACCCGCTGACGCGCGCGCGCGTCCAGCTGGCCCGATTCGATACGACGCCAGAGCGCCTCAATCATCGCGTCATGCGCGATGCCCGCACGCAGCTCGCGATCGAAACGCGCCGCTTCATCGAAGAAAACAAGCGTAGCAGCGGGACCGTTCACGACAGCCCCAACCGTGCGCGCAGCGCGTCCACGTTGGGCCATCCGAACGGCGACAGGGCCTCTTCTGCCTCAGCCAGAAAGATATGCGGCAAGTGCACGCCAGGCAGATCCGCATCATGGTGCGCGAGCACCAGAGCGGCCAGCGCGCGCGCCGCTGCCTTGCCCTTGCAAGGCTTCCCCGTGGCCTCGTTGACCGTCGGGTCTGCCTCGGGTGCCGAAACGCCCGCTACGGGCGTCGTGGGGGCGGCAACGGGCAAGGCCAACTCGACGTCGATCGCGGTGCCGCAATCGAGACAGGGGCCAGGCTCCGAGGTCCATCCGCCCGAACCGACTTCCCACACCTCGACCCTCGGATCTCCCAAGTCGACGCCGCGCTTTCGGGCGCACGTCTCGCACAATGCGCCATCGCGCGTGTGAACGAAGATCCCAGGCTGCTGCGTTTCCATGGTCGTGTCTCCCGTTCGTGTCGTGTGTCGTTCGGGGGCAAGGGAGAGGAGCGGCCCACGCGGCTCCTCTGCCATGCTCGCGAGCTACCCGAGATCGTTCCACGCGCGACCGGCCATGACGTTGGCCGCGTCGTACGTCGTGATCGTGCGCGTGTCCGTGCCATCCCAATAGAGGATCGTTGGCCCGACCAGAGCGACCATATCCGCGACCAGTGCGCTCGCGTTGGTGAGCGGACGATCACACCAAACAATGTGCGTGGCATGCGGGCCGACGAACCAAACGAACGGACGCGAGACGCTGTTGGACTCGAGCGCAGACGAATCGTGGATATAGACGTCAGGCTCGAACGTCGGGAGCAAGCCGGCCTTGCGCGCCTCTTGAACGAGAAACACATACGCCGGGTGTTGGTGATCGAACACGCTGCGTCGCTTCGCAGCGGTCAGCGTGCGCTTACGCTGCGCGGCGCTCTGCTCATCCCACGGAATCGACTTGGCGGCGCCCATGGTCAGTTACTCCACGCAGCAACGATCTTGCGCTGAGCCCACGACGTCAGCGCGCGCGTGATCTCGAGTGGCACCGCGTCGCCATGCGTCTGACGAATGCCGCCTTCGCCGCGGTGCGAGACGATCTCAAAAGCAGCCCCGAGCAGGCCGCAAGTGCCAACACCAACGGGCGTGACCAGGTAAGCGCCACGGTAGTAGGTCGAGCCTTCGCACACCTCGAACGCGTCCCCGTCCTCGTCCGTGAGCTCCACGCACGACGGGTGCGGCTTGTGGCCATGCATTCGGCGAAGCAGCGAGATCGCCGCGTCGAGAGCATCGGGACCGTCAATGATGATCAGAGGCATGAGTATCTCCCGTTATCGTCTCGCGACCCTCGCGAGCATCCTCAGGGGCCCCGAAGGGCCCTTGTGGACGCCCCCGAACGTCACCCGCTTTTGAGTAGCCACACGCGCGACTTGCCATCCGGCAACGTGTTGCCCCCGACCAGATCGCGGTGCTTCCCCTCGAACCATCCCGCGCGCTCAGCCAGCTTGCGCGCCGCTGCCTCGTGGTTGCCGTCGGCGTCCATGATGTGCGACCACGAAACGGTCACACTCTTCTGGTCGTGCGCCTTCGCACGCACTCGCGACCCGTGCGCGTTGGTGGCAGGAACGAAAACAGTCACAATCGCTCGCAGGTAGGTCATCGCTTCGATCTCCCGTTTGCCTCGACTCGAGGCATTAGTGTTATGAGGCTTCCACCGTGGCCCGTCAACACCTCAGTGCACGGGCCACGTCGTTTTGCTGGCCACGTTGGCCAGTGCGCTAGATCTCGACGGTCAAACCGCGTTCGGTGAACCACGCAGGCTCAGTCCCGAACGTGTAGGGGAGCTGCGTTGGCGCGACCGAGCACGACACATGCGTGATGCGGATCCGCTCACACTCGAACCGCGGTTTCGGGTCGTCCGTCTCGCGTCGAAACGTGTTGGTGACTCCATCGGTACGAACCGTGAACGTGTCCCCAACGCGGATGGGTGCGCGGCGCGCCATGGTCACTCGCTCCCTTTCGTCGACACCTTGTGCTCGAGAACGATCTGCCCCTTGGGCTTGTCGACGATGACCTCGCACTTCTCCGCGCCCTCGCGCGCACACTTGGCGACCGCGGAACGGATCTTGGAAGCGGACGCTTTCTTGCACTCGTGCGACACGACCGTGACGGGCGTGCCGGATTCGATGGGGCCCGAGTAGAGGTGCAGAGCGATACAGAGCAGCATCATGGTTGGTGTCTCCCGTAGTTCGCGCGCGTTCGTGCGCACGGGTCGGGCCCCCGAGGGGACGCGATCCGCGGGCACGAGGCGCTCAGAAGCGCATGACCTTCGCGAAGGGTGACGGCGCGCGCTCGACAGTCACCAGTTCGCGCGCGTGAACCGTGCTCGCCACGCGAGCCTTGCGATAGGTGGGCACCGGGCGAAGAAACTCGGCCGCGATGCAGAGCGCGAGAAAGGCGCCGATGACAGCGAGAACGATGGTGGCGATGCGATCGAACATGGTGCGTGTCTCCCGTTGGTGTCTGCCGTTGTCGGGGGCAGAGGAATGGCCCCTCTTGCGAGGGGCCTGACCTCCGGCCTCGCCTCAGGCCTTGCCGAACGTGACCTCCACCGTGGCGACCGCATCGGCGAAGACGCGGTACGAGAAACCCACGCCCCCGTCCAAGCTGTTGTAGCTGGCCGCGATCGACTCGCTGGCCTTGGTGGACGGAGCCCAGAGGGTTGCGTACGCGGCGAGGGTTGCGAGGTACGTAAGGCGGTTGGTCTTGCTGGTGGTCATCTTCGTGTCTCCCGTTATTGCCTCGCTGCGAGGCAATGGTGTTATGGGCTCTCCCGAACCAATCGTCAAAGAAAAAGATCGGGCCACGCTGGCCAGCTCTCGCGAACCAACGTCAGATCAACACTTTGCGCGTCGAAAAAAAAGATCGGCCTACGTGGCCAGGTCGCGAGCGATGCGAAGCGCGGCCATCGTGTCGAGCCCATCAAGCGCGCTCCCGCCGTCCGGATCGCCTAGCTCGCGTCCCGTGGCGAGGTAGTAGGCCACGGCAACCCGCCAAGCGCCTTCGGGCACGACCCGCGCAGTCCGCCGCCATTTGGCCCACGTCCAGCCTTCCGTGAGAAGCTCCGTGGTCGTGAGCATGTGGGCCGGAAAGGCCAGGTCGTAACCGTCCCCCAGGTCGCGCGTGACCACGTGCCACGTCCCGTCCAGCTCGTGAGCCTCTGCCCGGACCTTGCCACCCATCGCGACCATGAACGCCACCGCGCACTCGCGCGCATGCGTCCGCTCCATCATTCCCATGGTCCATGTCTCCCGACTCGAGCTCCAACGCTCGCCACGAGAGCCCGAAGGCTCCCGTCACCAGCGTTCGAACGCGCGTCACCCGGCCTTGCGGACGGGTGTGTTGAGGTAGGCCCAGTAGGCCGCGTCATCCCCACACCGACCCTGTTCTGGTGCGTGCGGATGGTGGTACGCAGGGCACGTGCACGTCCCCCGGACTGCCTTGCGCCGCCAGCGGCAGAGCGGCCGCGACTTGCGACACTTCACCGAATGCTTGTGCGCCTCCGGCCCCCAACAGGTTTCGGGGCAGTCAGCGGCCTTGCGGCGCGGGATACCCTTCCCCGTTCGCTTGCCGGTCATGTGCGTGACCACGACCTGCACCGGGGCAGGCGTGACGGTCACGACCGTGACGACGGGTGCGAGCGCGCCGAACGGAAAGTCGTCGTCGGTGACCTCGGGTAGCTTGTTGTCGCACATGGTCAGTTGCTCCCGACGATGCACGCGACGGTGACGTACGCGGCGAGGACAGCGGCCAGCGTGGCCTCCAAGAGGCCGATGACCTGGGCTTGGGTGCGCGGGTTCATCGGGCCACCGTGCAGAGGTCAAAACCGACTTCCCATGCCGTGAACGTCGCGCACTTCTGGCCCGTGGCCGGGACCCAGTAGCTTGCCTCGAACGTCGCGAGCCCAAGGTCGATGGTGCCCATGACCGCAACGAACGCGAAGAGAGCGAACCTGCGAGCGCGCATCACATCGCCCCCATCTTGCGGAAGTAGGCCGCGGCCGCGTCTGCCCCGCGGCGGTTGACCACGAACCCTCGCGACTCGCCGGACTCGCGCGTTTCGATGCGGGCCAGCTCGGCCATGCCGTTTGCGTTCTCGAGCGCCTCGAACGCGTCCTTCGCCTCGGACAGACGCTCCTCAAGGTCCATCTTGACGAGTTGCCAGTCAAACTTGCCGTAAACCACCGTGACAATGCCGTTTTTGGTCTTGGAGAACGTCTCGAGGTGCGACCACGTGGTCATCAGGTGGGCGGTCAACCGTGCCCGAGCCGCTACAACGTTCATCTTTGCAATCGCGAGCTTGTCCATGTCCGTGTCTCCCGTTTGCCTCGCGTCGAGGCAATGAGACCCTAACTCCAGCTCGGGCGACCTGCAAAGAAAAAGAACATGGCCAGCGTGGCCACCTCGTTTTCGGTCGCGCCATGTCCACACCGAACCTACACGGCACGACCAAAAGTGACCGTCGTGGGGCCCTCGCGGGTGCTTTCTACGGTCACCTACGGTCAAGCACGGTCACGGTTCGCCAGTACCTATTAGGGCCCCCGCGCAGCGCCGAAACGGCCCCTCCTGGCTCGCTTCACGCGAGAGACGGACGAGCCCCGCCAGCGCTCGAAAGAGCCTCCTGACGGTCAGTACGTCGCCGCAATCGGTAACCGCTAAGTGTGCGGAATGATTGAGGGGGACGGGGGCTGCGCAGTAAAGCGGTCGCAAGCCTGCGAAACTGCACGGGAAAACCGGCGGTAGCGCGGGGTACGGTCACGCTACGGTCAACGGGAGCGTACGCGGGCAGGGAAAAGGCAGGGGGCGGGGCGCGCGTCGACCTTCGCTCGCCTCGCGCGCGCTCGAATCTGCGCGTGCGGGTGACCGTGCGTGACCGTCGCGTCGCGCGGCGGGGGCTCGTCGCGAGGTTCGGCCTCGGATGACCGTCGCTGACCGTCGAGGGGGCCATCGTGGCGTCCCGGTCGGCCATGGTGGCCTGGGCGTGGCCCGCTGGCCTCGTGACCGTGGGCGGGCCGACACAACCCGGCGTGGCATGTAGGTCCATGGGCGTCGTGGCCCGTGGGGAGAGGTTGGGCCGTCATGGCCGAGTCGACGAGCGAAGCGGGCCCGCTTGGCCCCATCGAGGGAAGCGCGGCAGCTTGGGTCCACTACACGGGGCTTGTTCCCTGGGTCGACAACCCGCGCGACAACGAGCGCGCCGTCCCCAAGGTGGCCGCGTCGATTCGGCGCTACGGGTTCGTTGCTCCCGTCGTCGTCTGGCTCGAACGAAACCGCATGGTGGCGGGTCACACGCGAGTCCTCGCGATGCGAGCGCTCTGCCAAGCTGACCCGAGCTTCGCCGCGAAGGGTGCGCCGGCTCCCGGTCTCGTCCGCGTCGTCTACCACTCGTTCTCGAGCGAGGCCGAGGCGGACGCCTACGCCATTGCGGACAACCGGCTCGGCGAGCTGGCTGCCTGGGATGAGCCCAAGCTGGCCGAAGTCATGGCGAGGCTCCCCGCCGAAGACCTGGCGATCGTCGCGCTCGACGACGCCCCCGTGCGCCAGCTCGTCGCCGACGACGTGGCCGCTCGACCGCGCGGGCCTGCTCGCCTCGGCATGGCCCGGGTGCTTTGCGGCGATGTCTTGGCCACCCTGGCGACGCTGCCCGCTGGCCACTTTGATGCGGTGCTCTCCGATCCTCCCTACGGGCTCACCTACGCCGGCAAACGTTGGGACGTGACCGTGCCGCTGGCCCCCGTGTGGAGCGCCTGCGTCCGTGTCTGCCGGCCCGGCGCTCACCTCGCGGCGTTCTCGAGCGACCGCACCTACCACCGCCTAGCGTGCGCCATCGAGGATGGCGGTCTCGAGATCCGGGCCATGCTCCCGTGGCTGTATGGCGAGGGTTTCCCCAAGTCGGTCAACCTCCCTCACGCACTCGAGCGCCACGGTCTCACGGGGGCCGAGCTGCAAGACGCGACCGAAACCTGGGAAGGCCACGTCACTGGGATCAAGCCGGCCTGCGAGCCTGCCTGCCTGGCCCGTGTTCCGCTGGACGGCACCCTGGCTCACAACCTCCTCACCCACGGCACGGGGGCGCTCTGGCTGGATGGCACGCGCCTCGACCGGGGCAGCTGGCCAACCACCGTCCTCCTCGACGACACCAGCGCGGCCATGCTGGACGGCGCCGTCGGTGAACGCCCCTCGACACCCTACCGGGCCAACAGCGACGCGGGCGACAGCGTGCACCCGGCCAACCGTGGCCACCGAACGGCAGGAGGCTACGCCGATACCGGCGGGCCCTCGCGCTTCTTCTACGTCGCCAAGCCGTCCCGGGCCGAACGGGACCGCGGATGCGAGGGTCTCCCCCTCGTCACGCCCGCCGAGGCGACCGGATCGAAGGCAGGAGCAGCCAGGCTCGCGTCCCCTCGCACGGGGGCAGGCCGCAGCAGCGGCGTCCGCAACCACCATCCGACCCTCAAGCCCGTGTCGCTCATGCGCCACCTGGCGGCGCTCCTCCTCCCTCCTCCGAGGGAAGACGGACAGCCACGTAGGCTACTCGTCCCCTACTCGGGCAGCGGCTCCGAGATCATCGGGGCCCTGTTGGCCGGGTGGGACGAAGTCGTCGGTATCGAGCTTGACCCCCGCTACGTCGAGATCGCCGCAGCTCGCATCGACCACGCCCGACACGACCCGGAGGCATGGTGCGTCGAGGGGACGTGGCACCCGGCCGACGAGCTCCAACGCGACGAGCTAGCCGAGTGCGATGACTGCGCGGGCACCGGTCGCTATGGCCTACGGGATGACGACACGTGCCCGAGCTGCAACGGCTCGGGCCACGCCGACGAGCTAGCCAACCTGGACAGCCCAGACCTCGACGACGAAGAGGACGAGGGGGACGACACATGATGAACCACGATCTCCGGGCCGAGCTGGCCACCTTCATTGGGTGCGCCACCGTGGTCGCGCTCCTCCTCTCCGCTGCCGCGGTAGCCTGCTACGACCCGGCCAAACTGCCCCCGTGCTCTCCGTCGGCGGTCTACCCCGACCCGTGCGTGAGCAGCCCACGGGACGCAGGCACGGACTAGCTCACCTTGCCCGAGCACACGTGCCCCACCGTCACCATGTGGCGCTCGCAGTAGTCGACGGCCTCCTCCACGGTCCCGATGAAGTGGCCCTGGTACGGCTCCGACCCAATGTGGCCCCACACCTCGACCACGTAGTGCTGCTCGGACAGCCACCACGCAGCGCGGCGGGTGCCCCACCAAACCCCGTGCTCGTCGGAGCCCATGACGTCGACCCCTTCCGCGTCGTGGTCCTCCACGCGCTCACCCGTGACGATATCGACGAAGAAGCCCCGGTTGTCCTGGTCCATGTAGACCAGACGCGCGACCCGGCCGGTTTCTGACAGACGTCGGTGCGGCTTTGACCCCGCACCAACGAGGGCCACCATGGCAGGCCCGCGATCCGGTAGCCAACCCGGCCTAGCATGACCGTGACTGACCTCCGGAGTCGTCCACGGTGCGCAGCCATCGACGCGCCCGCGTGACCTGGCGGGATGAGACGCGCCATTGGCCTCTGGCTGGCTCGCATGTCCCTGCTCAGGGGAGCCACGACCGGCTGGATGGCCACAAGGTCCATCGGGAGATCGCGTCAGACATGGGGAACGTCGGGCACTTAGGCCCGTTTTCGCCGGTCCGGACGATCGCCCCTCTTCGGGAGACACGGACCCATGAACCGCGAATTCGCTGTCCACATGCTCAACGACGACGGCAAGGCCAAGGCCGCCCGTATCGCCAACCTGTTCGACCAGCTCCTCACCGAGCTGACCACGCCAGCCACGCCGAACGATAGTCCGCAGTCGGCGCTCTGCCCGCCGAGCCGCGAGACCCAACTCGTCCGCACCAAGCTCGAAGAGGCCTGCTTCTTCGCCAAGAAGGCCATGGCCTCCGCGCCGGGAAACACCCAGTGAGCTTCCCGCCTCGCATCGAGGTCACGGTCGCCATCTCGACCTTCACCTGCGCCACCTGCCCCGTCATCGTGACGCCGCACGCGCTCTGCTACGACATCCCGCTCGCCGGCGAGATGGCCAGCAAGTGGCCGAACGTCGTCCGCACCATCTGCGAGCACTGCGGCAACGCCAAGATCGCCGACCTGAAGGCCTGGGCGCGTGCCATGCTCCTCGAGGCGAGCGGCGGCAAGGCCCGCACGGTGACCCGTGCCTGACACCGAACAGGCCACGCTGGCCGAGCACGAAGGCGCCGAGGTCCACCGCATCGGCTTCGGGCTCCTCATCGGGAAGAAACCCGGCCCCTACGTGCCGCGGACGCCGGTCCTCGGCGGCATCCGCCGGCCCGAGCCGTCCCCGTACCACGGCCTCACCCGCCGCTACGACGTCACCATCAGCAAGGCCGAGCGCGACCAGCTCAACGGCGTGCTCTCCGGCAAGCCGGCCATCCCGCCAGGCAAGGGCAAGCCCTGCGAGATCTGCGGCAAGCCGTTCTACCGCCCGTGCGCGCCCCGACAGCGCACCTGCAACCGCGCCTGCGGCGGCAAGCTCAAGGCCCTCAGGCCCTCCGAGCGCAAGCCCCGCAATCGACGTCCGAAGGAGGCGCGATGCTCCCCCACACCGACGTCTGCCTCAAGCTCCCCTCCGGGCGCTACCTCTGCGTCCACGGCTGCCCCTCCGGACGCCGGTCCTGCCCTTCCTGCGGCGGGCTCGGCGAGCTCGTAGAGCTCCATCCGGACGGCCTGCGCATCGAGCACTTCTGCTCGGCCTGCGTGGGCCGCGGGCACGTCAGCACCATTCTCGGCCCCGTCGGCTCCGGCTGGCGGCGCGAAGTCCTCCTCCCCGACGGACGCGTCCTCTCCGAACAGGCCGCGCGCCAGGAAGGCCACCTCCAATGACCCCGAAGCAACGCGCTCAGGCCCTCAAGCGTGCCGAGCGCGACAAGCGCGTCCTCGCTCTCATCCGCCAGGGCGCCACCCTCTCTCAGATCGTCGAGGCCGAAGGTCTCTACGACACCAGCCACGCGTCCAAGGTCGTGCGCCTCGCCATCGAGCGCGCCGGACCGCCCGAGGTCGACAAGAAGTTCGCGCGCGCGCGCCACCGTGACCGCCTCGATGCCCTCTGGCGCGCCGCCTACCCCCGCGCCGTCGGCGGCAAGTCGGCGAACAGCAGCGTCGAGATCCCGCCCGACATCAAGTGGGTCGAGCAGGCCCGCAAAATCCTCGTCGACATCGCCGAATTCGAGGGCACCAACGCCCCGAAGGAAGTGCGCGTCGGCGGTTCCAAGAACGCCCCGCCCGTCCAGATGGCCGTCGTTGAATACGGCGACCTCGCAGAGATGTCCGATGAGCAACTCTCCGAAGCTCGCCGCTCTCTTGAAGAGGCTACCCGAAATGTCACCGCTGCAGCGGCAGCGCTTGGCGGTGGACCTGGAGCTGGAGAAGCGCCGTCGGAAGAAGACATCTGAGGTCGAGTACCAAGAGACGCTCATCGACTTCATCCCCCGCGTCTCCCCGAAGTACAGCCGGCCTCACCACCTTGGCCGGCTCGTTCGCGCCCTCCAGCAGGCCGAGACCGAGCCGGTTCGGGTCATCGTCAACATCCCGCCGCGTCACTCGAAGACGGAGACGATCCTTCACTCCATCGCCCGACGCATCAAGCGCCGGCCCTGGGAGACCATCGCCTACGTCACGGCCACCCAGGAGCTTGCGAAATCCAAGTCGCTCCTCGCACGCCAGTACGCCGAGCGCGCCGGCGTCGTCCTCCATGGCGACGCGAACGCGTGGAACGAGTGGCGCACCCCCGAGATGGGCGGCGCCCTCTTCACCTCGATCGGCGGCTCCATCATCGGCCAGGGCTGTCACCTCCTCATCATCGACGACCCCCACAAGGACCGCGCCGACGCCGAATCGCCCGTCATGCGCGAGAAGGTCTGGTCGTGGTTCACCTCGACCGGCTACGACCGACTCGAGCCGAACGGCTCCGTCGTCATCTGCCAGACCCGATGGCACCCCGACGACATCACCGGGCGCGCGCTCGACGACATGGCCCGGGAGAACTGGGACCACATCGAGCTCCCCGCGCTCGGCATCGAGGTCAACGGCAAGCGCATCGCCGACGACGACCACGGAGAGGCCCTCTGGCCCGAGCGCTGGCCGCGCCACGAGCTGCTGAAGAAGAAGGTCGACGAGTACGAGTGGAACTCGAAGTTTCAGCAGCGCCCTACCAAACGCGGCGGTGCTGTCTTCAAGGGGGCGAACCTCTACGACCCGGCCCGCCGGCCGAGCGCGCTCCGCATCTCCATCGGCATCGACCTCGCCTACAGCGAGGACACCCACGCCGACCACTCCGCCATCGTGGTCCTTGGCCAATGCGTCGTCACCGGACTGATCTACGTCCTCTACGCCCAACGCGAACAGCTCGAGATCCCTCAGATGAAGGAGATCATCGAGGCCCAGTCGCGACTATTCCCTGGCGCGCGCATTCACTGGCACACCAGCTCCACCGAAAAGGGCACCGCCCAGCTCCTCAAGCTGCTCGGCCTCCCGGTTCGGTGGCTCAAGGCGGACGTCGACAAGTTCACTCGCGCGCAGCCCGCGGCCGCCGCGTGGAACCTCGGCCAGATCCTCGTCCCCGGCGGCATCGACGCGAATGGCAATCCTGTCGAGCGGCCTCTTTGGGTGGCTCCGTTCCTCAAAGAGATCAACGGATTCACCGGCCTCGGTGACCGCGAAGACGACCAGGTCGACGCGACCACCAGCGCTTTCTACGAATACTTCACACCCCCGCGCGACCGCATCGACGACGACGGCAGCGGGAGCCAATTCGGATGAGGTGAGCCGTGCCCAACGCGAGAGCAATCGCGCTGAAGTACATGTCGCCGCGATACCTGCGTCTCGAGAGGCTCGAGAAGTACCAGGATGGCGACCAGTACGACGGCCGCCCCGCCTTCTTCTCCCAGGACGAGGACGCGCCCCCGCTCCTCGAGCGCGCGCCGTGCATTGTCGACGGCGTCGCCAAGAACGCCACGCGCGACCTCGTCGACTTCATGATGGGCGAGGGGCGCTATCCCGTCGTCAGCGCCAGCACCAGCGAAGACGACGCCGACCTCGACGACGAAGGCACCCTCACCGAAGACGAGGCCGGCCTCCTCGAGCGCTGGATCAACGGCCCCCTGACCGACTGCGCCAACCTCCGCCACCACTTCCCGGAAGCTCTCCGGATGGCGATGAAGTCCGGCTCGGTCGCGCTCGTCGCGTGCATGCGCAACGGGCGCCCCGAAATCGAGGCGTTCCCCGCGAAGTGGTGCACGCCGGCGTTCAACCCGCTCACCCGCGAGGTCATCGGCCTCGAGATCAAGTATCCCTACATCGTCGAGGAGCAGGACCCCATTTCGCGCGAGTGGGAAGAGGTCTGCTACGTCTACCGTCGCCTCATCAACGCGAACTGGGATGTCGTCTACCTCCCCGGCAAGGGCCGCGAAGATGGGCTCGACCCAGTTTGGTCGACCGACTGGACTCAGACCGTCCAGCACAATCTGGGCTTCTGCCCGGTACGCTGGTACGCGTTCGAGTGCTCGACGCCGACACCGGCGAACTACGACGGGCGCGCTCACCACAAGACCCTCCTCGACGAGCTGGACGCGCTCAACTTCTCGCGCTCCCAGCGCCATCGCGCGGCCGTCTATTCCGGCGACCCGCAGATCTGGGAAACCGGCGTCGAAGCGAACACCAACCCCGCCCCGATGACCCGGGCGGCCAACGTGCAGATCGAGGCGCAGGCCTCAGGCATCGGGCCCGATGGCCGACCGAACATCATCGGCGTGTTCACCTCGAACCCGCGCAGCGGCCGAGGTGGCCCGCTCCGACGCAAGGGGCCCGGCATCGTCTGGCGCTACCCCGAGGCGACCTCCAAGGTCGGCATGCTCTCCCTCCCGGAGGGTTCCCTCGGGGCCATCTCGGAGAACAGCGAGGACATCCGGCAGAAGATCGCGGAGGACCTTTCCGTCGTTCTCATCCAGCCGTCCGAGGTCAAGAGCTTCGGCGCCCTCAGCGGCAAGGCCCTCGCCTTCGTCTTCGCCCGGCAGATTGCTCGCGCGGACAGCATCCGCAACGACTCCCAGACCAGCCTCCTCTTCCCAACGATCGACCTGCTTCTTCGCCTCTGCCTGACCGTCGGTCAGCACGCAAACCAGCAGGTTCGAATCCTCGGGTTCACGAAGATCCTGCCCATTCTCCAGAAGTTCGTGGAGAACAAGCAGACCTACGACCTCGACGTCAACAACGCCGTCGTCGCGCGTACCGTCAGCGAATGGTTCGGCCCCCGCCTCCGCTTGCAGTGGGGCGACTACTTCGAGTCGTCGGCCGAAGAGGAAAACTTCGTCGTCCAGCTCTGCGCCACCGCCTACACGACCGGCCTGATGCCGCTCGAGACAGTGCTTGAGAAGCTACGCGGCGTCTTCCCATTCGCATCCATCGAGGAAATCCTCGGGAAGCTCGAAGAGGAGCAGGCCAAGAAGGACGCGCGCGATCTCGAGATGACTGACCAGAAGGGCGCCATCGCGGCCAAGCACGACGTCAAGACCGGATCTGCATCGGGCGCCAAGGGCGACAAGAAAGCGTAGGTGACCCATGTACTGCCCCGCCTGCAAGAAGGACGTTCACCCGGTCGCCGACCTCGCTGAGTCCGGCGCCATCATCAACGTCTGCCCCGTTGCGGAGTGCAAGCTGGCCCTCGGCGTCGTGAACGCCGAGCCGCCTCCGCCCCCACCGATCACCCTTGTGCACGGACAGCAACACCCCGGAGCCGCCGGGGGAGACGCCACCACGAGTGTGGCTACCAGCTCCCCCGGCCGCATCCGGATGCCTGCCCCGAACAAGCCCCTCGACCTCGTCGCCGAAGCCAAGGCACGCCTCGACTTCATCAACGACGAGCTCAAAACCCTCGCCGCGCTCCAGCGCGAAAAGCGTCGGCTCGAAGCCATGATCGCCGCTGCCGAAGCGGCCGACGAGACCGACCTCCCCCAAGCCGCGGAGTAGACCATGACCCAGCTCACCAAGCCGTGCCTCGAGTGCACGGTGACGAACGACGCCGACGCCGCCTCCTGCGTGGCCTGCGGCGGCGGCTCCTTCCCCGACACCGTCGCCGCGATGCACGAGCACGACGTCGAGCAGACCCGCGCGCGCCGCCGCGAGGAGGGCGAGGCGCAGGACCGCGAGTATCGCGCCTGGGCCGACGCGACGGACGACCAGCGTGAGGCCTGGTGGGCCGTCGGCAAGTGCCCACCGGGGATGTGCCGCAGCTGCCCGGCCCTCATGATGCCGTGCCAGGCCTGCTTCGTCCGCGCCGGCTACGACGGCGAGCTCTACGAGGCCTTCACCAAGACCCGCGAGCTGCCCATCCGCACCATCGTCGGCATCGACCCGGCCAGCGAGGGCCCGGAGAGCACCGTGACCGTCGTCGTGAAGGACAACGCCGTCCAGACGATCGTGGTCGTCGATGCTCCCGATGCGGCAGCAACCGACGCCTTCGTCGCAGCCTTCACCTCGAAGGCATCGGGCACCCTCCAGCACCCCGAGCACGAGGAGTCGCCCGAGACCATCCAGGCCTCGCCTCCTCCGCCGCCCACGCCCGAGAACGTCCAGAAGGACATCGAGCAGGCGGTCGACCAGGCCCTCGCCAAGGCCGAAGACTCCGACGGCGCCGAGCGCGCGGTTATCCACGGCACCGCTGAAGCGCCCGCCGTCGGACCTACTCCATCCACCCTCCCCAAGCCGATCGCGACACCGAAGGCGGCGAGCCGCAAGGCGACCCGCTGAGATCACGCAACCCGTCTGACCAACCAGAAAGCAAGAGGCTCTTCCCATGGCAACTGTTACGGCTACCGGCGTCCAGGTTCACGGATTCACCACCCCGAACGGCTTCCAGAAGGCCTCCGACGGCAAGCAGGTCATCGGGTGCTTTGTCAGCATGTCGGGCTTCGCTGGCACCTACGCGGCCGCCGACGACGCCACCATCCTCGATCTCGTCTCGATCATTCGCGACGCGCGCCGCTGCGGTAAGACCCCCACGCTCATCGCTGGCTGCATGGCCGCACCGGGACGTGAGGCGGGCGCCGTCGTTGGCGTCGGCGCGGTCGCGGTCGACGGCGTGAACCTCGACTTTCCGCTCACGCAGGCGGACCTCACGACCGAGCACGCCAACGCAGCGATGGGCGTGTTCGAAGAGGGTCCCTGCCTCTTCGTGACCTTCAAGGAGTGACAGCTACACGCGGCGGGCCCGGGGGACCGGGGTTCCATCAAAGCCGCGACATCACAGGTCCCTCTCCACATCGCTCCACCTTCCGCCCCGGGACGCGCATCCCGCGAAAAGGAGCCCTCATGTTCCGTCGAATCTCTCCGTTCATGTTCACCGGTCTCTCGCTGCTCACCTGCTTCACCCAGGGTCTCCCTGGCGAAGGCGGTGGTGGTGGAGGCGGTACCCCTCCGGCCGGCGCACCGGCTGGCGCTCCCCCTGCGGGAGCGGCTCCGCCAGCGGGCGGACAGCAGACGCCTCCGGCTGGCGAGCTTCCTCCCGTCGGCGAGCCCGGATGGGTCAAGGAGCGCGTCAAGCAGGCGAAGGACTCGCAGCTGCGCGAGACCCTTCAGGCGCTCGGCATCACCGACATCGAGGCAGGCAAGAAGCTGCTCGAGGACGGCAAGAAGGCCGCTGACGCCCAGAAGACCGAGATCCAGCGCAAGGACGACGAGATCAAGGCCCTCACTCCCCACAAGGACACTGCCGATCGATACGGCAAGTACCTTCAGGAGCAGGCCACTGAGGTCCTCTCGAAGCTCACACCGGAGCAGCAAACGACGGTGAAGGGCCTCGCGGGCGAGGACCCCATCAAGGTGCTGCAAGCTGCCAAGCTCCTCGGCGTCGCCCCTTCGGCGGCGGTCGCGGGCGCACCGCAGACCGGCGCCCCGGCGGGAGCTCCGAATGGCGCCCTGCCGCCCGGCCAGGCCGGCATTCCTGGCCAGGGCACGCCGCCGACCGCGCTCCCCGGAGCTGCGCCGGCGAACACCACGGGAGCCCACGGTGGGCCCCCGAGTGCCACGCAAAGCCCCGTCAACCACCTCGCTGTCTGGGAAGACATGAAGGCCAAGAACCCGTTCGCAGCGGGTCAGTACCTTCTCGAGCACCAGGCCGCGATCGTGGAGGCGAGGCAGGCAAAAGCCTCCAAGTAACCACCACGCGCTCGCCGACGACGGCAGCGTGACCATCAAGGAGTTCTCACATGGCCCTCGTCAATCGTGCATCCCTCGGCGCCGAGTTCTACGACATCACCGCGGCGCGCCTTCTGCTCCAGCCTCAGCCCCAGTTCCTCTACGCGATTCTCTGGAAGATGGCCCTCTCGGCCACGCTGGCGAATCTCACGGGCATCAGCTTCCGCGGCGACGTCGGAAAGCAGGGCCAGGAGTACCGCTCGGCGGAGTCCCACCGTGCCAACTACGAAGACCCGATCTACAGCAACGTCATCAACGTTGTGACGGAGCTCGGGAACGCGCCTGGCCACACGGTTCGACTCAACCGCCCGAAGTTTGCACAGACGACCTACACGCAGTCGTCGCGTGAGATTCCGATGGGTACGGCGATCTCGACGACTCCGATCAACATCGAGTCCGAGCAGACGTCGGTCACGCTCAAGCGCTTCGGCGGTCCCTTCAACCAGGCGGCCGGCGCCGTGGCGCCCTTCGGTGTCGACCGCTTCGACGCGACGAAGAGCATTCACTCCATCGCGTCGGCGGTCGGCACGCACCTGCAGCAGGACTTCGACCAGTTCATCGACCGAGTCGTCTCCTCGCTGCTCTCGCAGGCGGCCGTGACGCTCTTCCCCGGCGAGTACACCGCCCTCTCCGACTTCACCGACGCCGGCGGCGACGGGCCGATGACCTACAAGCTGATCAACCGGCTCGAGACGCAGCAGTCGGACGCGAACCTGCCGACCTTCTCGGACGGCTACCGCGCTCTCGTCGTTGCGCCCCGTGCTCTCGAGCAGCTCAAGGACGACCCGCAGTTCGCCCGCTACTCGGAGTTTCACAAGCCGGTCAACCCGCTGCTCCAGGCGAGCTACTACAAGTCGGTCGGCCGCACGCACATCTTCCAGTCGACGACCACGCCGCGCACGACCAACGGTGGCGCAGGCGTCGTCTACGAAAACCAGGCCATCGTGCCCGGCGTCATCGGCTCCGCGCTCGGCGAGATGCCCCGGACCGCGACGTCCACCGCCGACAACTACGGCGAGTGGGCGCTCGTGATCTGGCTCATGTACGCCGCTTTCGCGAACCTCGATTCGCGCTTCTGCACGCGGATCTACACCAACTGAGGTCGGTCTGGCCGGGTGGCTCGCGCTGCCCGGCCTCCCCTCCCATCCAAAGCTCCAAGGAGACCACCTCATGATCCCCGAATGCCTTCTCAAGCGCGGCGTCCGCGCCTCGGGCAACATGCCCTTCGTCGGCGCGGCTCCCCAGACCGCGAACGCTCCGTCGGTCAACATGTCCGACGTGCACCCCGGAACGCTCTCGGCTCGCTGCACCGTCAGGGCCGAGACGAGCACCCTCACCGTCACGCACAAGTGGCAGGTGCAGGACAAGACCGGGACCTGGATCGATGTCGCCTACGACTCGAACAACCCGGCCCCCGTCGTCCTCGCCACCGGCACCGCTGGTGCCGACGCGCCCATCACCAAGGTGATTCCGGCCCCGCTCGCGGTCTACGCCTACCGCGCGGCGCGCATCGTGTTCTTCACCGGCGTCGGCGTGGGTGCAGGCGCAGGGCAGGATGAAGTGTCCTGCGACTACTACTACGTCAACCCGCTCTCGAACGGCTGATCGGCTACCCAGCTCCGCGCGGAGGCACACATGGCTCTTCTGCAAAGCGAAGTCATCCGCATTCGCGCGGAGCTTGGATACAACGTGATGGGCCTCCAGGCCCTCCCGTACATCGGCATCACCACGATCTTCGATTCCGTCATCCAGCAGTACATCACGTCGGGCGCAACGACTTCGTCGCTGTCCCCCGTCACGGCCTCCCGCATCCCCGCGCCGCAGACCATCCAGGTCGCGAACGCCGACGGCATCCACGTAGGCGACTGCCTCGTCATCGACGTGGACCACCGCCAGGAGTCGGCCACCGTCCAGCACGTCAGCGGACTCGCGGTCACCCTGATGCTTGCCCTTCAGCACGGCCCCGGGCCCTACCCGGTCACGGTCGAGGGCGGCGAGACCATCGTTCGCGAGAAGCTCCGCGAGCTGAAGGCCCTCCAGCTCGGAGGCATCGGCGGCACCGCCGGCGCGATGAGTCGCCTCAAGACCCGTCTCGGCCTCAAGAAAGTAGACGACGTCGAGTTCTTCGGCGGCAACGGCCTCATGAGCCAGGGTGAGAGCCCGCAGAAGCAGCTTGTCGCCATGATCGACATCCTTCGCGACGAGCTAGCCTCCATCCTCGGCGTCCCACGACGCAACAAGACCGGCGGCGGCGGCGGCGTCGAGCTCTGACGAGGTGACCCATGGCCCTGCGTGATGACCTCCTGCCCATCGTCGAGGACCTTCGCGGCATCGGCGGCGAGCTCGGCTTCCGCCTCTTCGAGGTGCACGTCCGCGTCCGGAAGTTCTCCGGACCGCGCCCAGGCATCAGCGGCAGCGCCGACAGCGAGACCACCACCCAGGTCTTCGTCAACGGCGAAAACCCCAAGGTCCGCGAGGTATCCAGCCGCGACCGCGTTGCCGGCTCCGAGGCCAAGCTGTCCGGCGAATGGGAGATCGGGCCCCTGACCCCGGAATACGTCGTCGACAGCGTCATCGCGCCGACGAACGACGGACGCTCCGCCATCGTCCACTACATCCTCAAGGGCCCAGGCCTCCCGCCCACTGGCCTCGTCTGTCAGAAGATCTCCGACCAGCGCGACCGCCCGCTTCGCATCATGATTCGCGTGAGGAGCACGGGCCAAGAGGTCAAGTGATCCCCGCAGCCTCCCCCGTTGTCGACGCCTCCGGTCTCCGCCGACGCTTCGACCGCGCCGAGCGACGCATGCACGGGGAAATCATGTCCGCGCTGGAGCGCACCGTGCGCCTCGCGTCGACCTACGCGAAGGTTCCCGACGGCACCACCTATGAGGGCTGGTCGGGGAAGTTCACCAGCCGCACGGGCGAGCTCCGGTCGAGCATCAAGACCTTCGTCGTTGGCGGCATCACCATGGGCTACGTCGGCTCGGTCGTCGCCTACGCGCGCCACGCCGCCATGGTCGAGTACGGGACCAAGCCCCACGTCATCGCCGCGCGCCGCAAGAAGTTCCTCCGCTTCGAGGTCGGCGGCAACGTCCTCTTCCGCCGCGCAGTGAACCACCCGGGCACGTTCCCTCGCCCGTTCATGCGCGCCGCGCAGCTGAAGACGCAACCGTTCTTCGAGGACCTCATCGCCGAGGCCTTCGTCCGAGCCTTCCTCTGAGGCCCCATGACCGACTTCTTGGCACTCAAGCACGGCGCCGTCGTGTATCCGCTCCCGCTCGCGGGGGCCGGCCTAGGAGGCCAGGGGGCCACGCTCCTTCGCGACGCCGATCCGGCGCTCTATTACATGCTGGAGTTCTTCGCCTCCTGCATCGAAACGCACCTCGGAGCGCGCGTGCTCCAGGAAGTGGCGCTCGCGGGCATGGCCCCCGACCAGCCTGGCAAGGACTTCGAGGCCGCCGTGAGCATGGCGCTGCCCATCAACCCCCAGGCCTTCCTCAACGAGGAGCACATGCGGTTCCCGCTCCTCGCGATCTGGCGCGAGCGACGGACCTTCGAATACGTCGGCCAGCGGAAGGTCGCGGTCGACCAGGTGAACCTGGCGTACATCCTCCCGCCCCTCGACGCCT
>Ga0247824_10000134_pt1 | contig 30338 bp, 34 predicted proteins | sample 13C_PalmiticAcid_FD_194412 | JGI IMG/M metagenome (GOLD analysis project Ga0247824, IMG submission 194412) | Soil microbial communities from agricultural site in Penn Yan, New York, United States - 13C_PalmiticAcid_Day48 | ecosystem: Environmental > Terrestrial > Soil > Agricultural land...
CTCTTGATGATCTTGGTAACTGCCGTCTGGTTCAGCTCCTGGAACTGCAGGTTCTGCAGCAGCGTCGCATTCAGAGATAGAAACTGCGCGTACGCAGTTGCGCTGGACTCGATCTTGAACTTCTGCGGAAGCTGCCGCTTGTTGACCTCATCTTGGAACCAGACGAGCTGCTTCTGCGCCTTCTCGCTCTTGCGCAACCCCCCGGCGGCTTCATTGGTCGAGAAGAAGACCTGTGCAGCCAGGTAGAGCTCGAAGATCTCGCGCCAGCGGTACAGGTCTGACTTGGAGAGCTTGATGAGACTCTTGCGTGGCTTGGCCACGGCGGCGATTTCGGTCCCAAGGAGGCGGATCTTGTCGTTCATTGCATGCCTCTCTTCGTCTTGGAGGGTGTCGAGTTCGGTAACATCAGACTGCAAGAGGCCAAAAAACCGGCCATCTGAGTTTAGAGGGATCTTAACCCACTCATCATCGCTAGGCTCCTCACGGTCGTCGTCGTCGTCGGGATCCTGCGACCCAACAGAGGTGGGGCTGTCCGGTGCCGTGGAGGATACTTCTGCTAGGGATCTGGGTTCGGGGGCGATTTCCAGCGAGGCGCCATTGAGGCTTGGGCGCACGACCAGTTTCGGCCGTAGCAGGTGGGAGCTGTCAGTCTCGAGGCGGTATTCGGCGTTGTGCTCGGCCAGGAGCTGGTGCAGTGTGTCTGGGTCGTAGCCGTTCTTAATGAGCTCCTCCCGGACCTTGCCCAGAAGCTTCTTGAGCTGGCGGTAGGGGATGGCCTTCTCGACCCAGTGCTCCGGGTAGGTGGCGGCTGCCAGGGCCTCCTGGAACGCGTGGCCGAACTTCATGGTAGCAGTATTGGGAACACAAATGACCAGACTGGTTCAGGCGCCGAGAGATATCTGCGCATGGCGGGAACCGAGCACGTGTACCGCCAGACCGGAGGAGAAGGAGCCTGTCGAGGGGATGGTCTGTTGGGAGGGAACACGAAGAGCCTGGCTCGCGATCTGAGGTCGCCCGTAGGAAAATAGCTCAAGGGACGAAGAGAAGGGAAGTTGGCCGGTGAGGGCCTCGCGCTGTTCTGCGCTAACAATGGGTGTGGCTCGGTGTGGTCAGAGGCTTTTGTTACCTAACGGTTTCTCGAGTTAGTGTCCTGCACTTGCCGTGGGCGAGACAATCAGGGACATCCCCACTGCCGGTTTTGTGCAAGTCCAGGCCCTCAGCGGTGTCCCGTGGCTACGTAAGGCGGCTAACTACGGAGTAGTCCAGATCTTCTCTGGGCCTGGGCGCGAACGTGGTTGTCGTGGTTGTCTCGCAACAGACGGGATGCCAGGTCTTTGAGAACCAGGGCCCTGTTGCACACACCCAGATGACAGCTGTCGTGTGACTCGTTGCCCGAGACGGGAGGTCATCCTGCAGGCTCTGCACTGGGTGTGGCGAATAATTAATTCAGGACAAACCTTTGAGAGGCACCACGTCGTATTGCAAGGAAAGCATACAGCGTCATACACGAAATGTATTTCGTACCGTACTTCGTACAAGGAACTGTCAGGTATCTCAAGCTCCACAGTGCCTGCCCGAGATGAGCCACCGGCAAGCTCCACTTTTGGGCTGCCCCGCCCCCACCATGATTTTTGCTCTCGAGAACCCCACAGTGAAGATCGGGGCGCCATACTGTCTGTCCCAAGTTGTTGTCAAGCCCCTTGGTAGAAAACGAACATTGCCGCGCGACCGCCCGCAGAGATGCCAAACTCGATGCCATAGTTTCTCCTTTCTCCAAACAATCTACAAACATTTCTCGATACCCTAGGCCAAAGGAGAAATGGGAGCCGAGCAGTCCGCCCCTCGCGGCGGAACCAGCCAACCTGTAGCTCCACGCAAGACTTGCTACTACGAACTGCTCGGCGTAGACCGGGACGCGCCCAACGAGGAGTGAGTGGTGTTTCTTACACAGAGGTCTTTGTATGGATAGGACGGGATGCCGGATCCTGACCCCTTGCCAGGATCCGTCGAGCATACAAGAGGAAAGCGTTGGAGCTGCATCCAGACCGCAATTTCAACGACACCGAGAATGCAACCAAACGATTCGCCGAAGTTCAAACTGCCTATGAGATCATATCCGACCCGCAGGAGCGTGCCTGGTACGACTCCCACCGCGATGCCATTCTCAGCGGCGAGGACGATGTTGCCGGCACGGAGCCTACCGACCAGTCTGGGGCCGGCCACACCTCGGCGAATGCCATCTTCGCCCTGATGAGCCGGTTCAACTCGAGCGTACCGATGGACGACAGCCCGAGAGGATTCTTTGCAATACTCAACGAGTTCTTCGATCAGCTGGCCGCGGAAGAGACGGCTGCGTGCAACTGGGCTGGGGTTGCGGCGACGGAATACCCGCCGTTCGGCCAGGCCAAGGACGACTACAACACGGTGGCAAAGCGTTTCTATAACGTGTGGTCGGGGTTCTCAACAAAGAAGTCGTTTAGCTGGAAGGATAAATACCGTCTCCAGGAAGCCCCTGACCGTCGGATCCGCCGCCTCATGGAAAAGGAGAACAAGAAGTTCCGAGACGAAGGGATCCGCGAGTTCAACGACGCTGTTCTATCTCTGGTTGTCTTTGTCAAGAAGCGGGACCCTCGTTACGTGCCCAACACGCAGTCCGAGGCCGAAAGACAGCAAGTTCTGCGTAACTCTGCTGCGGCCCAGGCAGCACGGTCTCGCGCCGCGAATCAAGAGAAACTCGCCGAATACGTCGTGCCAGATTGGGCACAGTCTCGAGACGAGGACGATCACAACGACGAGTTCTCAATGTCGGAGGAAGAGGAAGAAGTTGAGGAGTTTGAATGCGTTGTGTGTAACAAGATCTTCAAAAGCGAGAAGCAGTTCGAAGCACACGAGAAAAGCAAGAAGCACATCAAGGCGGTGCAACAATTAAAATGGCAGATGAGGAAGGAGAACGCCAATTTTGATCTCGACGGGTCGGAAACCGGGGTTTCGACGCCATCGGCTGCACATCAGGAGGCCGAGGAGCAAGAGGCAGTTGCATCTGAGCATACCGATGCGGCCCCAGGCGAAGAGGGAGAGGAAGAGGCACAGACACCGTTGGCCCCAAAGGAAGAGGCAGATCAAGCCCTTGGCACATCATCACAATCCGACACAGAGGATGATGAATACGCACCACGGTCAGCCGTCGAGGAGCGCATCTTGAACGGGCCACCAAAAGGCGGGAAGGCAACAAGCCTGGGGGCCAACACGCCTGACACCGTGGACTCTACCACTGCCAGTCTGGATGACTTGACACTCGACAATGAAAGGGGAGGCGGCAAAAAGATTGGCAAAGCGAAGCAAAAACGGGAGAAGAAAGCCGCCCGTCAGGCCGAGGCCGAGGCATCTGCTTCTGTAAGTCCGATATGCTCCCAATTATACAAAACTGCCCGGCTTTCAAATTCTGACGCCTCGAACCCTAGCACAAATGCTCCGTCTGCAAAGAGACCTTCCCATCCCGGACTAAGCTCTTTGACCATATCAAGGACCTCAATCATGCCGCCCCTGTCCCTGTCTCTACCGCCAAAGCGGGCGGCAAGAAGAAGCGCCGTTGATGTCTTAGTCCAATGATGTGATTCTGAGCATCTGCCTACAGTCTTGAGGTATGGCTGGCTCGACCATATGCTCATCACCACAATCATGTGGCATCCCGAATTTCACCTGCACAATCCCACGGTCGGGGAAGGGGTCGAGGGGTATGACACGGCTGATCCATCTCAATACCACTCGAAAAACACATGGGTATGAGACCAAACTCCCGAACTCCGGTTTCCAAAAACCTGCACGCCCTGATAAGCCCGAAAATGAACGAAACAGAGCAGCAATACACCTGGTCTCCGATGGACCCGCCAAGTGTGCCCCGGCATTATGCTTCCAGCAAAGTATCCTCATCATCCTCATCGTCACTCAGCGTCTCGACTTCGTTGATCGCCTCAGCCCGGCCAGTGCCCATTCCCCGCGCTGGGTCGTGGGGCGAGACGGTGATAATGGACTTGCCCTGCACGTGCTTCACTGCAACCTTCCACGTATCCCAGTCGTCCTCATCTTTGATCAGGAAGCCGATTAACATGCTGGGGTCCATGTCCTCGACATGGAGATGGCGAAGTCGCCTGGTGTGGCATGAATCCAATTCCTCCAAGGTATACTCGGTGGGGTTTTCGTGATAAGGGAGGGCCGGCCTGGGGTGATGAGGGTCGAGGTAGAATAGCCATTGTCCTTGGACACCAACAAAGTAGTGAGATGATGAAGGGCGACCCCTGCAAGGGAACATGTCAGCCATCAGACACGGGACACTGGGGTAGGCAGGGTTGTTGCTCACCCTGCAATGCCAATAGACTGTTCCATCTGCAATGTCGAAATCAAAGCCTCCTCATAGACTTTATTGATCTTGTCAATACCCAATCTCGTGCACACCAGGATAAGAGTTGGGTGGAAGGTCTCGCCGTCGGGCTTCGCAATAGCCATGAAGCTGTCTTCATAGACATCGGGAAGGTCGCCTGTCGAGTATATCCGCAAGGAGCCCTCATGTCGGTTCACCAAGGCCCTACAACGTGTCAGCGGGAACATGGTCATCCCCATTCCGGGACGGCCGGGCCTGATGCAACCTACTCGATGCACCGCGCGGCAGCGGACGGTCCAAACCACTCCCCAGGGTATTTCCCACACGCATCCGCTCCGTGCTTGACAAAACTCTGAAGGGAATAAGGGGCGCGACTATCATCGGCGAATAACGACAGGATCTCTCGCTCGGCATTGGGGTCTGTACTTCGTCGCCAATCTGCCAGGTCAAACATTAGCATAAGCCGCTGCAAACAAGCGACCGAAGACGTACCGCGGCCTAGCCGGGATACCAGAAGCGCGTTGGCCAGCAGGCTTTGGCCGGATCTGATCATGCATCCCCAGCCTGTATCCGACGAGAATCCCGTTGTCTGGTCCCCAAACGAGGTCTTGAGCCGCATGGCGAACGACAGAGCTGAGGTCGCCTTCGGGTCGGTAGACTTCGGAATCTCCTCGAACCCAGTCCGGTAGGTCATCCATATCCGGGACTCAAAATCGTCCAAGAAATCAGGCGGCCAGCTGCTCTCCTGGCTGGGTTCCTCGTATGCTAATGACGAGTCAAAGCTGCTTGCGATCGAGTGCGGGGGGGTGTCGAGGACTTGTTGGTTTCTGGCGTCTGGGGAGGGAATCGGGGCTGCTATTGATGGTACTTGCTCGACGGCGGCGGTATCGACTGCACTCTCGGCCGGCGGGGTGCTGGCGATAAACGGCGACGGTGTTCCGGATGTATTCGCACCAAGTGTGTATGAGCGACCCAGGCACCAAACCGGTTCGTTGGAAGTCCGGTCGTTGATTGGCTCTGGATCCCAGATCTTTTGGAAGATGCGGCGGCCTACGCGGCTGACTTCAGCACCGGCGGCCATGGCAACCTCCATCGCACTCGCCAGGTGAGGGGACGTGCCTGAGACGGCGGTCTGCCAACTGCTGGTCCCCTGCCGTTGAGGACTCATCGGAGCTGGCTCTGACTGAGCCCCGTCAACTGCCGGCGGAGCAAAAATCCAGAACACAGAAGCTGCCCTGCTGTGGTGCAGTTGGCGGAAAGGGAAGGCTGCGATCTGTATTCAATAGGAGGCAGCTGCTTCTTGCTGTCCACCAAATGCGGGACGATCCACACACAACGATTGCGGTGATCTCGAGGCGGGTCGGATCACAAAGATGACGATATATGGGACCAAAAACGTAGGTTGAAAGGGCCGAGTCGAGGAACGTTGCACACGGGGTTTTAGGAATGCAAAGAGCTCGATGATCGAGGGTAGGCGTCTGGGAAGGTTGGGAGAGACGGGTTGCTGTCACTGTGTACGTAGGGAGCTGCGGGAAGGATGTCATCTGAGTCTCAGGCCCCACCTCCTCAAGGCTCCCAAGCATGAGCATCGTCCATCCATGCAGATACGGCAGGAAATCGCTGGCCAGTGCTGCCTGATTTGGTTAGCGCGAACGGTAAGATTCGGGAACAGGTGCAGTCTGGATTATCCGTCCAAAAGTGAGTTGCTGTGTACACAGAAGACAAAACATAGAACCGGAACATCGAGTTGGCAAGAACTTGTGAAACATCCTGATGGCACAAGTTTTGTTTTGGGAGCATAGAGAATCTTTCAGATTCCATACCTAAGGAGTGAGTGTCAACATGCGGCTTCCTTTTTGAGAAGTGATTGGATTCTCAGCAATCGCAGCTGATGACGCGCAACCCTAACCCGCATTTACCAACAGGTGGTGGAGAGTGACTCTTTCGGCCAGCCTTTGCTCTTGCCATCACCAGTGACCAGGTCAGAGCCTTCAACTTCAAACACCACAATCTAATCCATTTTACAACAAAAGGTTAGCCCCAAGACTCTACCATTCTCGCAGACGAAGGAACGCGTTCAAGACAACTAGTCTGTCCCTATTTTCCGTGCACATTTCGACTACATTCTGCGAAGTTTGATTCAGAGGCGAGGCGAGGGGCGACTTCAACATCTGGGCGTTCGGAGCCCCAGCGACCATGGCGCCCAAGGCCAAATGGCCTTCTCCGGCCGCAAAGGCTTCTCGCGGCCGGCCTACAGGGCCTCGAGGCAAGCTCCGAGACTTCCTCCCTCCAAGTCCTGCCATGAGGACCCCTCCGAATGGTAGGAGCCGATATTTCTGTGATGCCATCGAACCCCCTGGACGCTGACCTCAACAGGGTTCTCAATGCGGGATGAGGCCAGGAACACGGCATCACATCAGTCTTCTTTAGGCTGGCCCTCAGGAGACGCCAAACTCCGTCAGCGGCCGGTCACATTCGTGAGTGCCGGTGTCATCGAGCCTCTCAAGGACGAAAAAGCATCCGATGGCCCATCTGATCCGAATGTGGCCGAGGAATCTCCTGAGGATGCTATTGATGCCGTTGTCACCGCCTCCTCTGAGGCCTGCAATGCCGGGAAACTTGGCACGGAAACTGTCGACGTTATCCAAGTTGAAACAGCTACTCAAACCGTCGAAGAAGAAACCGTCATTGTCGAGTTGCCCGTTGAAAAGCAGCTTGTTGGTGATGCGAGCCCGCCGTCAGAGGTCCCAGGGAGCGAGTCGAAAGAATTGTTCTTCTTTGACCTCGGAGACGACCAACCCATGGCCAACCTTTCCATTCCTCCCCCAAAGATTCCAAGCCCCAGATCATCGTTCGGCGAGTCTGATTCGAGCGAAGAGGTCATTCTGTTTAGAGGCCGCACCGCGAATGCTCAGGGACCTGCTCGCAAAGATGACGTCCTGCGCCCCAGCGTTATGGCTGTGTCCTCAAAGGCATCTGTTGACCTGAAGCATGAGGCACCCACAGTACCTTCCAACAGACCAGTTTCGCAAACAACCACATCGCCCTCTCAGCTTCGCCGCAAGCGATCGAGATCCCGACGGAACCGCTCTCAGGCTCCAAAGCCGAGGAAAGACGAAGAGGAGGAAGCGATCTTGGCAGATTACATTGCCAACATGGCGGCAGACTCGGATAGCGACTTTATTGGCACGCTCCAAGCTTTCTCTGGCCAGAGAGATCTCGGCGGCGACGATGGCGCCGTCAACTTTGGTTCTGGAGATGAGAAGTCACCCGAAGGCAACGATTGGCTGGGCAATGGAGGCGCCGAGTCCGTGAAATCCGACAGTAGCGATGCCGAGGAGGACGATTTCTTGAGTGGAGATGATGAGGACATGGATGCAGAGATGGATGACGAAACAGTCGCCCGCCTCCTCGCCAAACAAGAAGAGCTGGGCATGGAAGGCGACGACCTTCTCCTCTTTACGAGCTCGTTTGCGCAAACTGGATCCAGAAAGTCAAAGGGGAAACGGCCAGCCAACACAGCATATGGACCTGCCAGTGCTACCCAGGTTGCGGACGCATTTGACAATTTGGATCTTGCCGACTGGAGCCATCTCACTGGACAGACGCGCAAACGGCGCAGCAAACAGCCTCCCAACTTTAATGTGTCTGATTCAGAAATTGAGGCAGCCCTCAAGACCGCCTGGAGCCGAGACAGGGAGCGAAAGAAGGGACGCAAGTTGGAGCGTGAAGCCCTCCGTGCTGAAGGGTTGTTGGGCAAACACGCGAACCCCGACGATCTGCGTGTCAAGTATCCGTCGGGGATGAAGCTGGATGACATGAAGGCCGAGTTGACCTCGTTTCTTCTCAGTTCGGCGGAACGGTGAGTACCCCTCGACCCGACAACCTTGCATCAAGCTGACAATAAAACCAGTCTCGACTTTCCCCCGCTTGACAAGCACGCACGCAAGGTCCTCCACGAAATCGCGAATAAGTTCAACATCAAGTCGCAATCCACCGGCAAGGGCGACCAGCGTCGTCCTGTGCTCTACCGGACCAACCGCACCGTCCGGTACGCGTCGACCCGGCTCGAAGACGCAACCGCCCATGTCGACCAGGCAAGCATGCGGGTGCATCGCAAGTATTTCCACCGCGTCGACGTCAAGGTTCAGAGGACCGAGTCGCCCAGAACCGGGGGTGCCGGCCGATCCGGCCATAAAGCACTCACGCTCCGAGAAGGAGAAATCGTGGGGGCGTCGGTTCCGGAGCTTGGCCAGGAGAACAAGGGACGCAACATGTTGGAGAAGATGGGCTGGAGCAAGGGAATGTCGTTGGGGGCACTGGACAACCAGGGCATCCTAGAGCCTGTGGCTCAGGTCATGAAGCGGTCTAAGGCCGGCCTCGGATAAAGACATGAAGGATCTGTTTAGGTTGAGTGTTTGAGTGTTGTCGTCGCGAGTTGCCCAATCACCAATATCTTCGCGAATTGCCCCGTCCAGATGTCTCGATCGACCTGACCCGGTTCATGGAACGAGACTGGTTGCTCCGGCATACTGCACGTTTCTTCTGCTCGAGTTCAATAGAGCCATCAAGATCACAAATAGCGGGGAATGCAAGAAAGGTTGATCATATGCACGAGTTCATTTCGCCCGAAACCCTGATATCAAGGCATGTATTGTACAACCGCAAACCCCGTAACCATGAATAACATTGCCCCCAAAAAGCAGACCATCCGTAACGCATTGCATTAAGAGACTCCAAGGGGCGTGTGTGCCTTGGCCAGCCTCGTCATGACTCCCAAATGCCAAGCAAACCCTGTGCCCTAAGAGAAAAACGAGAAAAGCAAAACCCCAACCAGTCACTTATTTCGTGCTCGAGGAGTACTTGGTGACGGCCTTGGTGCCTTCCGACACGGCGTGCTTGGCAAGCTCGCCCGGGAGGATGAGGCGGACGGATGTCTGGATCTCGCGCGACGAGATGGTCGACTTCTTGTTGTAGGCAGCGAGCTTGGAAGCCTCAGTAGCGACGCGCTCGAAGATGTCTGAGAGAAACACGCGTCAGAAAACCGCGCCGCGTGTGGGGCACATCAGGTCGGGTGGACTCACCGTTGACGAACGAGTTGAGGATGGACATGGCGCGGTTGGAGATACCAGTGTCGGGGTGGACCTGCTTCAGGACTGTGCAGTTGTTAGCTATCGGTCAGGAAATGCCATGTGGGGCAAGCTCGCGCCGGGAGCTGTTTCCAGCGCTGCGCGGTCGCGTTCGAGAGAGCACTCACCCTTGTAGATGTAGGAGGAGTAGGTCTCCTTGCGGGCCTTGGTCCGCTTCTTCTTCTCGCCCGAGGGCGCAGTCTTCTTGCCGGCATCCTTCTTCTCGGGAGCCTTGGAGGCAGTAGCCGGGGCCTTGGAGGCGGGCTTCTTGTCAGCAGCCTTGGGGGCCATTTTGAATGTCTGGAAATCGAATTGACGATGAAATGTATGGGATGCGACTAAAAGTCGTTGATGGATCTGACGGTCGTGAGGGGCGTGGATGTTGCGAAAGAGAAGTTGGATGATGGAGGGAGAATTGCGGTTGGCGAGGGGGAGTGGCCCTTTTGTAGCTGGACGCGCCTGGCAGGAATGGCTGTGCTGATTTGGGGTGACCGCGCGAGAAGTGGGGATCGACCGGGGCCGGCGACGTGATTTGGCGAAAAATACACCCCAGTACGGCACAAAGAATGACAGGGTTACGCGATGGCCCAAGCGCCACAACACGTCCCAAAATGGGTTTTAGCTCCAGTCTCAGGTTGAAGTCAACCACGCTTCTCAAAAATACCCTGATTGGCAGCCTGGCATATTTTTCTGCAAATGGTTTGGTTGTTGGGAATCAGCATTTCCAAGAGGACAGCAGCATGCCACCCAGCCACGCCTCAAACCAGGCGCCTCTGGGCCAGTCATCGCTGAAGCCCCTCAGCCAGGGAAGGGACAGGCTGACGGACACCAGGCGTTGCTTCCGCTCCAGACGAGAGGAGACAATTCTCGCACAAGGAAAGGTGCCTCGAAGGATGCCAACTCCCAGCTGCTGCTGCCCGAGTAGGTCAGGTACTGTAGGATATTCTGAAAGTCAAGCTGCGTCTGCTGTCCCACAACACATGGGATACATGCACCATGCGGATGGTACATTACCTTACGCCGCGAATGCGAGCTTCACGGCACCGTATATATATTTTGAATCTCCGCAACATGCAAAGATTACGTACTCAACGTTCTGGAGGGAGGCTCTGGAAGATCCCCGGACACCGAGGTGTATCAACACCATCAGCCTTACAGTCCCCATGGCGCACGCCCTGACGTGATTGGCCCGTGGCAGGACAAACACATCTCCATCAGCTCCCAAGATCTGGGGAAGAGCCACCCGGACTCCGATGACATGTGGGCGTCAGTGCCGACAGTGCGGGAAGAGCCGCATGGAGAAGCACCCCGTTGCACTCCCGGGTCCGCTGTTGGCTGCTCCCGGGGTTCTTGAGGGTCCAGTTCTGCCCTACAGATCGTCTTTGACTCGATTTCGATGGATCAAGGGGGGTTCAGGACCCAATTTGTGAAGCTATCTCTAACCTAGTGTCCGGGTACGGATGCCATGTCCCGTATGAACCCTGAAAACTGAACCCCTGGGTACTCCGAGACCATATTTCACCATGGACAGGGCCTCAAGAGGCATTTGACCCCGGATGCTCAACATGACCCAAAAGCTTGAACTCTAAATCCAAACAAGGGAAAACTCTCGAGTACCAAACCCAGGAACCAAATGAACCCAAAGAGATTGGGGCGTGCCCATACCTTGGTTGTCCAAGCATGGTGGACAAAGCCACATGCCAAAACAACACTCCAGGAACACAAAATGCCCGGAAGCCGTGCTTCAACGGTAGGGTGCTCAGAGATCGAGCAATTCCCTGCTGCGTCGAGCATCACCGACGCCAGAGAGGGAACAGCATCCGGATTCGAGGGAACTCTCGGGTTGCACATGACATGCGCGGCCAACATCGACGGGGAAAGTTGGGGTGAGTCAAGCAACTGGACCAAATCAGTCAGCCATCAGCCCTGGCCAAGGAAGAGGAAAGAAGGTGGCTGGCAATTGTGATGTGATTGTTGTGGAAACAACTCTGCTTGCTGGCCATTGTTTTGACCGGGCGCGGTTGCGGCACTGGGCAAGGGGGAAAATGCCATGTCAAGGGAAAAACTGGCAGCAGCATTATTTTCCCTCGGCCGTGGGTCAAGCTGATCATTTTTTTGGCGCGTTGGGAGGGAGCGCTTTGATTTTAAAGGTTTGGGCGGGGAACGTTAATCCCCACAGCGGCCAATCATGGTCCCTGCAGCATTTACCCAGTATTTTTTGCAAGGCGCGCAATCGCACCCATGCATAAGTCCGTTTCGGGATTAGTTCCAACAGCTGCGATCAACAACTGAGAAAGGCGCGAGTGATCCGTGATCTCGCACCCTTACGCGAAAACTACTTAACTCGCCCATCCCCCACCAACGCTCAACTTCTTCCACTCTCCATCAACAAACTTCCGCTCTTCCATCAATTACTGCTTCCAGCACGTCGAGTCTTTTCTCGCCCTCATCCACAAGTCAAATCTACCCGTTTTTCCACAACTCCATCAATCAAAATGACTGGCGGCGGCAAGTCCGGTGGCAAGGCGAGCGGCTCCAAGAACGCGCAATCGTGAGTACCTTTTCGCGACATCCTTCCGCGTCTTGCATCGTGGCCCGGGGTCTTTTGCAGCCCGGGTTTCCAGTCTCAGACGCGTCTCTTCTTTACAGTTGACTGACTGCCTCTTTCACAGCCGTTCCTCCAAGGCTGGTCTGGCGTTCCCCGTCGGCCGTGTCCACCGTCTCCTCCGCAAGGGCAACTACGCCCAGCGTGTCGGTGCCGGTGCCCCCGTCTACCTGGCCGCTGTTCTCGAGTACCTCGCCGCCGAAATTCTCGAGCTGGCTGGCAACGCTGCGCGCGACAACAAGAAGACCCGTATCATCCCCCGCCACCTTCAGCTCGCCATCCGGAACGATGAGGAGTTGAACAAGCTCCTCGGTCACGTCACCATCGCCCAGGGCGGTGTCCTCCCCAACATCCACCAGAGTATGTCGCTTCCCCAACCAGCCGCGCCAAGATGTGTCGTTCTAACATTCTTCTTCCCCAGACCTCCTGCCCAAGAAGACAGGCAAGACTGGCAAGAACTTGTCTCAGGAGCTTTGATTTTCGGGGTTGGGTTCTTTTGCTTTTTTCAGGTCGGCACGTTGGGTTCATGATATTGGGGTCACGGTAACGGGTCATCGGTTGCTTTTTCGCGTGTTTGGGCTGTACATTAATTCCATGATGGGCATGGTCATGGTCATGAATGAGAATATCCTCTGAACATCCATTTTTGGTTCCAATTGCTGTGTGCAATCTGTCTCTTGCTTTTAAAAACTTGCATTGGTCAAGATGCCGGCCGTTTTATTCCGTGCCCGCCAATCTTGTCATCAGTTAACCGTCCTGTTTACCAGCCGCATTTCAAGGCGTGGGTTTGACATCGCGAGTTTTGGAACGGACAGTGTCGTCAAATCTTTTATTCCACAGAGGCGTCTAAATCCTATGTACAGCCCAAATCCGTCATGCAAATGCCCATCAAAACTTGAGCGGCGGGGGAGCTGGGAAAGGCGGAATACGTGTCAGCGAGCAAGGCCAATGGGCTACTGTTAGCGGGGCAGAACTTACGATCCATATGGTGAGCTGGGAGGTTTCTCTCGTACTTGGATCCTGCGCAACTTTGTTAGCTCCAAGGGCATTCCGGCTGTGATCGTGGGAATGCGCACCTCCAGGGGCAGTCGGGTGGCAATAGGGGTCCGGGTGCTTCCACTTCTCCAGCAGCTTCTCCGTCTCCTTCAGCAGTGCCTACGCGGTGTTCCCATGTCAGTCTTCTGTCCAAGCCCGGATCTCCCCCCCTCACCACAGAGCGTGTTGCGTACCCGTTGTAATCTTGGATCGCTGACATCCCGGTTCTTCTCAAACAGCGAGCGGATGTAAAGTGCCTGGCCGCGCCAGAGGTAGCGGTGCACCGCCCAATCGAGGGCGAGCTTCAAGGAGCGGCGGTAGAGCGACCTGGTTTCGGTATCAGCGGTGTTCGGCGCTTCGCTGTCAAGTCATGGAGTGGACGTGTGACTGACAGTGCAGCCTGCCTTGACGACATGGTGGGCGGGCGTATTTCTGGTGATTCCCTCGTCTGGTATTCGCCCTGCGTCTCAGGCCCTTCGGTGGCCGTATCGCGTGTCGATTGCTGCTCACGGCTGCCAAATCGCGCCAGTCCCGGTCGAGGTGCGGGGGGCGATGCCGGAGATATCTGGACTGTTGTCGCGACTTTTTGGTGGTTGGCCTGCTTTGAGCTCAATTGACGAAGTGGATTGGAGCTCCCATCCAGCAGTTGCTGCCTCAGGCTTCCATGCGCACGCTAACCTGCGTGAAGGCGAGACCGTGAGGTGGAGACCTGCGGTCGCTTGTCCGGGGCGGATCAGCTTTGCTCCTTGTTGCCCCCCAGACCCAAATTGCAGCCTGAGGCCCTCTATTTCTGGGTACCGTTCGGGTACCTCGCCGTTCGCTGTCAACGCTGACGTTCCGTTCCATATTGCCGAGAGGCTGGCGGTATCCAAGCTCGGCAAGGTACCTGGATCCCTGTGCCCAAGCTGCTGCAGGCTGAGGTCACCGGACCAGTGGGTGACCCGGCGGAGGCTGCGATGGTGCCGGCAGCGCCGCTCGCAGCTGCGTGCTCCTTGCAGCCCTGACACGATTGGAGGCCAGGATTCTGACTCTGCCAACGAGCTCCTGTGGCTATTTTTTTCTCTCTTGCTTGGACTCTGTAACCGGCGCATTCAAACCAATTGTTGCCTCGTGTTTTCTCCGTTTTCCTTTTGTAACCAACACTAATTGACTTCCTTTTGCGGGATCAATTGCGATTGTTGTCTCGATATTCCTATCTCCAGGAAGCGTGTTTTTGTTTGCGCTTCATTGCCAGCAGGAGTTATCGCCGCTTGCTGCAGACCCTGACGCCCGAGTCGTTCCGCCTCAACCGCGAATTCCCGCAACGACGCTGCCAAAACAAACCACTTCGGACCTTGATTAGAAACCGTCAACATGCTGTACAGAGGACTTCGCCTTGCGGCTCGCGCCGCTCCCAAACTGTCGCTCTACAACACGAGCTCAGCGCTGCGCCAACTCCCCGTGCAGTTCCAACATGTACGAACCTACGCCGACAAGATCGTCAAGGTGCCGACGATGGCCGAGTCGATCAGCGAGGGCACGTTGAAACAATGGAACAAGGCGGTTGGCGACTTCGTTGAGCAAGACGAGGAGATCGCGACGATCGAGACCGACAAGGTACGGGTGTCTGCATCCCTCGCGTCGCCTCCTGCACTGTGACTTACACGCTGGTGCCACGCTAGATCGACGTTGCCGTGAACGCCCCCGAAGCGGGCATCATCAAGGAGTTCCTGGCCAACGAGGAGGACACCGTCACCGTCGGCCAGGACTTGGTGCGCATCGAGCTCGGCGGCGCGCCGTCGGGCGATAAGCCGGCCGCGGAGGCCAAGGAGACCCCCAAGGAGGAGTCAAAACCTGAGACACAGCCCGAACAGAAGAAGGCCCCGGAGCCCAAGCCGGAAGAAGCCAAGCCGGCGCCCGCGAAGGAAGAGGCCCCCGCGCCGAAACAGCCGAGCAAGCCAGCACCCGCTGCCGCCGCCGAAGCCCCTGCCACCCTGGGCAACCGGGAGGAGAGGAGGGTAGGTCGCTGACGCGCCCACGCGTTGCGCCGCACAGCATGCTGACAGGCTTTACAGGTCAAGATGAACCGGATGCGTCTCCGCATTGCGGAGCGCCTCAAGCAGTCGCAGAACACGGCCGCGTCTCTGACTACCTTCAACGAGGTTGACATGTCGGCGCTGATGGAGTTCCGCAACAAGTACAAGGACGAGATCCTGAAGAAGACGGGCGTGAAGCTGGGCTTCATGAGCGCCTTCTCCCGCGCCTGCGTCCTCGCCATGCGTGACATCCCCATCGTCAACGCGTCGATTGAGGGCCCCAACGGCGGTGACACCATTGTTTACAGGGACTACGTCGATATTAGCGTTGCCGTCGCGACCGAGAAGGGCCTCGTTACCCCGGTCGTGCGCAATGTCGAGTCTCTGGACCTGGTTGGCATTGAGAAGTCCATCGCCGATATGGGCAAGAAGGTATGGCTCCCAAAAATACTGCATCTCGTGGCACCGTAGCAGCTCTAACACCGAGGATGCAGGCTCGCGACGGCAAGCTCACCATCGAGGACATGGCTGGTGGCACTTTCACCATCAGCAACGGCGGCGTCTTCGGCTCGCTGATGGGCACTCCCATCATCAACCTCCCCCAGACCGCTGTGCTCGGCCTCCACGCTACCAAGGACCGCCCTGTCGCCGTCAACGGCAAGATCGAGATCCGGCCCATGATGTACCTTGCCCTCACCTACGATCACCGTCTCCTCGATGGCAGGGAGGCCGTGCAGTTCTTGATCAAGATCAAGGAGTACATTGAGGACCCTCGCAAGATGCTTCTCTAATTCATGGCTCCGGTCTGGGTCTGGGTCTGGGTCTGGGTCTCCAGGGTGGATGGCATGGGGAGATTGGCTGCCGGTGACGGGAGGGGGGCGCGGTGACACGGTCGCCTGTATAATATCACTTACCGAGGGCTTTTTCCCCGGGTACACTGCATCCTGGAGGCGTTTCCAAATTAGACTTGGGCATGTTTGTTTTGTAGTTTGTGGTCTGCGAGATGCCGTCTGTTGACCCATTTTATGTTCCTCTGGCACTGGCTGCACGAGTTGTCGATGCAGGGGGCTTTTGTCGACTTGTTAATTGTACATGCGAGCCAGCTTGTAGCAACAATGTCAAAGAATCATCTGTCATTCTCTGCAGTGAGAGGGCGTCCGTCGTTGGGTGACGCCAGAAAGCTTATTAGTTGCGGCTTTCGCACTTGATGCAAAGTGCAATTCCAGAAATTCGGGGTCCGAATCTAGTTGTTAGATTGAGCCTCGAGTTAGAATAGTGTTACTGGTGGTTCGAGTATGACGTATTATGTGGAGGTCTGTTGTAGAACGCTTGCTCAGACCAAACTACAACATCGGGTGGCTAAATTAAGTTGACATGTAGCTGTGAAGAGGACTTCATCGTCTTCCTCTTCTTCTCTGGCGCCGTTGCCACCCAGTCCCCCCTTCAATTCCTGTGATCAGATATGACTCTTCAGAAAAGGCAATCTGTCTCCCAACGCGAATCTATGCGTATAATGGAACACACTAAAGTGGCAGTCGAGATCAATTCTCTGGGGGGCACAGCAAGACGTGAGCCAACTCAACTGTCCCGTGGTTCTTGCTCTCCTGCCAAAATTAATCCTCGTGGAGTACATGAGTATGGGGAGGTCCGTTGATGGGTAGAATTGGAGTTCCACCCGTCCGAGTGCATGGAAAGTAATTTGTTGTTGAATGTCGGTCCCTGCAGGGTCTCTAGTCAAAACAATGGACAATCAGATAAAAAGTAAGACGCCTGCCGAGGAACACGTCTGCACAAATAGACGTTGCAAGGCGACTCTGCATCTAACTGTGGGTGGTTAATAAGTAGTTTGGGCACTACCAGTCCGTTGAGGGCATCGGAATATGTGAAGAGAGAGAGCAACGGACGTAGGACGAATATCAGCCACAATACGCTCGCCTTCCCAGTATGGCGAGCATATTTCTCTCCCAGGTAGTTAAGGTATATTTTCTATGATCTAGATCTAGAGCTTCGTTTCCCGGTCGACGTGGTTCATCCATGTCACCTTGGGTGGTACCTGATATCTTATTTTCCAACTCGACCAATACCCCTTCGCGTGCAGGAGCACACTTTGGCTCACCTTGTACCTTAGGGAACACGCACACGGCTCAGAAGTCCAGTAAACCCAAGCCTCAGGCTGCGTGAGTTGCGAGAACAGATACATTTTACTCCCATTGATATAGAACCTAGCCGACAGATGGAGAGAAGACTCTGCTGTGCCGTTAACCACCCACGCAAAGGACAAGAACTGCACAATAGAACAGTTAGTGACCATCGCTGTCCGTATCGGTTAGCGTACATAGATTCAAAGTTTATCTGAACCTCGACAGTGTGTATTCGATCTAACCCTTCAAGATAACTAGATGACAGAGCGACAAGACGTAAAAAAAACCAACTAAGCAAGTATCAAAACGCCAAAATCAAATCCCCTGATTTACCCATCTACTTTGTCCACACCCAAATCCACTCGAGGAACGTGAGCACATTCTCCCTCGTAAAGCCATTATCCGGGAACTCGAGCCTTCCCTTCCGCTTGAGACTTGTCGCCTGCACGGTGTTGCTCAAATCGGCGGACTTGTCAGTCCACCAATCCGAGAACCGCAACCCATGCTTGCGAAGGTTGTAGCCCAAGATGAGAAGTAGAAAGGTAGGTAACTTCACCGAGCCATACGCGGTCAGCCTAGAAGACGGGCAAGTGACGTCCGTGGACTCAGCTGGGGAGGACGTAACGGGGAGATAGGGACTTACGCTGATGTACGCCGACACGAACTTGCGGACATTGAATGGCTCGATAAACGCGCCCACACCGTTGAAAAGAATCAAGACGATGCAGCCCACCAAACCATAGCAAGCCTTCAGCCACTGGCCATGGGACTTGTAAGGGTACAAGGGGTGGTCGCGATCGTAACTCGCAGCTTGCGACTCAGACGTGTTGCCGTACAGTTTGGCATCCTCGAGCCTGCAAGGTCGTCAGTTTGAGATTATGTAAGGTGCCAGGAGAGAAGAAGAAACGCACGTCCTGAAGAAGTACAGGTACGTCGCACAGATGGTCGCATAGACCACGAGGCACGACACCGTGCAGTTGTTTGCAAGCTCGTCAAGACGCTGTTCCAGGGATGTCAGCTCATCTCCGTTGACGCTGAGAGCGTCGACTACTTACTGCACCAGGGGCGCCCGAACGGCCCATATAAGCCAACATCATGAGCGAGCCAGTGACCAGTACAGCCCTGACGGGTACCCCAGAGCGGCATGCGCGCAGACGCCTCGTAATGAATTCTGGCCCGGTTTGTCCACGGAGAGCAAGTGTGTGGAGAACCCTGGTGGCGATGTACATGGAGTTGATGCCACAGGTGAAGGCCGAGAAGCAGAAGACGGCGTTGAAGAAGTGGGCAGCCTTGGGCATACCGGCCTCGACCACGGCAATGATGAAGACGGAACGAGCGCTCACTGAGGTTGCTTGGCCGTTGATGAATGGGTGGTCCATTGGGACGACGAAAGACGCCGTCAGGACTGCGAGGGAGTAGAGCGTGATAACACGCAGGTTGATTTTCCTGGCCGCCATTTTCATGCTCTCCACGTCGGCGAGTGCTCGGCTCTCTGCGGCGGTGGCGGCAACAATGTCCATTCCGATGTACGAGAACAGAACGCTGGTGAACGTTGTCCTGCCCAGGGTAAGGAGGTTAGCAGCCAGATACGTTGGACAGCAAAACTAGCAACGTACCAGACACCAAGGAGTGTCCCGAGCGAGCCTGTGATTACGTGACTAATCTCTTGATTCTCATCTCTAGCGTTGTATACGGGGTTGAAAAATGAGTAAGGCGAGTTCCAAACTGCGCGAGGGTCAGATTGTGCTGCGGGCAGGGTGTTGCGAATTGCAACTACATGGAAACATACACTTGGTGCCTAACGGCTCGTTATAATAGGCGTCCCCACGGGCTATTCGTTGTTATGTGAGCCACCGGGCACTGCAACAAGGAGGAGGCTGCACTAACGTTGGACAATGGATAGGAAAAACATGAACTGTAGCAGCACTGTCGTCAGCAACACCCAGTGTCAGTGCAAAGCAGGGACAACGGGGGCGTACCACGATGAGCATGGTAATGAATATGAGCTTGAGGCAACCAAAGATATACTCAAGCTCGCCAAAGACCTGCGTGTGGTAGATCAGCACCTGGACCTTTTTCGCATGTGCTGGTAGTTTCCAACATACCCGGACGGGGAACATGTTGAAGACGATGACGAGGACCAGAAAGACTGAGATCCAGACGGCATTGTCAACTCTCTCGCCAATCTCCCAGTTTAGGAACGTTTTCCCGTCGTCATATCGGAATTTGATTGCGTTCGAGACCGCGACCAACTGTTCGCCAGCGAGGACGGCGTACGCGAACCTGTTACAGGGAGGTCAGCAAGTCCTAGGATTGAGACAGACAGAGAATCCGTGGAATTTAGGGACATTTCCTACCAGTAAATCCAACCGACAGCAAAGCCGACGCCGCGGCTCACAAACCGACGGGGGAACTCCATAACCGGAGCATTGACGGGCATCAGTGCTGTCATCTCGCCCAGGCAGCTTATCACCGACGAGATGACTAGATGGGGCTGTGTGTCAACATTGTGGCCACGAAAAAAAGCGGTACTGGTTCGATAAAAAGTTGCTCACCTGTTCCCATAAGCACGTAGGCCACGACAGCACCCCCGGGTCCCGCGCTCGCAAGCGATCTACCGGATCCCAAAAACAACCCTGCGAAACCATGCATCAGGTCATGTCTTACTAACACCAGAGGAGACGGAGAGTTGAAAGGTGCAGACCATACCATTTCCAATTGTGCTGGCAAGGCAAATGTCAGTGGACAAGAATTGAGGCAAGTATATTGACGAGGGCTTACTCACCCCGAGAAGGCGATCATCTTCAACCGGCAAAGGCCTGGTTAGTACAATCATCCGGACCGAGGATTGCAATGTTCCGTACATTGATATGTCGCTCATGGAGGACTCGCCTGTTGACGTGGAATCACGCAAAGGTCAGCAACGTACCCCGTGAAGGCCAAAGGGGTTTGCTTCGGACTGAAACCATACCAAAGACTGTCACTACGGTACTCGCGTTTTTCCTCGGGAACCACCGGCTCATCGAAGCCGTGGAGCGTGGCTTCGCCATCGGGCTGGGGACTCTGATGCCCACCATGATGGTAAACCTGCGGGTTCAGTGCTTCCGGTTTCTCGTAGTCCATGATGGAGCTCACTCGACACTGCTGGTATCGAAAGGTTGACAAGCAACGGCTCCGCGGCGGGGACAGGGCTGATCAAATGGAGCCGTAGGGCAGGGACAAGGCCAGACGGGGGTGGGGGGGGGCATAGCAGGCAAGGCAGATAAAGTACTTGTAGGTTCGAGACGCACTTTCATGGATTCAAGCTGGGCAGTTCATGGCGCTGTCCCATGGGCGACCCCTGCCGTGGTGCGTCGCGATCGGCTGTGGTATAAATATGAACTAATCAGAAGGCAAGATTCACATGGAAACCATGCCAGCCACGCGGGAGGGGGGTAATTGCCGTGCTCAGCTCGGCCCCTGGCTTGTGGTAATTCTGCACCCAAGTGTGGCGGGCAACTGCACCCGCCCTCCTCGGCAGGCTGCCGGTGTGTGCGCGGGAGGGGGTGGAAGGGTTGGGTCGGCCGAACGATGGCCCATTTCTTACCTCCCGGCCAGCCTAGGTATGAAGAGCCGCAGGATTTCCCCGGTGCTCTGGGCGGAGATTGGGGATGGCAATTGGGCAGCAGCCGGGGGGTTGGCCAACTCGATCAGCAGCGGTCAAGCTGCTCGTGCCTATGGCGACTTCCTGCTCGGTGAATGGTTATGTTTCTGGCCATCTGCGCTAGCTGCCTCGCTGATGATACCTTGGACGTAGGACTGCAGCTGCCTCGGATCGCCATCCAATACGATCTACGAGAAGCGTCAATGTGTCTCATCCAACACACTCGGGGGCCGCCAACGGGGTAGTGTGGTTGGCCAGCCTCCCGACATAGGGAGAAACATTCCCAGGTGCCGTGAGACCTGGAGAGAGAGCAGCCGATGCACATGGCCGTCCGGAGTATCGTACAGCACAGGCTTAGAACCAAAGACCGTGGAGCAACCCGTCCCCCCACCCCCTAGTTTGTCCGACGCCAGAACGGCTCGAGTGGCTTAAACAGGAAGCATTGAAACAGAACCCTGCTTCCGTCCTGCATGACCGCAAGCCACGACTGGAGAGGGTGGCCCGGACACCCGCACAACCCCAACCGTCGCCAGCGACGGATCCCACCTCACGATCTGCACCAAGCCTCCCTTGATAACAGACCCCTGCGCCCACTTTGCGAACCCCACCATTAGTGTAACCTTATTTTAGCGAAAGCTTGGCCGAGTTTGACGACTGGTCCGTTGTCACCACCACCCTCTCGCTGGAACACCCATGGCCCACGGTCGAAATATGGTCCCGGCTGGCACCAGGCAACCAAGCGGCACTGCAGAGAACGGCGTCCTGGCAGCTGCAGGGCTCAGCCACTGATCGCGCACCAAATGCCCACTTGAGCGCGCAGAGCCGGTGCAGTCGCACATGGTGCACTGTCGTACCGCCGCCAGCCAAGGCCACACACTCAGCCACGCTGGCCAATGGTCGAGCGGCAGCGGCTGAGCATCGAGGGCGCAATTCTCCCAGAGTTGGCTTGTCCCTGTCGGCGATGGACTTGCCTGAATTCAGTCAAGAGGGGGAGGGGGATGGCAGTTATTACCATGCAAGCCGCTTCGTTGCTGTTGTTCAAACCCGGCACGGCTTGCCGCCTGCCGGCACACCCCAGGATCGCTCGCTTGATCGCATTCCCCTCGCCAGGACACGCATTCCGGAAGCCCAGACACTGATGTTATCTCGCCGACACCGCATCGCGCCCGTGCCTGCCACCCACTGCCCATCATTACCTCGTTGCGGATCGCGGCAGCCCTACGGGCCCTGAATTGCCCCACCAACCCGGCACTTGCACCTTCTTCGGCAGGGGAGTTGCAGAGCGGAAGGAGAGTGACCACAGGAGAAAAAAAAAAGGAAAAGAAAAAGAGAAAACCAAAAAAACAGGACTAAGAGACTGGCGACCCCCGGGCTCGTGAGCATCACACAGGCGGTGCCCCGCACCCCCCGCACCAACCTGCGAGGCGGCACCGCCAGCAACCATCGACTCCCATTCCCGATTGTCGACTGGACGACGAGATTGCAGGGGCGCTGCCCCGAGCGGTGTCGCGTGCCATGGCCACCCCGACGCCGTCGTCGGTCTTCCTGCGACTGGCCAACACGTGGAGATATCTCGCTCTCCGCAGCGACGTCGACGACATCTTGCTGGAGCTGCTCGGCCGCTTCACCCTCGACAAGATCTATGCCGGCCCTGGAGACCGGGGCGCATACCAGCACATCGTCATCGCCCTACTCTCCCAGCTCAAGGCCGTCTTCGACCTCCAGCGCCTGACCATCCCTTCCGAAAATACCCACGTCGGATGGTATCTTGGCTTCCTTGTCAGCTGGGAGGTTGCCCTGCGCTCCGTCGAGTTCGTCCTCCAGATTGTCGTCGAAGGCCGCGAGTTTCTCTACGAGCACCGCCAGTTGCGTGACAGGTACCTGGCCGAGTTCCTCCTCGCTGCTCTCCGCGTCATCGTTCTTCACCCAAAGGCTCCCACGAACCAGCGCGCAAGAGACCGACGCGAGCGCTTCGCGCGTATTCACGGATCGCTAGAGCAGGTGTTTGACAGCTACCCCGGGCCCAAGTCGTTTCTGCTCGAGGTGTGCAAGGAGGTGACGGGTCAGCTCCACGCTGACCCCGACGCTCTTGCCCTGCCCCTGAGGCTCCAGTCTGAGCTTCCTACTCTGGCGTCTGAACTGGTATGCATTCGTCTTGTTTCTTATCTCGCGAGTCTTGCTCAATACCCCCCCGGCAAGTTGCGCCCGCGATAATAAAATGTCGGCTGACGTCTGGCCAGTATCCTCTCCCACCTTGTCTACAACCCGCCTCCATATCCGAGCTTGCACCTCCCGCTGGGTTTGGCAACTGGTTGGCCCAATTTTTGGCTTTGCGCGACGTGTCGCAGTATGTGGTCGCGGCCTCGGTCCAGTATGCCGCCAACAGAGAGACGCGTGATGTGCGCCTTCAGTCTTCGTCCGCCAGGTCCCGGAACGCCGTCCTAACCGCACTGGATAACATACGCACACCCCCTCACCTGTCCAGGGTAGATATGGTCGCGGCCTTCAGTACCTCTTTTCGCATTGTCCTCCCTGACACACTCGATCTTTCGCGCGGCGACGGCGCCGGACCTCGAGTAGACGAGTGTGAGCTGGATGCTCTGGATGCCCTATGTACTAGGCTCAAGGAGCGTCAGGTCATCCACCGTGTCAGTGACCGGGAAATGGTGCACAACATCTCGCAGGTAGTCAGGAATATCCTGCTGCAGGATGACCCCAGTAGCCGCTTCGCTCCCGCGCGGCCCGGGCTCTATGTAGTGAACTGTCCCGAATGCCATCTGACCGGAGGATCACAGTTAAAATCTTCGGGCATTCATCTGCCAGTATGTCACCTCTTCGCCCTTCTCCGCTGTCACCGTGTGCAAAGCTGTGCTAATGCTCTTGCCCTTCAAGCCGGACCCTGCGAACGCCCCTGAATTCCGCCTCCCGCCCAAATCGAGGTGTATATACTGCGGAGAGACCATCACGCTCGCCCGCGAGGTGCCTACGGCGAGACAGACGTGGGAGCTCGTTGAACCGCTCCGTCCAGACGCCGACACAATCAACGTGGAACGGCATCTGCCCACACAGTTCCAGTTGGCGCCACCGAGGCCCGAGGCAAGTGGGCTGTTCCCTCCCGGCTACCACAACAACATGCCCGGCGTGGGCGGTGCCAGGCCCCGTGATGCCGAAGTTTATGGCTTCTCCTATCCCGGGAAAGCCGCGCTGCCAAGCCCGACTTTCGGTGACCTGAACAGCCATGGTTATCCAGGCGCCGTTTCGCCACAGTCACCCAGCCCTTACCAGTCGTCCGTCCCTCTCCGAAGCGAACCATCGCGTCCCGATATATCAGGCGACCAGAAGAGGGCCTTGGACGAAACAGAACCGAGTCTCGCACACTTGGATCCCAGTTTCTTGACGGACCCGCCCCCGTTTTCCCGTGATTCGCCAGCCCTGCGCAGGCAGACGGGGCTAGAGGATGCTCCCTCGATTATTCACACACCCCGGACAGTTCCGTTGATCACGTCGGCCGAAAAGGGGAAATCAAGATGGAGGCTGAAGTTCACTGCCTCCAAGAAGGCGCCCGTCGCCTCTGGGGATTCCAGCTCTCTATCTTCGACGGCGTTGGAGGCTCAGAGACTAGAAGAAGTGTCGCTCTCTGCCTTTCTCAACACGCAAAAGGCGCATACAAGGGGGAAGCCTTCCAAGAACATCAATGTCCACCTTTCCCACAACTCGAACTTGGGCCTATTTTGGACGCAACTCCTGATCCACGTTTGGGACGTCGGAACCTCACCACCCACCATGATGCGTGCCATCTTGCCCGAGAGCACCTGCATCCTGGCAGCCGTAGCGAAACTGCATCTGGCCTACATCATTGGAACTCGAGACCAGAAGCTCACGGTAGGCACTTCCTGAACTTCCTTGCTCCTTGCCTCCTTGTTTGGATTGGCCTTTGCCTCCCTCACCCAGTCTTCGTTGTATGCTGATGTTTTACCGTGGGTGTAGCTACGAATTGTGAACTTGGTACAACCAACCGCGCCGGTAGTCGAGTACCGAATACCATCGTCACTGTGGTGCAAGAGCATAGCGATTGACAGGCAGGAGAACTACGTGGTGGTCGGGTTCGAAAACGCAACCGTCCGCTTCTTTAGCGCGAGGAGCATGGAACAACCTCGGGAAGACCGCCTGCACGCCCACTACCACCAAGACTGCAGGAGCTGCCCATCCGTGGATACTCTGGCATTTTCTAACGACGGCCTCGTCCTGCTCGCAACCACCCGAAGTCCCAAGACTGGTCTGATACAGACGTTCTTGTGGCGGTTCCCCTTCCACACATTCCAGGAGCTCACAGCTTGCCGGTATCCTGTCCCGCTCCATGAGTCCGAGGACAACGGGATTTCGTCAGCAATATTCCGGCCAGGCCTCGACGGCGAAGAGAACTTGGTCTGCATAACCACCTGGACCCAATCCGGCACGCCCGTGTTGATGCAGCCCCAGGACGGACACCGAAGTGAGATCAGAACAGACGTCACCGGCCGGCATAGCAAGCTGGGGAGCCGCATACAGTGTGCCGCGTTCTCGCCATCGGGGAGGGAGCTAGTCATGGTTAACGACAAGGGCCACGTCTTCCAGGTCTCCAACCTCAACTCCAGCCCCATGGACGTCCGCCGCATCGCCTCTTCCAAGGAGCTCACTGCAAAAACCGAATCGTTCGCCATGTCCTTCATGAATCTGTCCGACGAGGAGCATGTCGTCCTCGCGTGGGCCGACTCGTCGAGGGCCACGGGCTGGATCAAAAAGATACCCGCAGTGTCCAGGGTACGTCACCTCCCCATGTTCCCTTTTCTTTGTTCTCGCGTTCTATGCTAACATGACTCGTTGGTAAAGAGCCATTTTGGTGGCCTGGACACGCCAGGGCTCTTCTACGAGACGGCGGCCTTCGCTGAGACAAGAGAGCACGTTGAGCAACCGAGACCGCCCGTTGAGCTGGCTGCGACAGAGAGAACGTTGGCTGTACCGGATAGTGGGGACAAAACCTCTCAAAGATCACTTGATATCTCGAACAAGTAGCTGAGATCTAGGAGTGGGAGAACAAGACTAGCAAAATAGAGTAAATAATATTTTATTATTCAGTCGAAGTGCCACTGCTGTTTCTTGACATTGCTCGAGCAAATGTCCCAGACTAGCTTGATAAACCATCGTTTTTCGTACATTCTAAACTCTATTTTATTTATAGAACATATTTTAAAATATAGTAGTCTATTAACTCTAATAGCTTATCAAAGACGCCTTACATTATTCGAACCTATAAAAGATACCTAGACTATATTAATATATAGTAGAACTGTTATCTTATTTTACTTCGACGACTGCTCCACGGAAAGTGGTCTAAATGGCCTAAAAAAACTACTATTCAAAAGCTCTCAGAAAGCTCTATCTACCTAGAATAGGCCTCAAAAACTCTTTTCTTTTTACTTCGCCGGCCGCCACAACGGAAAGTGGTCCAAACGGCCCAAAAACAGTACTATTCGAAAGCTCTTGCAAATCTCTATCTACTTATACCTACTGCAGCCGCGCACGCGCCGCTGCGTGGCTGCAGGAGGTGTTGGAATTGAAAGAGCCATCGCGGGAGCGTCGGATCTAACATCTTCGACCCCGACTGCCGTTGCCATCGCTACCCACATCACCACTGACATCACCACAACCACCTCGCCACTTTGCCACCCATTTGCCACCCACCTCGCCGTCGACCCACTATAACCTACTATAAATCACTTTGGTAGGTTACTAGTGGTTGCCCGGCCAACGACCGTCAATATCAACAACTACCCCCTGAAAACCAAAAAACGTTAAAACCGATAAAACTATCAAAAACAAGAATGGGTGGTCTAGGCCTTGCGTCTAGCACCTACAGCCACCCGGCCCTAGGCCTACTTCAACGCCCGGCTCGGCACCTGCCCAGGCCTACAGAGGCCCTCAGAGCCGAGCCACGGCCTGTAATGGAGTCCTGCAGAGGCCTCCTTGACGGTTTGGTGGCCTTAGTGCCAACCGAACAGCAGGGCATCGCCCGTGGACTTGCGAAATAGGTCTATACCCTATTTACCACCCTGTAGTAGAACCACTAGAACAACTACCTAGTGGAAGGCCTTGAGGTGCTTAGTATAACCTACCTATAGAAGGTGGTTATAGAGGCCGTTCGAGCCGCTATGGGCCCTAACCAGGGCCCGAACCAGGGAGTTACCCAGGGCCAGTCATAGGCTATAGTAGCTACTCAACCCACCCAGCCGAACCAACCCACCTAGCCAACGAAGACCATCCCCTACAGGATTAACTATGAAACCCTAGTTCGGGGAGCCAACCTGCTAGCCGACCTGGTCAAACGAACCCCCGTTGAAATCATCTAGGCTATCAACCAAGCCTCGGCCAAGAAGGGGGCCATTGCAGCCTAGAAGCTACCTAGTAGTGATATAGTAGTTACGTTTAGTGACCCTACCACTAAAGACTAGCATACTAAAAACAACTAATAGCTTCAACAGGCCTTCGGCAACTAAGCTAGGGAGGCCTATAGAACCTATGCGATCTTTATGAAAGGCCTACGTAGGGCTGACTTACAAGGTACTATAGAGGAAGCCTTCGGCACTACTATAGGCCTTCGGTCTTTTAATAGGGTCAAATTTCGGCTTCCAACTAACCCGGGGTTCACTAGAGCCACTGTATTGGTTACCCTAGAAAACCAAGAAGAGACCCGCAGGGCCTGCGATCAGGGTATGATTTGGAACGCCTAGATCCTGGACTATAAGCCCTACTAGGCCGCCTTAAAACCGAAACAGTGCTTCAAGTGCTAGAAATGGGGCCACTTACAGAGGTACTACCGGAGGGAGGCCCTGTATAGCCGTGCGGTACCAAGGCCCACGGAGTGCCCCTGTTGTGGAGGGGGCTATATAGCCTGGGCCAAGGAGTGCCCACTGAAGATCAGGGCTAAAGAGGAAGCCAGAGAGGCCTACCAATACCGACCAAGGGCGTTCGAGCCACCCACTAGTCAACCACCCACCCTACGGCCACTATTTACCTTTGAAAGACCCTAACCACAGGAAGACGAAGATAGCTTTCAGAGGGTTGGGGCAAAGAGGCCCCGGCTACAAAGAGGTTGGCAACCGTTGACTTCAGCGGCCGGCAGGGACCCCACGCAGGGCCGAATCACCTTTGGCTCAGCCTAGCCTACCCAGCCTACCCACCAGCCCACCCAGCCGACCACCTAGCCGACTACCCAGCCAACCACCTAGCCGACCACCCAGCCGACCACCTAGCCGACCACCTAGCCGACCACCTAGCCGACCACCCAGCTGACCACCCAGCCGACCGAGCCAACCGAGCCTACCAAAAAGGCCTAGCTAGAGGATACGGCTATAGAAAGCGATAAAAATTAGGATCCTACTTTAGAACACCGAAGGCAACAAGCAGGCGCTCGAGGCCCTACTAGAAGAAGCCCAGTACGACCTCCTAGCTATACAGGAACCCTAGATCAACCAGCATACCAAATCAACCTACTGCCCTAGAAGTTCGAAATACTATCTAGTCTATACCTACAATAGCCGGGCAGCTATATTTGTAAGCCGATAGTTCGAAATCGGCCACTAGGACTACAAAGCCACTAAGGACTACTATAGAGTCTAGTTCCTAGGGCTAGGAAGTAGTAGGCTAGAGCTTTAGTCTATCTACAACCCCCCCGACAAACAATACCCTCCTACCAACCCTATTAAACCGACTAACACCCACCTACCCGATAGTACTTACAGGGGACTTCAACCTCCACCACCTATAGTGGGACCGGTACGACCGGTATCAACCAGAAGCCAAAGCCCTACTAGAAATTATAGTATAATAGGACCTCGACCTTCGAACCCCAGCCGGCACTATAACCAGGGCCCCATAGGGCATCCAACGGGGCCGCACATCAACCATTAACCACTTCTAGGTTATAGTAGGCCTTCCAACGGCCCACCACGGCTTAGAACACAGGGGGAAGTCAGACCACTACCTATAGGTCCTCGAAGTCTATACTAGTAGGCCCCCCCTACAATAGTCTCAGCTAGAGGGCTAGAACTAGAAGATGATCAAAGAGAGCAGGGTAGAAGCCGAAGCGGCCTACCTACCATTGAAAATAGGGCTCGAAGACCTAGGGCCATAGGGCCTCAAAGCCCGAATCTAGGGGTAAGAAGGCCTACAATAGGCCTTCGATTAGTTGATTATAGAGCTTCAGAGGGTAGCTAAACTAGCCACCCCCTGGAAAAGGCCCAACAAAGGCTACGCCTTGCCCTAGTAGTTAGTGGAAGTTAGAGAGGCCCAACGACAGGCCCGGGAAGCCGAAAGATAGTATAGGGTAGTTCTATTAGAGTACAATAAACGAAGGTTTAACTAGAGTCTATAAGCCCTAACGACTACTATCAACTAGGGGAAGACAAAGGCCTAGAGGCTATAGTCTAGAAGGCTATCTACTACCTAGACCTACGATAGTTACTAGAACAGTAGGCCCGTTGTAGAAGCTTCTACCCACTAGACCCCCCAAAGCTCCCAACCCTTAAAGACCCTATCTAGGGCTACGACCTTACTATCTACTAGTAAAAAGCTAAGGCTTTAGTAGGGAGGTTCTTCCCTAGCCTAGTAGCTGACCTTATTGATATAGAGGACCTAGACCTACTATAATAGTAGGTTCTAGGGTTTAATATAGAGGTTAGGGTTATAATAGAGGATATCGAAGCTATATATTTAAGAATTAGCCTTTAGAAGGCCCTAAGTAAAGACCTTTTACCTATTAGCCTACTAAAGGCCTATAGGCACCTACTATATATAGTTTTAGCTATACTAATAGAGGTATACTTCTAGCTTAGTTAGTTCCTAGCTAGGTTTAAAAGGGCTAAAATAATAGTTTTATAGAAGCCCGGCAAGACCCCTAAAACCTATTATACCCCTATAGGCTATAGACCTATAGCCCTCTTATCTATAGTTGGGAAGATTATAGAGGCTTTAGTAGCCTAAAGAGTTACTAGAGCTATTAAAGCCTATAGCCTATTACCTATTGAATAAATAGGTAACTAGGAGTATTAGTTAACTAAACTAGCTATTTGGCTAGTAATAGCCTAGGTCTAGGAGGTTTAGAGATAATAGATGGCGGCCTCCCTCCTATAGTTAGATATCTTAGGTACCTTCGATACTATCAACTATACCTAGTTACTAGCTATTCTAAAGGAATAGGGCTTTCTATAATAGCTAGTAGTCTAGGTTAAGGCTTGGTTAAATAACTAGATAGCTAACTTCTATTTTAATAACTAGAAAATAGAAGATATATTAGTAGTTATAAAGGTTCTATAGGGCTGACCGCTCTCTCTAGTCCTCTTTATCCTATATATAGC
>Ga0247824_10000138_pt1 | contig 30264 bp, 36 predicted proteins | sample 13C_PalmiticAcid_FD_194412 | JGI IMG/M metagenome (GOLD analysis project Ga0247824, IMG submission 194412) | Soil microbial communities from agricultural site in Penn Yan, New York, United States - 13C_PalmiticAcid_Day48 | ecosystem: Environmental > Terrestrial > Soil > Agricultural land...
CACGTCGAGGAAGCGCACGCCGTTGTTGAGCTGGTCGAGGACGGAGACGGCCTGGCAGCGGACCGAGGGGAGGGCGACGTGGCAGGTGGGCGAGTTGTGGGTGCCGGGGATGGAGAGGGAGGATAAGGGGAGGGAGGGGTCCAGCGTGGACATCCAGGAGCTGAGGTTAGCGGAGCTGAAGAGGGCGAGGTAGGCGTGCTGGGGCAGGTAGATGGCCGTGAACTCTTTGGTCTCTTCTTCGGATCCTTTGGGATGCGCTTTGAGGACGATGCTACGCCGTGACGGTCCCGGGATCTCGGCGCTGTAGCGGTGCCCTGTGCTGGTATCCTCAAATGTGAGGCGGAGCTGCTCGTGGTGGGTTGGGTCTGGTTTGGAGACTGGGGTGTGACATTCCGAGAACGGTTTGATGGCGACGCCTGTGATGTCGTGCTGTGCTATCGATGACCGCTCCCCCTCCTCCTGCCGGGATGGTGCTGGAGGTTCTGACGACGCATCGTGTTCAATGGACCCCCGCCGGCTACTGGCGTGAGATTTGTCCTTGACCAGCCCGTTGGGATTGTGCAAGTGCGGGCGCAGGTGTGGGTGCGAGTCGAGATGCTCGACCAGTTTGAGTTCTAGAGGCGTGATGGTGAGGTTGCGGATGGTGAGAGTGGGGAGGGGTGCTGGCAATGCGGCGGCCGCGGCAGGGCGGGAGAAGACAAATCCCATAATGAAGACGAGCAGTGTTGTTTACAGTGACGCCTGTGATGCTTAGTGTCGGGGAGATCAGTGGCTTGGTGGTTTGACCATCATCACAGGTGTCTTGGAGAAAACTGTTAACCCAGCCCAGGTGTCAATCGGCGGTGGTGGACAACGCAGATCTTAAAGATCTGGGCGGCGCGGTTGAGTCGAGTGAGACCACGACACGATTTGGCGATTGAGTTGGTTCAGACAGTCAAATGTCTGACCTTGAAACTCGACATTCGAGCCACTGCTCCAAATGACGTCTAGTGCTTACATAATCCCATTTCACTCTTCATTGGCTTTCTTCTTCAACTTCTGCATCTTACTTCGACCTTGCAAAGGTGGAAAACCGAGCTTGTTACTCTCCTCCACAAGAGTCGTTGACTGCAGGTGTCCGAGACTCGAGATGCTTGGCGGCGGGCTTGAGCAGGCCCGGAAGGTGTGGCACACCACTCCAACAGCCTTGGGTGTCCCGGTTACGTGGGCCTGAATTGGAGAGTCGTGCCTGAAGCCCAGTGTTTAGGTTCTGTTCTACCTGGGGCAACAACCTAGGCTCTGGTACGGACGGTGCTATTTTTGCTCGGCTAGAGTGCGAAGAAAATGGAAGCCTCCGTCCTCGTCTTACACACAACTCCTGTGGTATATCCGTCCGCATCAACATGAATTGAGCTTGTGCCGGAGATGCGGGACCGAAGGAAGCTGGTTCTTCACATTTTTGACCAATACATCTCAGATTGGTTGTTGCACCAAAATACCGAGCTCCGAAGGACCTCAACATCTCGCTTGCTCATGAGAAGGGAAGTGAGACTCGAGGGCCATCGTGGTACGGATACGCATCGCCAATTGTGCCTGAAGCGTCACCATCGTAGTGATCGATACTGCACACCACACCAGTGCCAGCAGTCTGGTCCGACCGGCATCTTTCTTCCGAGAGCAATTCGCTTGAGCGCCTCCATAGTATGGCGACGCAGGAACATATCAGTGGAGGGAGCGCCACTCGGGTCCGAACCGCCCCGAGCCGCCGCAGGACCCGAGCCTCAGGGACGGACGAAAGGGCATGTCGCCCTTGGGAACAGAGTCCCAGCATCTGTTAACGCCGTTCTCCGGGCCCGGAGGTCAGTGGTGGGCGATCGGACGTCCGTCAGTTCGTTATTAACCCCCAAGACGGACTCGACTGGATAAATTCGGCTTCCAATTTGAGACTCTGGGGAAAGGACTTGGTGATCGGAATGGACCGGTTCTCATGAAGAGCTCCAGACGAAAGATGGGCGAATGTCCGAAGACGAGGAATGCATAAATATGCGCACGATCGCGATGGTGAGGAAGACTGTTGGACGAGACTCACCATCAATCCTCACCACTAAGACAGCATCCAGTCACCACCGGCAACATGCGCTTCTCGACACTCGCCATCGCCGCCTTCGCCAGCTCGGCGCTCGCGCTGCCCTCGACCCCAACGGTTGCTGCCCGCGAGGACAAGGCCTGCATGACGCGGGCCGAGGCCACCGAGATCGTCGACATCTACAAGCGGCTGATCGCCAACTACCAGCCCGAGGACTGCGAGAAGTACTGCGCCGAGGACTTTGTCGACCGGTCCGACAGCATCAACACCTTCATCTTCAAGCCGCTGGGCGAGCCGACGTTCGCGACCAAGAAGATCTTCATGGAGGCGCAGCTGTCGAACCCGCCGTTCCCCGTCGTCATCGACAGCATCGATGCCGTCGACTGCGAGGCCGTCGCCCTGCGCTGGCACGCCACCTTCGGCGCCGCCAACAAGCCCAGCCGCGGCCTGACCATCATCGGCACGACCAAGCGCGAGGGCTGGTGGCAGATCAAGAGCCTCGACGTCGAGTTCAACAGCCTGATCTGGCTGCTCAACATGGGCGGCAGCTACGTCTGGGAGGGCTGAGCGTGTCTGACTCGCATGGATGGCAGGCTGACTGCGTCGGCGGGGGAGGAGAAGGAAAATGTGTATTTGAGAATGGCTGTACACAACTTGGAATGACTCGTCGGAGGATATATGTCTGTCACTTTTATTGAATGCTCGAATCCAATGAAGAAGGTGAAAAAGCCGTTGTGCCAACCAATGCTTGTACTTTGTACAGCCACGACCTCTGCAGGATGCGGAGGACTTGTGCTTGTGTGTGGATGGATGCGTGGCGCTCGCCTGGGAAATTGCCGAATGACGAGTCTGTTTGGTGCAAAGTCGAGTAAACTGTCAGGCGGATGGCGCCAACAACAACAGGAGCGATGCAAATGTTGGATGGCAACGTTGCAAAGAAAACTCGGTGCTCCGACGGCTGTTGCCTATTTTCATCGTCTCGGCGCTCAGGCACGTTGTCATAGGGCTGCAGATGAGACACATTTGAGCTGGAGATGAGCTCAGCTCCGATCGGGCTCTGGGTTCTGGGAAGGGCTTGGTTGACAGCTCTTGACAGCATCCTTCGGGCCGCCAAGAATCAGTTGAGATGGCGGCTGCGGCTGAAGGATTTCTGGGGCCCCGGCCGCTGGCTCCTCGGTCCTTCCACAGGAATGGCTCAGGGACTGGCAAACTGAGCCGAAGCCTTGCATAAGGGTGTGAGGGCATCCGCGCTTAGGGGTGAGCATGGAATTTTCTGCCGACCGAGATGGATGTCCTGCAGTGCTCACCAAGCTCCGAGTTTCCGTGCAGCGATGGGGAACTGAGTTGCTTCCTTCCTGTTCAAGCCTTCAAGATCCCCCCTCTTCCATGTTTCCAGTCTCCAGCGATGTGTCGCCGAAGATCCCAGGCCGGCTCTGATTGGCCTGCCCCTGAAAATGCTCAGACGGCCCCGCTCTCCGCGCGGGCCAAGCACTTGTTGGCGCGTGCCTTATGGACCCACCTTTCACTGAAGAGAAATGAGACAGGGGAAGGAGCCGAATGGGGGCTCATTCCTGCGCCAGGATTTGCCATTGCTGTCCAATATCCCGCCATGGCCAGGCCCGAGCCAGAGCAGCCGTGACTCTGCGAACTGCAACGGTGTCAAGGGGCCCATCGCTTCCGGCTCGAAGCATGGCCAATGAGCTCCTGCTGTTGGTGGGAGGCAGGCAGCCGTTGGGGGCCGGAAATGTCGAGGTTCCCAGGAGGATCGAGGGGGTGCCGAACCCCCGTGTCATTTTATCCTATGGCGCAGCAGCATGCCAGCGCCAGACGGCAGAGGACGGGGGGGCGGAGTCGCACTGAAAACCACCCTCCCCCTTCACTTCTTGTTTTCCTCTTTCTCACCTCCAACGCGCAATTCTGCCTGTCTTAATCGTGGTGTTCAGCCGCAGCCATTCTTTTACCGTTAACCCTCTCGCTCTTTTAAATCCCACCAAGTCGCTCACTCGCCCACCCTTCGTCACTCCCTCGACCGCAGATCACTCACTTGTTGTGTCACAAATCTCAGAACAAAAAAGGAAAGATGCGTTTCTCACTCGCCTCCGTTTTCGCCCTTGTTGGCGCCGCCCTGGCTGCGGACCCTACCGCTGGTTTCAACGCCATCTCCAAGCCCACTGAGGGCGAGAAGGTCCCCGCCGGATCGACTTACGAGATCGTGTGGTCGCCCACCGCCCAGTACCCTGGCGCCATCACCATCACCCTGATCGGTGGAAAGGACCAGGGGAGCCAGAACACCGTCGACACCATTGCCAGTAAGACATACCCGTGCGCTCCCGTTTGTTTGAAGAACCACATTGCTGATCATCTCCTCAACCAACAGAGGGCATTGACCCCTCGACCGGCTCTTACAGCTGGGACGTGCCTGCCACTCTGGGCGACCTTGCGATCTACGGCATCCAGATCACGCTCGACTCGGACAAGACCATCTTCCAGTGGGGCTTCCCCTTCAAGATCGTCGGCGGCAGCACCAGCACCTCGGCGTCCGCGTCCGAGACCGCCCCCTCGAGCAGCGCGACCGGCTCCAGCTCGGCCTCGCGCACCGCCAGCTCCGCCAGCACCTCGGCCGCCCCGCCCTCGTCCACCATCCTCTCGTCCACCGTCCGCAGCAACCTGTCCACCACCGCCACCGGCAACCCCCAGACCACCATCACCAGCCTCGTCACCCAGCAGCCCAGCACCACCCGCACCGCCACCACCAGCATCGTCACCAACGGCGTCGCCTCGATCGCCGCTGGCTCGTTTGCCATGCTCGGTGGTGTCGCCATGGCCGTCCTCGCTCTCTAAGCGAATGGACGTCACTTTCGGCTTGTTTTTCGTGTAGGTTGCAGTGGGTAACTGTGTCTCGGGGTGTTGTGTGTGTATTTTGACAGACTTGGGGACTATTTTTTGCTTTCACGGATTGCAGGATCTGCCACCGAAAATGTTGGGTCTTTTAATGGCATGACGGAAGGGGGAGGAAACCTGGATTGTATCTTCTTTTTTTGTGGCGCAGTTTAGCATGGCTGGAGGACATCTGACCATGTGGTGTTGCTAATGAGAGATACCCTGAGTAATCTGCCTTCTGGTTGCTTTCTGCCTTGAGAACCGTAGTTGTGGTCTGTCTGTCTGTCTGATGTTGAGTGCCTGGCCAGTTTGATGTAGATGGAATGAGCGGGATCGGCATTGCTCGATTACATGCAGATCTGGCAGCCTGTCATGCCGTGTCACGCCGTTGCAATGCTGTGCCTGGCGAAGCATGCAGTGGTGCGCCACGACGGACTTGTCACGCACCTTCGGCTCTATGGGCTGCTGTTTATCGCCGTGTCTTGTGTCTTGATATCGACATTTCCACAAGTCGAGTTCTCGTCGAGTCCGCAATATTGATCTTGTTGTTTGCCCGCCGGGCCCCCCATTTCCAAACATACGGTTCTGCCCACAGCTTTTCCTCTTTGCTCTGCAGCCTTTCCCATTTACCTCTTGCGGATCTTTCCACTTTTTTTTTTTTTTTTTTTTTTTTTTTTTTTCCGTTTTCATCTTTGAGCAACAACACAATGATGGCACAGACATGTATCCTCGATGCTCTGATGTGCGATCTGATCTCGGATCCTAAATCTTGTTTCTAGTCTAAGCGTAGTCACGGAGAACAGAGGATTTGAGAGCACCATTCGGCTCATTGTAAACCCAGAGGTTCTCAGGTTGTACAGAAGTATGGACGGAAGAGTCTAGCGATGTCAGATCCCTGGAAACGAAGAGCGCTTGTGGAGCAACGCCGTCAGTTTTGCGAAACCTAAATGGGAGTAAACGCTCTTGAGCCGGTTCCCGACATGAATCAATTGTCCATGAAACTAAGTAAGGTCTCAATTGACTCATTGCATCAAGTGAGAAGCAGCTGAGAATGGTTGTTTATCCCCGAGACCTCAAGAGGTGCCCCGTCGCACGTTGGGTGTTGGAGACAATTGGGAGTGCGACGAAAGAGAATCAATTGAGAATTACGAAGCCGAGACTCAACAAATTGATTTGAAAATTTGACGATTTCCATGTAGATCTGTTCATTCAAGTGCCAGCGGTGATCTGGTGAGAAAGAGAAGCTTGGTGTTTTGACAGAAGCGCTGGCTTGTTCCTTGCATGTGCGTCTGGAGACCGCCTATCAATTCGCAAAGACTGCATGCATGGCCCAGCCAGGGGACCAAGCGGTGAAGAAGGCAATGTTGAGGGTCCAACAACAAAGTCGCCCGAAATTTCCGTACCGCAACCTCGGCTTGCACACAATTTTGCGGAGCAGCCAAGTATCAGTACATGCGAAGATCAGACGGGCAAGACCCCTGAAAAGCTGCCCCTCTCTTGCACGACAACGACCCACAATCCCCACGCCCCGACAGACAACTTCACCTCTCTCCGCAAATTTCCACGGCCGATTTCCTTTTCCCGTCTGTTTGCTGCTCTCCGCTGCGCTGTGCGCTCACTGCTCCGCTTCGATTCCGACTCCCGCCGGTACCTCTATTTCCGACACATACAAACCGTCAAGATGAGAGGCGAGGTAAGAGCACACTGCCGCTGCCCTTTGCTGTCCGTCGACGCCCCAAATCCGCACACAGCTCTTGCTTCACGCTGCTGCTGCCCCTTTTGGCTGCGGATACCGCCCAAAACCATTCCACCACCGCCCCGGGTTCTCCTCGATGGTGGTGGTGGTGGTGTGGGCAGCTTGATCGCCAGTCTGCTGCCCAATATCTTCCAACGAAATATTACCTGCCACCTCTGGTATCATGTCAATATGAACATGCATCCAGTTGGTGGCCAGGATACATGACTCGGGCCAGCTCCCCCAAGTTCGACCTCGGGAAAGCTCTAGCGGGGAACCTCACGAAACACCACGGCATATCTCACGACCTCCGAAGCTGGAAGCTGACGCAGCTTCAATTAGGTTCTTCACCTTCACATTGGCCAGGCTGGTGCCCAGCTGGGCAACAGCGCATGGGAGCTGTGAGTGCTCACCGCTCTTCCTTGTTGCCGCCTCCCATCCTAACCATTGTGACCAGGTACCTGCTTGAGCATGGCCTCGGGATGGATGGCCGCCCGCTGGCTGAGCCTAAGGCTGACACTGGAGATGCTGGTTCATTCGAGACCTTCTTCACCGAGACGAGCAACGGCAAATACGTCCCCCGCTCCATCTTCGTCGATCTCGACCCCTCGCCGATCGACGAGATCCGCACGGGCGACTACCGCCAGCTCTTCCACCCTGAGCTTTTGATCAGCGGGAAGGAGGATGCTGCCAACAACTATGCTCGTGGCCACTACACCATCGGCAAGGAGATGATCGACGGCGTCATCGACCGCATCCGCCGTGTCGCTGGTGAGCCAAGTCCCCGACCCGACGCCTAAGAAGGTCGCATTTCTGACGCGACGATAGACAACTGCCAGTCTCTTCAGGGCTTCCTGATCTTCCACTCGTTCGGCGGTGGCACTGGCTCCGGTTTCGGTGCCCTCCTTCTCGAGCGCTTGTCGACCGACTACGCCAAGAAGTGCAAGCTCGAGTTCACCGTCTACCCGGCCCCGCGCCTGTCTTCGGCCGTTGTCGAGCCCTACAACGCCGTTCTCTCCACCCACAGCACCATCGAGAACTCGGACTGCACTTTCCTGGTTGACAACGAGGCCGTGTATGACATCTGCCGCCGGAATCTGGACATTCCTCGGCCGAGCTACGAGCACCTCAACCGTCTGATTGCCCAGGTCGTCTCTTCCATCACCTCTTCTCTGCGGTTCGACGGCGCCCTGAACGTCGATCTGAACGAGTTCCAGACCAACCTGGTTCCCTACCCCCGCATCCACTACCCGCTCATCAGCTATGCGCCTGTCATTTCGGCTGCCAAGAGCTCTCACGAGAGCTTTAAGGTTTCCGACCTGACCTTCCAGTGTGAGTCGTAACTGTGAATCTCCGTTTTGTGTCGGCAGTTGTGCTGACTTGTCCCCAGGCTTCGAGCCCAACAACCAGATGGTTGTCTGCGATCCCCGCAAGGGCAAGTACATGGCCGTCGCGCTCCTGTACCGTGGCGACGTCGTCCACCGCGACTGCAGCGCCGCCGTCGCGGCCCTCAAGGCCAAGTCGTCGTTCAACCTGGTTGAGTGGTGCCCTACCGGTTTCAAGATCGGCATCAACTACCAGAAGCCCGTCGCCATCCCCTCCGACGACGGCGGCCTCGCCGCCGTCGACCGCTCCGTGTCGATGCTGTCCAACACCACCGCCATCGCCGAGGCCTGGTCGCGTCTCGACCACAAGTTCGACCTCATGTACAGCAAGCGCGCCTTCGTCCACTGGTACGTCGGCGAGGGCATGGAGGAGGGCGAGTTCAGCGAGGCCCGCGAGGATCTGGCTGCCCTCGAGAAGGACTACGAGGAGGTCGCTGCCGACTCCACGTACTCGGGCGACGAGGGCGAGGTGGAGTACTAAGCGGCTGGTACCGTGATGCGGTGATGTAATTACGGATCGGTGTGAAGTACGAGTGTGGGACAGGGCTCTGTGAGATCTAGGCTGCGCTGTCTTGTCGGGCGTTTCCCCCCTGGGAGGGTTGTCTATATCTCAGAGAGCTGTATGGGACTCGCTTCCCCTGGATACCGCTGGGGGAGAGAAATGATTTGATGGAACCTTTTTCTGCTTTCTATGCGTCTATGAAGATAATATCCGCAGCAAGCTAATGTTCTTACTGCTTTTGGCCGCGCCCCTTTTGAGAGATAGCAAAATGTGGATAGGGGTCTTGAGCACATGAGTCTACCCGTTTCGTGTGGGTTTTGCTCGCCCATGCAAGGAACGGGGGTTAGTGAAATAGTCGTTCCCTTGGTTGGCTTCAAAAGGTATTCAAGTGCTGGAAAACGGTCTGCGACAAGGGAGTCGAGGTCTTGACCTTACCGGACTCATCAACTCATGCGCTGTTGGTAGATTACAAGGAACGTCAACCCTTTATTCCACATCAGGAGCTGACGAGTCGATAAAGCTGGTATCTGTCGCCCCTTGTCTAACACACTCTGCAACTCCATCCCATAACACCGCTATGTACAACATCAACCTCTCACCCCTCATTTCCCAAACGTGCTCTTTCTCTTCTTATGCCTCGGGTCCTTAGTCTTGCTCTTCGTCTTGAACTTGAGATCCTTGGGCTTGCCGTCCTTGGCACTCGCCCGCCGCCCCTCAAAGACGAATTGCTCGGGGCCCTTGATCCCGCTCTTCTCACCGCCCTCGCCACCGCCGCCGCCGGCACCGGCACCGGCACGGTTCATGAACCGCTCCTTCCGCTCCCGCCTCTTCTGGTTATCCTTCCCGCCGCCGCCGCGGGGCTTGCCAACGAGCTGCGCGCCGCCGAACCGACCGAGCAGTTTGCTCGCGCGACCGGCCATGGTCTGGGACTCGGCGGTCGGCTTGGGCACGTAGCGGCCGTTGTCCTCGCCGCCCTTCCTCCCGGGCCGCTTGCTGTTGCCGTCGCGCCTGTCGCCGCCCTTGCGGTCCGACGGCCCGGACTTGCTCGCGCGGGCTTCCATCGCGCGGGCGGTCTTGTGCGGGGCCTTGCAGCGGCTGACGCGCAGCTCGCGGGGGAGCATGGGGGGGAACTTCTTGCCGTTGAGGAGGATGGCGGATTCGACCGAGTTGCCGTCCTGGGAGGGGGGTTAGTTGACAAGGGTTCAAAAAAGGGATGGTAAAGAAGACGGGGTACTGACGTAGAACTGGACGTAGGCAAAGCCCTTGCCGACGCGGGTCGCAGCGTCTCTCACCACACGGACGCTCTCGACCTTGCCGCCTTCCTTGTTGAAGACGCGCCAGAGGCCTTCCTCAACGTCCATTGGTGTCTTGGTCCGCTTGCGCTTTTCTGTGACTTCCTTGCCCTCCTCGTTGACTTTGGTGTTGTAGACGGTCTCGTCGTCGACGAAGCCGAGGTTCCCGACGAAGACGCAACGACGGTGGTCGACGGGCGCCGGGTGAGCCACGCTGTCGACACGGAGATGGCGGTCGAGCACAGTGGTGCCGTTGAGTTGTTTGACTGCGAGCCGCGCCGCTGCAGTCGTGGTATAGACGGCATATGCATTGGTGGACCTGGTGGTCGCCTCCAAGACGGTTTTCTTGATGAAAGCCGCGCGTTTCGGGATGCCTGCAGACTCAAAGGCCGTCGACCGGAACCGAATGGACTGGACTTTCTGAGGCGGATCCGCCTTCTTGTCCAGAACGGAAGCGAGGTGGTTCAGCAGTATTTTCTTGGCCTTGCCAGAGGTGATCGCTTCAACCGAGACGTTGCTGAGGAAGACGGTGCGGTTGGCTTTTTCAAGCTCAGAGACGGCAGGGTCCACGGCGAGCGACTCGTGAACGGGCACGTCGTCCGCAGATTCGTCGGCGTCCTCCTTTTCAGCGCTGTCCTTCTCGCCATCTTTGGGAGCCGTCGAGGCTGCACCGTTCTCGGCCGCATCCCCTTTGCGGCGCTTTCCCGTCGGCTCTTCTTCGTTTGCCAGGCGTTCAAAGTACTTGGATTCGAGGTTCTCGTCATCGTCTCGTTGTTTCCTCTTCCGCTTCCGCCCGTCTTCTTGTGACGCCCCTTGTAAGGCAGCCTTCTCCAAAACCGCTGCGGCTTCGGCCTCGTCGTCCACGCTCATGACATCGTCGGCATCCCCGGCCTCAGACTCGCCTTCGCCGGACGACTCGACATCCGAACCTGCAGCGTCTGATTCTTCCCCAGAATCCTCTTCGGAGCCTTCGAGTTCTTCGCCGTCGGCAGCATCCTCATCTTCGTCGTCGTCCTCCTCGTCTTCGGGCGCCGTCCTGGACTTCTGAGGAAGCAACTCGACGTAACGGGATTTGGGAGGTGTCTTGATAGCCCCAGCCTAGAAAACATCAGCACTGGCTCTCCTCAGCTTGCTCCAGATGTGCTGCGACTCACGCTCTGAGAGAAGAGAGCATCCAAGGTGGGGTCGATGGCCTTGGACTTGACAGCTAAGACAGATTTACTGGAAAAAGCAGGTCAGCTATCAATCCCTGACAGAGGCAATAGGTGAGTAATCCATACTCTTTTGCCATGCTGCTGAGTGTCTGCGCTCAAACGCGCAAGCTCGAAGCTTAGACTTTGGGGGAAATAGGCAAGGAGTGGGGTTTGGATGGGACGAGGAGAAACAATGCAAGCTAGATTGGCAACTAGGTTCTGTCCTGAAGAACTGCAGAAGACCAGAAACAGCAAGATTGAAAAAGTTGCAAGCTCAAGTCCCCGAGTTCTCTCCGCGGTTTTGGTACCCCAGCGGCAGAAAATCTACAACTGCTTTTCCCTGCACGCAGCGCATCGGCGGCATGTGGGGACAAATGCCGAAAATTCGCTTATCGCTTGTTATCGGGGACTGCCGCCCCTCACCGCCCTGCACGGCGGCAGGAAATGGGCAGGCGGGCAGGCAATCGAAGGGTCCCAAGCAGCTCGCTTCCGTCCGTGTGTGCTTCCCTCCTGCTGCTCTGGGCGGCGCTCCCCAGCTCCTTGTCAAGACACCACCGAACTCGCCCATTTTGCCCACCATCCATTCGGCACACAGTCTCCCGCGAAACAGACAGCGGAAGTGTGCTTTACTTTCCCGCCTGCATCGACTGGCTCTATTTTACACAACAGATTTCCCCTTTATTTCTGCGATTCTCGCTCGCGACCTGCTGGCGACGTCAAAGCTGCCCGCTCCCGGAACCGATCGAGTCCAATTTTGCGCGGCCCTCCTCTCTCGACCACAACCACCCACGACGTCATTGGCGCCACCGTATTCCGGCTCGCCTTGCCCTCAACCGCATGGTCAACGATGGCCACAGGTGATACTGCGCCGCCTTTGGCACCCTCGAGCCCGCCCCCGCCCTTGCTGGACAACAGCCCCAGCAACGTCTCGAGCCCCCTCAGCGAGCCCGAGGACAAGGACGGATATGGCGACGAGGCGGATCTAGACCTGCGCGACCACAGCGATGGTCACGACACCCCGAACCAAAACGGCGCCCGAAGCGACCCAGAGTCGGACGTCGCCTCCGAGTCAGACGACGACAGCAAGCTGTCCGAGCTGGACGTCAATGATTCCGAGGCCGAGACCGAGCGACTCTACGACACCCCTCCCAAGAATGGCGCGACGCGCGACATTGTGAACACGGCTGGCGACGCCGTAAACCGGCGATTTACCGACCGCCGAGATCGCGTGTTTGAGCGCAGCCCGAGCAAGCTCCACCAACAATTACGTGCGGACATTGATGCCGGGGATGCGGCCAGCGGTCGCAATTCGGCTTCTGAGGGAGAGGATGGGGAGGATGACGAGCTGTCGCTGCCCTCCAGCGAACCCGAGCTCGACTCGGTCAAGGAGCGTCGACTACGATCGCCCACCCTGGCCAAGAAAAGTCAGGTTGTTCGCTCCGCTGAAACACCAACCTCCCACCCAAGGAAAAACTCGGCCGATTCTCGGAAGCGGAAGCGTCCATCTGTTGCCGAGAACTCGGAATCCGAGCAGCCGCTGAAGAAGCGGACCGGCTCGATTAGCGCCGCCGACGGCGGGTCCACCCGCGACATCGCCATGATTGACGATGATGAGCTCTCAACAAATCCGCAAAGCGGTAGCCACACTGCTGAAGAAGACGATGAGGAGCTGGTGGTTACAACCGAAGCGAAAGAGGAGCTCCCCGATGCGGTCGAAGAGGACGCGGCGATGCCCACCAGGCTCAGGAAGGGGAAGCGCAGCCCGACAAAGCAACGCAAGAGCAAAAGCCCTGCAGAAGCCGGCGCCAAAGAAGAAGCGCCAGATGAACCTCCTGAAGATGCCGATGTGCAGAGCGTCGAGGTGCCTACACCACAAGCCGAGGACGAACACGCCGACGAGATCGACGAGGAAGCCGAGGCAGCACACCGAAACGAAGAAGAGCGTACGCGGCTGGCGGTTCCTCTTTCAAGCTTTACAAATGCTAATTGGAACATAGTGGAACGCAAAAAAGCGGCCTGGGAAGAGCTGGTTGCCATTGAGAAACAATTCAGCAGTTTCCGAGAACGGTAAGGACATTGTTCAAACCCAAAAGCCCAAGGCTCTTTTGCTAACGGCAACCCAGTCTATACCAGGAACGGCTGGAACAACTCAACGAGGAAGAGGCCATGCTCACTAGCGACAACCCGACGCACCCCGAGTATCTTGCCATGCTGCAGTGCCTCGAGGACCGACGGGCCGAGAAGACCAGGAAGAGCAATCTCGAGTTGCAACTCAAGATGTCGGTGCTCCGACACCGAGCAGTCGCGGAGCGGGCCCAGATCATGTCGCAGTTTTATCAAGCTGTGCGTGAGTTGCGGGATAGCACAATGGCAGAGCTGGGCGAAGAGTGGTACCAGATACAACAAGAGCGCCGGCGGGCCGCCAACACAATACCGGATTATGGGATCCGGTTCCCCGCCACGAGGGCACAGGCTGTCAAAAACGCCGTGTCATACAACAAGGAGGTTTCGGTGCTCTCTGGGTTCGCCAAGCACATTGGCTTCCCAGCGGCGCCGTCCATCAATGGCGCTTCTGATGAGCAGCTCGAGGCTGATCTCGAGGCCATTCATGTGAGTCTGGACCGCACACCGTTTACGCTAATTGCAGGCATAGCTAACACTCATGTCAGAGCACGCGCGAACCAATGCCGAGGCAGACTTCGAACCATCTGCCTGCCTTCCGGCCGGAGTACCCGGGCGGCCTTTCTTCATTCGTACAGGGACTCGGCGCTGCAGGAGAGCAGTTCATCGAACAAACTCCGTGGGCGAACCCCAACCATCCGTCGCACCAGGCACAGCGCCAGCATGGGCATCGCGAGAACAGCCTTCAAGCCGCCTATGCCGGCCCGTCCTCAGCGCCACCTCGGAGGCACTCCAACCAACCCGGCGGTTTATTCTCGTCAAGCACATCTACCATTCTCAACGGCGACTCTCCCGTACAGGTGCAGAAGACACTCTCCCCTGTGGTACCTGAGAAGCTCCAGGCATCCAAGCTGGGGCCCGAGCCGCTAAGGCGAGAGCCGGCCATCTCTGCTTCATAGCATGCTGCTGTCATTTTGCCTTTTTCTTTTTATTTGTTATCCCCACTTCGGAGGACCAGCGGTCATCATCGCCAGATTTCAGCGGAGTTAGAGGCAGGCATTGGGGATATTCATGGACAATGGCGGCGGAGCGTTTCTGCTTTGGCATGCTCGATACGAGATGCGTGGAGTTGCTTTTCCTTTTTGTTTGGCAAGGATACTGTTGGGAGGACTTGGGTTGTCTAATGTTATGTAGATGAGACATGTATGTGGACGTGGATGTGTACAGTCAGGGAGGGCCTCAGTGTCCAGCAGGATGGTTTGTAGGGTTTTGTTGTATAGGACTTGGCAGATACCAGGTGTCTTCATGTGTTCGAGTGGCTTATCCGGGCCAAAGGCCCTGTAGAAAGCCAGCATTGCCATTTGAATCAAAACAGGATTCCCCAACTCCGTAATTCTCGTAGCTGTACATGTACTGTACATTGCACTTGCCGCTCAAATCTTCTTTCTTCCCATTGTAGGTGTGCATACCCCCTACACAGAACAAATACACGGGGCCAAACAAACGCCCCACTACCTCCGTACCGGCTCCTAGCATACCACGTCACCTCTTCGCGCCCTCGGAGGCGGGCTTCGCGGGCACATCGGGCACCTTGACATCATCAAACTCGTCTTGGCCGATCGCGCGGAGTGTGTAGGTATCTGGAACGAAGCATTGGGTCAGCCAACAGCGCTTCCAGAAGGTCCGTAGCTCCGGAGAGCTCTAGAAGGTCGCCGTACAGATAGAGATGGCAAAAGCGGAGATGGCGAGGCCGACCACGGCATTCTTGACCAGGTAGGGCCGCCGGGCCCGGATCAGGGCGGGTGACTGCCGCTGGCGGGCGTCGTAGTAGGTCGAGCGCTGGAACCTGTGACAGAGGGGGAAGTTAGAGGGGGTAATCTTTGGGAGGCGGCCTGAAGGGGGTGTAGTGGACTTACGCCATGGCTACTGAATTGAAGAGTTGACCTCTCGGCGGATTTGGCTTGGGTGACGATGACCTTCAACCACGGAAAATGGACGGGGCATCGGATGTTGCCGCGTGGGTTGTGCTGTTGATAGGCTTATCGAGCACGGGCCAATAGGAGTTTGGGCGCATGGAAACAGCGTGCATGGCCAGTGCACCCATTGTGGCCCCCTGTTTCCTTTCACGTCACTGGTGTTCATTGAGCGCGTCTTGCAGGGCTCCAAGGCCTGCGCAACAAAGCTTCCGGCTCCCAACCCCAAACCTCACTCCTGCCTGGTAACTATCCACTTTCCAAACTTGACCACGACCATTGAATCTGCTGAACGACCACAAGAGAGGGATTGACGACTGTTGAACGGCATCACGCAAACATTGCTGGCGATGGAATTGATGAATTGATGCCATCGACCACTACCGCAACTGGAACTTTTTTCCGTTTCGCTGCTCCACCATCATCGACCTTCGCGGCGCGCAGCATGACCTGCCTGGACTGTGGGCTTCCATAGTCGATATCGGAGCCCTGAGTGCTTGGGGTGACTGCTGTTCTGCCGCGACATTTGGTTAGCACTGGACTGATCAGCACGTTGGGACCTTTGGAACCAAGGCACTGGCACCGCACGCAAAGCTGGGAGACAGTGCGCTGGCTTGATCGAACCGCAACCTAGACTACCTTGCCCTGACCTCTTTGCGCACCCCAACACCAGGCAGTGCTCTCTGTAGACCCCTCACTGCTCTTCTCTGCCTGCCGCATCCCGTCATCCGCATTACGACCCATCCTACACCACGCCACGTACCCCCCGCTCGCCCAGAAGGGGGCACGTGAGACACCATGGCGGCCGACACAACCGCCATGTCCTCCTCCAGCGCGATCTCCGTCGCCGAGCAGCTGGAGCAGCTCAACGCCGCCCGCAAGCTGGTGCTCGAGAATTCCACCTACTACGACCGCATCGTCAAGGGCGTGCTGCCCATCATCGGGCCGACAGCCCCCGTCGAGCTGCGACGATGGGGCGCCGAGTTCCTGGCCGAATCCCTCGCAACCCCGGTCTTGGCCATGCGCGACAAGGAGAACATTACGGTTGCGGTGCTCGACACGCTCAGGGGGTTGTTGGAGGGCGCCGGGGAGGACACCATCGTGCTCAAGGCTAGTGTTGCGGCTGCGGCGAGTGCCTATCCGGTTGCGTTGAGGTGGATGTGAGTATTTTCTTTCTTTGGTGGTACGAAGGCTCTGTTGCATATGCCATATTGCTTCAGGGTGATGCTCTTGTGACCTAACGATGTTGACCGTCCTCGATGCTGTGATGCTGAAAAAAACGGAGAATGCTGACGAAGACTTGCGCAGAATTCACAACTCGTACCATACCGAAAGCTGGGAACAAATGTCGGCCATCAAGTCGAGGATATTACACATCTGGGATGGAGCACCGGCACCGGTCAAGCTGAGCTGCATCAAGTTCGCCCAACGGGTTGTGCTGGCGCAGACAACATCAAATGGCATGGAGCAAAAGGTTGGTTACCCTTTCTCTGAGGTTGCAGCTACAGCTGACACATGGCACTCAGTATGGCGGGCTCGACATCTCCTTGGCTTCGATCCCCCCGAACCACCCTTTATTAGATCCCAGGCAACTTGAGGCAGAGGCAACTGGACTACTCGACAGAATGCTCGGGATATTACAGGACAACAGCAGGTGGGATACACCAAGCGTGGGTGTTCCAGGACTACTGAAAACTAACTGCTGCCACAGCGATGTTCTGCTCGTTGATGCCACGCTTAATTGCCTCTCCATCTTGGTCCGGACTCGACCAAATACATCAAACCGCATCCTCAACTCCGTACTCAACTTTAACCCCCTGAAGCTGGCCAACTCGCCCATGACACCAAAGACCAAGGTGTTCATAAAGTCCCTGGAGAAGACCACTCGCATGTTTTTGACCCATCTCCTGAGGAGGTAAGTTTTCTGGCTCCCCTACACAAAGCACCTTCGCTGACATTGTGTATCAGGGATCCCAACAATTCCATGGCCGGACGCATCCAGCAGTACATCGAGAGGCTGATGCGATCACGAGCCGAGATATTTGACGAAGCAGGCCGGAAGAGAGCTCTCGCTGACCAAGCGGGAGCCCCTGCTGGCGACGCCAAAAGGCAACGGATGGAGAGTGGTATTCCTCAGGTCTCGATCCCACCTCTGGGGCCGGGACCGCATACGCTGGCCGCTGTATTTACGCTCACCAACAACCTCGGCCTACAAGGCTTTGACGTCGCACAGCTGCCGGCAAATCTTGCGGCCAAGATTAGTGTTAGGACATTGGCCGCTCTGGACCAGCACGTCCTAGACCTGGCCGTCGGCGTACGTCCCCTGGAGATCTGCTTTCGGAAAGAGTGGCGATACTGACTTGATGCAGGGTATCCGCGATCGGCTTACTTCAATTTATGCTGCAGGAGCGGCGGCGGCGGCGGCAGCACAGCCGGCAGTGATCAACGCGGCGACCGCTCCACTAGGGGTTGACGAGGAAGACGACGACTATGAGCCGGACCTCACCCCTGCCGAGGACACCGAGCAGATCCTCAACAAGCTCGACAACGCCCCTCCCGAGGAGCCTATCGAGCAAGCCGTCGACCCTGGTGCAGCCATGGCTCTCGGGCCGTTCAAGCTTCCACCTCCACCTACCCTTGACCCCGACATTGCGGCAAAGCTTAGCCAAGCCGCGGCATCGCGCGTCTTTGGGCCATTGGCGGCCCTGAAGGAGGGCGGCGCTCTGCGGAAGCCGAAGGCCGGGATCAACCGACTCGCCGCGAGCTCCTACGATCGCGATTCCTGGCTCACCGTCATCACCCGCCTTGCGACGCGCAGCACGGCCGGCCTCGAGGACACCAGCGACGGCAACGGCATCAAGCCCGAAGACGCGCTGGACCGGCCGCGCATGTCGCTCGGCGACGCCATCCGCGAGATGCTCTACACGTACATCCTCGAGGACTGGCGGCGGCGCATAGAGATCGCCGTCGCCTGGCTGTGCGAGGAGTGGTACAACGACCAGCTGACCAAGCGCCGGGCCGGCGGCGGGCCTCTGCACTACGAGGCGTGCGCGCTGCGGCTGGTGGACGGGTGTCTCAACTACATCACCGCGCAGGACAAGGTGCTGACGCGGTTCCTGGCCGAGATTCCCGAGCTGAGCAGGGCGCTGCTGGGCAAGCTCAAGGGCTTGTGCGCCGACCCGACCACGGTGCAGCTGGCGCTGACGAGCTTGCTGTATCTGGTCATGATGCGGCCGCCGGTGAGGGAGATCGCGCTGGATACGGTGGCGGAGATTTGGACTGAGTGTGAGTTTTCCCTTTCGGGTCTCTTGGGTGTTGAGTGAGTCTGTGACTAATTCTTTGAGTGTAGACGAAGATGCGCGCCCCCTGGCGGCCAAGTACCTCGTCAAGTGGCGGCCGGGGTTCATCGAGTCGCAGACTCGGGGCTCTGCAAGCGATGCGGCGCCTGCCAACGCCATGGCGGTGGCGACGTGAAGTGGGGGTGGATGTACTCAGGAGGAGGACGGGATATTTGCACATAGTTCGACAATAGTTTCTCATCAGGCAGGTCATCCAGCTGCGAAAGACAAGCCGGCGGCGTTCGGACAGGCAAAATCATAAGGACGGGAGGGGACTGGCATCGATATGCGTTGACTCTGTTATTGGGGTGACACGACTGTATTCCTGTACTCAACATGCCTACAGCCTACCTGACATAGACTTGGTCGCCTTTACGGCCGCCACAAGGAGACGCGACGTACAGTAAAAGACGCGACGCGTCGGGGATTTCATCATCAGGCATAAACTGTCAGATTATGGCACAAGCTTGGCAGCAAGGTTGATCCATTGTGCCGGGACTCATGGCAATGTCCGAAATTGGACGAAAATCTCTTCCTTGGAGGTGTGGCTTATATCAGCAGCCCAGTAAGCGATGGATGGAAATAATTCACAGTTTTGATGCTGGATGCTGAACCAAATGCAGCAAACCGCTCTGTCTTTGCATCTTCAATTCACTCTTCAAGCTGCAAGGAGCTCCCAGTGACAGCCAGGCACAGACACCAGGCCCCTGTCTCAGGATCCAGCGCAGCGGGCCGAGCAGGGAAAGTTCGGCAGGAAGAGGGGCTGCTGAAGTCGGCAGTCCCACTGGTTGAAGAGTGAAGCCCCGCTTTGGAGGCTTGCATGGTTGCTGTGGCAGTGGACGGCGACACAGGTGCTGCCCCTGCGCGCGGGCCTCTGAGATGGTCGCATCAGGTGTCGATGGATGGACGGATTAACCAACAGGGCTCGCAACAATTGCCATGGGTGTTTGCTTTTTGCTCTCAAGGTCGCCTGACATAAACATCATTGTGCAGAACCTTAAGATGTCTTGACTTCATTTTCATCAATCTTTCTTGATCCAGTTCTGGTGCTCTCGCCTTTCTGCCCGGAGTTGATTTACACTGCCCTGTAATTAACAAACCACCGCTGAGCCTTGCACAGCACCGTTGCCAAGCAAAGAAAAACATCCAATATCGAGACATTGCCCAGCATCGCTCGATCATCCGACTGCGACAGACACACACACGACAGATCGCGGTCTTGAGGACCCTGGGACGACAAGTCCGTGGTTGGATTTGAAACTATCATCAAGAGCAGCAGCCTGCGAAACCAAACGAAACACCGATTACAGTACGCAGTACACAGTACGTCAGGTCCCGGCTCCGGCTGACCCGACCCGCTTTGGAGTGGAAACAAAGATCTGCCCCTGGCACTGTCCGGGTCTTCGTGTCTTGAACTTATTCAGACTTCCCCGTTACGAGAAATGCGCAACAAGCTCGTAAAGGCCCGGCCACATTCCGACCAGAAGCCGGCCTTTTCAATCCACCAGGACGCCCAACACAGTATGTCTTTGGCCCCCGCTTCGTGTGACTGCTCAGATTTGCTCTTGCGGGTCCTGCACTGTGTGCCTCATCAGAGAAACGCACACTGGACCTGCTCGGTGACAACAGCGTGCTGTGTGGATAGCTGCAGTTTACCGCATGTGGCCAGCCATTGGGCTGTTTCTACTGCAACTTGGACACCAAGGCAAAGCGGACTGGCAAGAGGCATGGTAGCAACACAGGCTAACAGCGCGGAATCTTCAAGGTGTTTCGTCCGTCACCGTCGTGCCTGCGGAAACAGCTCCGGCTGTGACACCAACCAAACCAACGCCGAGCAAAACGTCGAAGCCCTCGCATGAGCACCCCTCGCCCCGGTTCACCCTCGCACCCGCCTCCGAGGGCATCATAAATTCCGCCATGTCCCGGACAACCACCAGCGGAGCCAACGGGAAAGCGGTTCCGCTCACATCTTCCTCCTCTTTGTCTCCACGCATCCCGAACCGCATGAACTCGACCATCCGAACCGTGCCCAGTTTTGACGACCGGCAGAGGTACTCGGAAGAAGATTCCAGTACCGACGGGACGCAATCTCACTCGGCATCGCGGGACTCGGGCTTCTCCAGCTCGCTCAACAGCACCGCCAGCATGTCCTCGTCAAATTCCCAGCAACGGACACAACCGACACTAAGCGCGATACCGAGAATACCGTCGATGAACAGGTTAAAACCGAGCGTTTCGGGGACGTCACAGGACAGCGGAGACAGCCTCCTCGACGGGACACCGCGGCCGCTCCGCACCCGCCCAAGCTTCGGCGACATCCCCCAACGGGACAGCAGCCTCGGCCACTCGGCAACAAACCCCTCATTATTACCCCCCAACACCACCACCGACCCCGGCGGCGGCTCCCCCAACCCCAACGACGTCGAAGCCCACCTCTCCAACGGCTGGGACAACTCGGTCGGCAAAGCAGGCCTCGGCAAGACGGGCCGCGTCATCAACCGCCTCGTGTCCGACAACGAGTCCCTCAAGCGGGACATCCAGATCGAGCGGCTGCGCGCCGAGGAGTCCCGCCAGGCGGCCCGCCTGCTCGAGGACAAGCTCGAGCGGGTGGTGTCCGAGTACGAGTCGCGCCTGCTCGAGGCCAACGTCACCAAGACTCTGCTGGCCCGCAAGGAGCGGCAGGTCGAGTCGCTGCAGGACGCGGTCGAGCTGGAGCGCAAGCGGGCGGCGGACGCGGGCCAGCGCGAGAGGGTGTGGAAGGACGAGATGGAGACGGCGAAAGCCGACGCCAAGAGGCAGGTCGAGGAGGCGACCAACTACGCGGCGCTGTGCGAGGGGCGGTATAACGCCATCAGCAGCCACTGGAAGGAGCAGGGGGAGGAGGTCAAGAGGTCGATGGGGAAGATGAAGGAGGAGGTGAAGGGGTTGGTGGTGGAGAGGAAGAAGGACGACGAGAAGATTGAGACGCTGCGGGAGCTGTGCGATCAGCAGGACGGGAATATCCGGGAGTTGAGGACGCAAAAGGAGGCGATTGAGGTGCAGTTTGAGCGGTATAAGGCGGAGCAGGAGGAGGGGCTGCGGGAGATCAAGAGGAAGGCGGACGAGAGGGAGAGGGAGCAAGAGCGGACGCTGGCGGAGGCGAGGGAGGTGCTGGATAAGCTGAAGTGGGCGCTGAGTGTGAAGGGGAGCATCGAGTGGGCTCAATGAGGGGTGGTTCAGGTGCTGGCTGGGGATACATCACCATCTGGGGCTCGGGACAAGAACCCCTCCCAAGAGTTTCTGCATTTACCTTGTTTCAGTTCCCATGGCGGTCTTTTGCGCCATTTACGACATACATAATGACGATACCAGACAGTCGGGCTGGGCAGAATGCGGCGGGTTGATAGAGCAGTTTGTTTTTGCTTTCGGGGAGGATGGGGCCATGGAGCAGAACAAGGGAGCATGCCAAACAAGCGAGCATCTATGCACCCATAGCTATCACCTAGCTATTTGGCTGGAGTGGGCATCAGTTCAATTCTCTTCATGGCCTGGGCTTAGGGAATGGGGGTTTCATTGGGATGGAGTCTGGCGTTGTTGAGGGACACAGGGGGCAGGGAATCAAAGCACATGCGAGCATAGTACCAGACTACCTACCTGCTTTATGAAGTGGGGTTTCCAATCAGTTTCATTCGTTTTTCTAGGTTGTTATCTTTTTGATGGCGTGACTTCTAGCTGTGGTGGCTGAGGTGTGTGTGCAAAGTTTCAGTATTGGTCACTGGGTCGCTTTGTTGAATGTTTTGGCTTGGCAGGGGCAACTCCAGGGGTGAACTTGGGCGGTTGACTTGCACTGAAGGGTAACAGCTCACAAGGAGGACATGTTTAGAGGTCTGCGTCAACGATATAGTACTACTAGATAAGACACCTACTTATGTCTAATAGGAAGACTACTCAGTGTCGTATCTAAGTGATTCACGAGCCTTTCATGGATAAAGTTCTGGGAAGGTGCAGGACGATAGACAGACACTACAAATCACACTCCTAGCTTTGTTGTAGTATTCATGATAATGAATATACTCGCAACCTAATTAAAACGCTGAATAGAAGCCAACATCGAGCTCACCGTGGTGCTGGCTGTCCGTAGATGGCACTGTCCGGCGGTGAACTCAAAGACCTGAGGATCCGGCTCCTGTTGCACCTTCCCCGTCTGCTTTTTTAGATCGGCAGACCCCGGCAATCTTTGCAACCGGAAGCCTCCCGCTTAGCCCTGGTTCCAGTGCTTCAATTCTTCTTGCTTCCAGAAATTTGGACACTTCATGTGGTGGTTCAAACTTGTTCCTGTCTCACCACCTTTCCTTTCTCCTCCGCCACGTCAGCGACCACAGATCAACCGACCACAAGTTACAGCCTCGTCTCAGAAAGAAGTCAGTGTTGGCTTGGGAGATTGCTAGCTTACGGGTAAGTGTTTCAAAGATTGGCATCTATTTCATCACCTCGGGGCCGACTGGAGACGCCAGGTCGCCTCTTCTTGATGCTCATCCTCCCGAGTCTTGTCTGTCTCCGCTAGCAAGCCTTCTTCTAGCCTACTTTAAATTACAGCATACAGCTAACTGTTGTGTCAGAAAAAGAGTTTATTTCCGGTTGTGTTTCCGTGGCCTCCTTGACGGTCGTCACGATGGCGACCTTAACCGAGTTCTACTTGACGACCGTGTGGGATTACAAGCCCAATGTTGTCAACCAAATTATTGACGGCCTATTCGAGCTGGAATGCGTCAGTTTTCTCGGTTTTTTTCTGAAGACAGACACTGACCATCGACGCAGGACCAAGCCGAATTCGCCTACGATGACGAGTACGGCTGGTTCCGAGTGACCTGCCAAGAGGACGATGCGAGCGCAATCCGCCAGCAATTCGGCTTGATAGTTCGCAGGATTGAGGCCGATGCGTTTGACAAGTATGAGGATGACCTGCTGCACTGGAATGACACCCTCATGGTAAGCCCGGACTGTCCACTGAGGAAATCCTTTGCTGATCTGAACAGACACACTTCGACAACGAATGGTTCAGCCGAGAGGCTTCGGACACTTCAACTCGCAAAGTTGGCGAGATGAACGAATCGGAATGCCATCCAAACTCCCAAGCCACGTATCCTCACACCAAGGTCTGGGGCGGTCTTGACAGCGATGACAACGAGTCGTACACAATCTACGATATCATCAACGACATCGAGTTTGAGGAGCTGGAAAAAGAACTCGACGTCGTGATGTCGACTGACCTCGCCGGAAAGTTAGTCTCCATCGCCGGTCACAGCGAGGAATCTATTTCCAGGGCTCAGGAAAAACTGACGGCCTTGCTGAGAATGAGGGTGAGCAGCGGCTAGCAATGATTACCCAGTTTGGAGCTCACCAGTTGTCGTAGAAAGCCCTGGATACCTCGCTCTGGGCAGAAAATGTGTTGTATGCCGAGGACTACGTCGACCCGGGTGAGACTGGTTTTACGGCTGATGTTCGATACTTCGCCAACATCGACCCAAGGCTGGCTTCTTCAACCCTCCTTGATCGAGTCTTGGTGGGCAGCTTGAATGAGTCCTACAAGGCGCTCTATCGAGCAGGGTCCTCAATCCGCCTTTGTCCCTGGGCCCCTGACAAGGGATTCCGCGTTTCCCTGTTTGGTCCAAAAGTCGATGTTTACCCCAAGGACAGGACCAGACTGAGCAATCGGCCTGCTGTCTCTGCCAGAGCAGTCGGCAAACTCGTCGACGTGGCCGAAGAGGTCATTTTGCCTCAGCTGCCTCAAAGCCTGAATACCTCCCGCCAGGTTGAGACTTGGATTGAGCGGCTTTCAGTCCATGCCGACTCTGTTCCAAGTCCCGTGCAACCCCTCCTCGATGCCCGGGCTTTTGGAAGGTCCGAAACGGTATCCACGAGCGAGAACCTCATCGATCTCACTGATGAGCCCTTGACGTACCATCTTGCAATGGCGACTACATCTGACACCAAGGCTGATCCAATGGATCCGGACCCCACAACTTCTGCTCATATTTCACTCACTTCTCGGGATCTCTCAGCCACACTCCAAGCAGTGCCAGGTATGTCGAGCGGCAATTTGGTTTCAAGGGTTCAATGCGATGGGGGAGATGGCGGTGAGTTCGCTTTCACTGGAGACGACTGTCTCGTTGACCTCCTAGCCGCAGTGAAGACGACGAGCCCCACCGAGACTTTGAGGTCGAGCATTCACTGGGAGATGCCTTCACTTATTCCGGTGCCAACTGGTAGTGAGGAACATGGACATACTGAGACTGACTCGGACGGGGCTACTTCAGTTGTGGTGGGCAGCGAAACCCAAACCACGGACCCAGGAACGTCCTCTCAGATGGACCAACGGCGCCCACAGCAGGCACCGACATCAAAGAAGAAGAACAGAAAGAAAAAGGGATCTCAGTCTACAAAGAAGCAAGCTCCTGAACATAAAGTTGAGAACCGCAAAGTTTCGCGGCCTTCTGAGCTCGCAAGCTCTGGCACACAACCAAGCCAGCTACCCGGTCTCGCTTTCACACCCGAGGATTCTGGCCATTTTCTCGCAACAGAAGACTTCGTCCGTGAAATCGAAGCTTCGGTACTCAGGCAGCTATACGCCGGGCCGTACCGACGTGGCAGAGTGGAAGTACGTGCTGAGCTTGGTCGCGCAATCCTCGAGGAAGTGGACGCCAGTGGTGTCTCGTTCAACAATGTCACGACACCCAGCAACGGATGGAGGAAGTTGGATTTGATCAAACGGCTAAACACCCATCACCGCGAGAACCAGAACATCCATTTCACCAAGATCTTGTCGATATATGCCTGCGACATTGAGGACATGATCAACACCAGAACCGCCGGGACTCGACTTTGGGAACAGGCGCCAGCCTGCTCCTGGACCATCTATTCCTTCCACTGCTCCTTGCGTTCTGCGGAGCAGCTGGGCCGGTTCATTGTCGATATCGAGGATGATGGTACTTCGAGCGGCGTCTTCTCATATTCGATCCGTCTGCACAACGATACTCCCAGCCAGGATAAGCCGTTGCCCATCTTTGTTCATGCGATTCGCCGCCACTGGGACGTGCGGATTGTAACCTCGCATGTCACAACTGACGGAGTCGAGCTGGCGTACGGCTCTTTTGCCCGCGCGCTGCTGCTGTCTCTGGGCGTTTCGTAAGTTGCATTGCAATCACAGTGACTAGTCGTTGGGCTATCGCTGACATCTCTACAGGCACAACGAGACAGGTGTTCCGGAACTCAAGTTTGGTGTGCACAGCAGCTTTGACGCCGTGGAGGTGAATGAAGTCCGCGTCCTGACCAACTGGCGCCATCTGAGCCTCGACCACAAGAGCGCCTTGGAAATCACCGAGGTTGAACAGCTGGAGATGGTGTCCTACGCAGAGGGGATGTTCTCTGATTCTTGGGAGAATCAATGGGAGGGGAAGCTTGCCCGCCCTTGGTCCTCGCGGAGAGCCAGGGATAACCGAGCCAACGGCGAATACCCACGGTGGTACGAGGCCGCAGTTGTCTCCGTCGAACTCGAGGCCATGTGCCAACAAAACTCGCTTCTGGGGGTTGGCGAGAAAGCCGACTGGGACGCCGAGGACCTCAAAAACCGCGGCCTCTTCCCCGCCCTCTACGGCCCTGCCCTGCAGATGGTGACAAAGATGGATCACATCGGCAGGCGGGATGACAACAACCTGTCAGGGGAATATGGCTCGTTACTGCGGCGGCCAAATGACCCTCCTCGTCATGTACCTGGGCTGTTGGCTGCTCAGGCCCAAGGCCCAGTTCAGAACAGGGGTCAGCGGGGCGGGGTGGTATCGGATGGGTCAAGGTCGGATTCCACGTCGACTCAGTCCGGTGCGGCGTTGGCTCGCTCGGAGGCGGCTTTTTGGGCCGCGCCGCGTCGGCCGACGACTGATCAGCCTGGGTTTTGGTGAGGGCTGTGGAAGGATATTGTCAGAGTCTTGTTGCGAGATGTTTGTAGGGATGTTTGTGGGAATGGGCTTGCCAGTCAGGTCTGTTTGGAGCTGGCCTTGGCGTTGGGTTGATGTTGGAGGGATGGGTGTGGGTTTGGCCATGTATGGGAAAGTGGCAGTGTACGGAGCAAGGACGGCAAGACTATAGTGCGCTGTGTGTAGTCTTGGAGCTTTAGGTCGCTGAGATAGCTGTGAATTACTCTCTTCTCTGTATTTTGAATCATGTTGCGGTCGTGACGCTGCGTCTTTGACACATCACTGTGAAGGACTTGACCTCTCATCTTTACTTGGACCCTTTCGTATGCCTTAGACGCTGTTGTTATTTCGGTGGAGGAAGAAAGCAGAGGACAGAAGACACTCAGCCCATTGGTTCACTTTCTCTTCTCTTCTCCTCTCCCTCTTTTCCCACATCTTTATTCCTCTCCCTCTCCTTAGTTAACATCCTTCACGCACATATTAAGTGTTCTACGTGTGGAGAGAGTCGTTTAATGTCTAAGAGGCGGTTTGGGAGAACATTTGGTCTGAAATAGCACATATTACTTCTCTAACATCTACATTGAACATCACGGAAGCATACGGCCACCTGTCTCGCTTTCCACAACTCCAACTTGAGCATCAAGTATGCTCAGGGGGTATAGCCAGTCCAAGTGATCCAATGTACCTCCTCCTGCTGCTGCGCCATGTACTGGATGTGGTCGCCTGTGACCGGCCGGGCCTCATCTCCCTCTTCCATAGCCCATTGCAGCAGTCTAGCTTTCCCATCCTTTCCGAGCTTGGCTACCAGGACTCCGAGTCCACAGCCGGCCTTGTCGTATTCATGGCCTCCCGAGACACCATCGGTGGCGGAAGGAAGCGAGCTGAGGAAGTGGAGGGGGCTTCGACAGAGAGAGGCGTCACGGCTTTTGGCCGGGTCGAGCTCGAGTTTCTCGGCTTTAATCCATCTCTTAAGGACTCGAAGCTGCCAGTCCGTGCAGAGCTCATAGTCGTGGAGATCTGAGCAAACTGCATGGCCTGAGACCTTTGTGGATCCAGCAGTTGCCTTGACCTCTTCAAGATACTGGCGAATGTTGGTCAGAATCCAGGTCGTGAATGCTTCTCTGCATTTGTAGATACGCTCTAAGCCATGAAGCTACGGTCAGCAAAAATCTTGTTCTAGGTATGTCAGGTTGAACTTGACCGAGGGAGCCATGACTCACGAAAGGTTCCTGGCGGCATGGAATCCGGGCCCCATGGGAAAGACTTGATGACGTACGCCAGGTTGAAACTGTGTCAAAACAATCAGTCTTGTTGAACAACTTGAGACTGCTGGTCGCTATTGGGCTACGGCAAAAGCAACTCGCTTGGGTTAGAGAAGAGAATTGACTTACCAAACCCGGCGGAACAGGCTCTCCAGCCCAAACTCGAATGAGATCCAGAGGTACTCCAACTGATTGGCGTACTGCTCAGAGTACTTCTCAGGGTCCCAAGCCAGAGGGATCAGCTTGGTGACCCACTCGGGGACATCGTCCCTGATGAGCCACAAGGCTTTGTATTGATGGCTGAGCACAGCTATGTCGCGAACTTCTTCAAGGTTGAAGTGGTTCGTAAAGTCGACGGCTGACTGCATCTCTCCAGTTCCCTCAGTTCCCACAAATTGATGTGCCAGGGTGATGAGGTAGTGGATTACTCGAGGAGTTCCGGCACAGAGCTGAGCGATGGTTGAAGAGCCTCGCTCAAGAGCTGGCTGCAGGTTGGAAATACGTTCTCGCCATCCAGGCAAAGCCGGGTCAAGGCTTGCGGAGTCCACGACCATGGCTAATTTGGCGTCGCGCTCCCACACAGGGACGCTGCCAGAATGGCCGCCTGTAATGACGAGAGCCATATCACCATTGTCGGTAGTAAATACAACATCGCGGATGTAGTGTTTCTTGTCTGGATGGAGCGATGGTTAGCGATGGATGTTCGGTTTCTCCTTGAACCACGTCGCCAAAATAATGAGAGAACAAGAGAAGAAAAGTCAGGGAGATAGATGGACTTACAAAGCACATCCTTCCGCTCCTTGCCCGTGAGCCTTGATTCTTTGTTGATCGTCGAATCCGCCATGTTGGCATCGCTAGCTGGATTTGCCGACGGCATTTTCATGTCGATTGTTGCAAGGCAATCGGCAACAATTGCCGCCGACGTTTTGAGGGGACCCTGAACTGGACTGGAGTCGTTCGGTCCTGCTGGGCTTATCAGGATGCTGAGCTTGGGATGGAATCACTCATCGGCCTCGAAGGTTGTTGTTGCAGGTCGGCCCCTCTCCTGCCAGAGCCCTGTTGTCGGTTTGGGTTTCGCAGAAATTGGCAAGAGAAGGGAAGGGGGAAATAAAAAGAGGGGTGTGAGGAGGAATTAGGGCAACGGAAGAAAGGAGACGCGAAGGGAGAAAATGTAAGGGAACCAGGCAGAAAGACCAAGGACAGGGTGAGGGCATGGAAGAGTAAGGTCGCGAGAGAGAGACCAAGTCTCGGGGAAATAAAAGGCAAAAACTGCTGAAACTTTTTGGCCCGTGGTTGCCGAAAAGAAATCGTTTGGGTTTGGAGAAAGAAAACCAGTTGAGCAGATTTCTTGCCTTGAGGAGAAACGTGACTGACCACAGGAGATTTAGGACAATTTTTTGACTTGAAGATATCATTGCAAAGTATAGTAACCCCCCCCCTCGAATAAGCTTCCCCTCTTCTTCCTGTTGCAAGAAGCAAGCCCGCGCGGCTTTATCAGTCAAGACGATGTCGAGGGTTCCGATTTTTGATCAACTTGGTTTGGCTCGACGACCAAGTTTTCTACAGTTTCTGTTGACCACGTGCTCGAGTCAACCTTGCGTTCTGTTTAATTTTCCGATATAAAGAAGCCAAATTGCAGAGGGACAAAAGGGAAACTGGTGCAGGACAGAGCGCACAAAGCCCATATTGATATACTTTTTGGTGAAGAGGGTCCGGGGAACACAGAGTACAATCCGTGTTTATGAGTCACAGTTTGCTCCAAGAATTGTCCTGCGGGTAAAGAAGGAAATCCAAACAATCACACGATTGATTGTTGATGGCACTCGCCCTCTTCACCGTTTCAGGGGCTGCAATGCCAAGATTTGATGTAAACAAAGCACCTGACCCACCCATGAACAACCCTTATTAACATGCAAAGGGTTCAGATCGGCATTCAACGATTGCCTAGATCCGGGGTAAGACCGGGCCAATTTTAGTGTTCCTCCAGTTGGCCCTCGGAAATGCACGCGTCAACTCGGTTGTAACCTGGACACACACCGGATGCAGGAGGTGCTGCCGCATGTGGCAGGCAAATGTCGTCATAGCGCAAAGTCGCCATCCTTTCCACAACCTCGCTCAATCAGAGGCCCCAAAAATAAGGTGAATGGCAAGTGAGATGGCGCGATCTGGGTGTACTTCCCCATATTGGCATTCTCCCTCTGATAGGTCAGAGCCAAACTCACGCCGAACCTGCTTACTTTGGTGTAAGTGAGCTTTACAAGGGGGGTGTCCTGCTGTCCTCCATGGCACGATGGTTGTGCTCCGTAGCCGGGTAACAAGAAGCATCGTATCTAATATAGATCAGATCCACCCAAATCTTTCCATCTCTGAACCATCAACTTTTGTTGAAACTTACCTGTCATTCTCCAGCAGCCATGGCCGACCTCGAGAAAGCAGACGACGCCAAGTCGTCCCCGCCGCGGCGCGCCGAAGATGCGATCTCTCTCAACGCAGGCGACAACGCCATCCTCCCCGAAGGCCAAATCGACCCCGTCTACGAGAAAAAGGCCAAGCTCCTCAACCGCGCCGT
>Ga0247824_10000139_pt1 | contig 30213 bp, 27 predicted proteins | sample 13C_PalmiticAcid_FD_194412 | JGI IMG/M metagenome (GOLD analysis project Ga0247824, IMG submission 194412) | Soil microbial communities from agricultural site in Penn Yan, New York, United States - 13C_PalmiticAcid_Day48 | ecosystem: Environmental > Terrestrial > Soil > Agricultural land...
GTGTCGGGGGGTTTGTTGGCTGGGGTGGACGAAGAGAGCGGGGTGAATACCGTTGAAGACGTTGGTGGTGGGGGGTTTGCGCCAGATGTCGGTGCCTGGGGCGGCGGTGATGGTGAAGGTGTCGGTGGGGGCCATGGTGCTGCTGGTTTTGTGATCGCTGGACAGGCACTGTAGGATGGAAGACTGAGGATTACAGAAGCGGGATAATGGCCAGAGCTACCGTCCGTGTATTTATACGAGTAACGTCCCACAGTGGGTAAACGCCCTGCGTTTTACGTCGCAATTACAACTCCTCCTTGATCCTGCCATTTCTGGCAACTCCGCCACGAGCTGCATGCTGAGCGGGCGCGGGATGCACATGCAGCGCAGAGGAGGGGAATTGGGTCTGTCAACGGACCGCAAACCCGCGCTTCTGCCGTGCTTCTGCCGATGATCCTTCCTTCTGCTGGACTGTCTGCGGTCCCACGGATAATAATCGGGTGATTAATGTCTTGGTTGAGGCTTGAAGGTGTCCCTCTGTCCGCGATGTGGTGGGGTGGTGGTGCGGGGCATTTGGGGACTGCACAAAAGCCTGGCTCGAAAATGAATCGAACCTCCTGCCTCCGACCCCTGCAAATGCTGACTCAGCTGGCCCTTGGCCCAAGCTTCGCAAGGTTTTCTCGGGGTTCCCACACACCCCGCTTGGCTAATCGCGATTCTTCGACAATTTCGACCCCACACCGAACCGAGCGACTTCGACAAACTCGTCCGCCAGTATCCCCAGCTCTTGGCTCCGTCTCACCAATGGCATAACACCCCCTATTCCATCAAGGCAATCGCTTCTCAGGAGACAGCAATTGCGCGGCATCACGAAGAGAGGCATTGGAGGCCTGGGCGCGTCCCAGCGGAGCAGGTTTTGACGGGTTTGGGCGACCTCGGTGGGGGACGACCGCGCCCGTCGATTTTGCTTCGGATCACTCACTCGGCGACCAACCCTTAACTCATCGACGACTTACACGGCGTTTCACACGGCTTACACGAGTCATCTGAGAAACGACCAGCACAATATCAACAATGTCGTCCGCGCCCACCATCAGGTCTGGCAAGGCCACCAAGGCGAAGAGGCCAAACGCCGTCCGCCGGATCATCAACCATGAGGAGCGGGCCCGCGGGAAGTCTGTCGCAGCGTCCCCATCGTTGAACGCCACCACCGCGATAGACACGTCCGGCCGCCCCGTGTGCAAGAACCCTCAGTGCGACAAGTCCGACGTCCGCGACGGAGCTTGTCAGAACTGCGGCCGCGTTGTGTACGAGAGCAACATTGTCGCCGAGGTCACCTTTGGCGAGAGCTCAAACGGTGCTGCCGTTGTCCATGGTAGCTACCTTGCCGCCGACCAGGGCGGCATTCGCCCAACTGCTGGTGGCCTTGCCTTTCGACGTGTGGCCGGTGCGGGTGCGAGCGAGGCGCGCGAACGCAGTCTCAGGGAGGCTAAGCAGCTTATGAACCAGTTCGCCCACCAGCTGCAGATCGCGCCCCACGTGGCCGAGAAAGGCTTCGCAGTCTACAAGTTTGCTTCCACCAGCAACTTTATCCAGGGTCGCCGAAAGAACACGGTGGCTGCCGTCTGCCTCTACGCCGTCTGCCGGAAGGAGGACAACAACAAGGTCATGCTGATCGACTTGGCCGACATCATCAAGACCGACGTCTTCCTGCTGGGCCGCAGCTACAAAGACCTGCTGGCCGCGCTCCCCGACATGAAAGACGGCACCAAGCCCATCATCATCGAGGATCTCATCTTCCGCTTCGCCAGCAAGCTCGAGTTTCTCCACGACACCAACAAGGTCGCGCTTTCCGCCATCCGAATTGCCCAGCGCATGCGCCACGACAACATCACCCACGGCCGCAGGCCTGCCGGCATCTGTGGGGCGGCCCTGATCATGGCCGCTCGAGCACACAACTACCGCCGCACCGTCCGGGAGGTTGTCTACATCGCCAAGGTCACCATGACCACGCTCCAGGAACGTATGGAGGAGTTTGCCAATGTGCCCTCGGCACAGATGACGATCCACGATTTCCATGAGGCCAAAGCGCTTCCAGAGGCCTCGCACGATCCGCCTTTCGTCTACAAGCAGTCCAAGGAGTGGCAGGAGAAGCACCCGAAAAAGGTCAAGAAGAGAAAAGCGGCAACTCAGAGTAGCAGCGCGACCGACAAGGAACCGGGGCAGCAGGCCGCCGCCAAACGGCAGAAAACGACCGCAAGCGAGTCTCAGGTCGCTGCTATCCCCATCGACCCCGCTCTTCAGGCCGAGAACGTGTCCACCGAGACAGCTCAGGCAGATGGGCAGCCTGTGCCCAATGTCGATAAAGACGGTGCTGTGGTTCCTCCCCGCAAACCCACCGAGGAAGAGCTCTTGATTGCGAATGCCGCAACCGCAGACGTCGATGGACAGCTCGCGGACCTGGCTGATGAGTTTGGCGATTCCGAGGAGGAGGTTGATGAGATTGAGGAGGAAGTGGACCCAAGCAGCGAGATGGCCATGGCCGCAGCGCAGGGAATCCAGGTTCCCGGAATGGAGAACATGAAGATCAAGGCGAGGAAGGCAGTTCCCGCCCCTGAGCAGGCTGCTGAGGGTGCCGGAACTGGCGATGAGACTGGCGCGAAAAAGAAAGAGAAACCGACCCTGCATATCGACGAGGAGTGGGAGATGGACGAGGCCAGCCTTGAGCAAGAGATGCAGGGGCACCTCAACGATCCTGCCATGCTCGGTGCCACCGCTGTGGTTACAAGAGTCATTGAACAGCAACAAGAGCTAGCGGCCACTGCTCAAGCGAACCGATCGCTTCCTGCTCCGCCTGTAACCAACAACAGCAGCATTCCCGCCGACAACAGCGCTGAGACTGGCATGGTCCAACCTGTTCCTCCCAGCCCCTGGGCCGCCCCACCATCCAAAGTCTCAGACGACCCCATTGTCCACGAAGACGAGTTCAAGGATGACCCGGAGGTCATGTTCTGCAAGCTCGCCGAGAAAGACGTGCTGCTCAAGGAAATGATCTGGGCCAACCACAACAAAGAATACATGCGCAAGGTGCAGCAGAAGATCTTCGAGGCCAAAGTATCGCAGAACAACCCGCCGAAGCAGAAGCGCAGCCGCCCCCGCAAGCCGCGCATCGGAGAAGGCCAGGCAACCCCCGCCGGCTCGGCTACCGAGGCGGCGCAGAACATGTTGCGCACTCGCGCCATCAGCACCAAGCTCGACTACTCGCGCATGGGCAACCTCTTTGAGTTCTCCAAGCGCGGCCCCGGTAGCACCTACGGCGGCGCGAGCTCGGTTGGCAGCCGCAGCGCGCTTCCCAGTAGCGCTGGGAGCGACGCCGGAAGCGAGCTTGAGGGCGACGCGGGCGCCCAGACCCCGACACCGGCAACGACCGCGACGCCTGCGCTCACCGCACAGGAAAGGGCTGCCAAGGCGCTTGCCCCTCCCGAGGAGGAGGACGACGAGCAAGACGATGGGTTTGGCGGCGAGGAAGGCTTCCAGGATGAGACATATGGCGAGGAGGATTTCGATCCGTTTGGTGATAACGATGGGGGCGATGATGAGGAGTGAAGGGCTTGGATCGTCGCATGGGTGACTCGGCTACAACTTGTCAGAGGCCAGGCTTGCTTTGTAACATATCGGTCTGGGAATGGTTTGCGTGTTTTTCCTGATACCCGATGTGTAGAATATGTAAATTTAGGTGGGCAACCACGCGGCGGCGGCATCAAGTCTCGTATCTGCAGGCAAGAAAACAAAAATGGAAGTGATGTCTTCATGATGGTCCCGCTTGAATCTCTGAGTTCTGAAACGCAGTTCGCAGACAAAGGCAGTTGCAACCGGCGCGCGCCCCTGAAACGGCAGGTCGACGCGGGGCATGGGTGCATGGTCGTGTTTCGACGGTGAATCACAAACTGTCGCATCACCCAAGCCCGTGCCCAGACAGATGTGCCTGTGTCCCCCCAGGGTGCCGAGACACCCGATCGACGATGGACCTCTATAAATACGCCAGCCCGTCTCCTTCCTCTTGGCAGCTTGCCGCCTTTCAGCGATCGCGGTGCTTGGGGTTGTTCGCCAAGATGGCTTGGCTGCCGGCCAGTGTATCACCCGCCAAACACCCCCAGGTCTGTGACCGCTGCCAAGCCGAGATCTTATACCAACGCGTCCCTTACCCGCTACGACATGCCTGTTCCTCGAAGGCTTGTTGTCGCCAAGACGCGCAAGAACCGGTGCAGCGTGATTCAGCTCTGGGTGTTTCCCGCTCCCGTTCACATCTCCACAAGCCAGCCCCTTGGCTGTCAGGGTGCTTATTCTAGAATGACCTGAAAATCCCTGGTCAATGGACGCTTCCAGCCCTCTGTCGCCACAAACTTGGCCGCAGGCATGGACACGCTCATGCTCCTCCCCTCTCTCATATCTAACCCAGCCTCCAAAAGTCGTACGATTTCCTTTCCTCTCCTTCCCTCCCTTCTGACCTCTCCCACCTCTCACCCGTCCACTCCTCCCACCACCACACCCCTTCCCTGAGCTGGACTCACCCCTTACCCTCCAACCATCCATCCATCTCCTCCGTCCGGGTCTGGCTACCCTCACCACTTTACCTACTTACCTAATCCCACCCCTTTTACCTCATCACCCATCCCCCATCTCCATCCTCTCATCCCGCCCCACACCTCACCGCAGCGACCATAAAGTTCAAAAACCAGAACAAAACAAACCTCAACAAAAATGCATCCCTTCACCCTCCTCTTCGCCACCGCCGCCCTCGCCCTGCCCCTCAACATCAACCTCGGCGCGTACTCGCCCGCCCTGGTCGTCGGCGACGGCGCCATATCCTTCGAGGGCGCGGAAGCGGCCGAGGGAGCCGGGGCCGGGGCCGGGGCCGGCGAGCGGCAGGGCGCGGCACAGGTCATCAACGCGCTGCAGGGTGCTGCCGTCGGCGGTGCCGCTGCTGGTGCTGGTGCGGCGGGGGTGAACGCTGCTGCGGCAGGGCCGGGGGTGGTGCAGGCTGCTGCTGTGGTGGAGGGGCCGACGGGGATTTTGGATGATCCCGTGAGTACATTTATCTTACCTTACCTTATCTTGCCTGTTGTTGTTTTGGGAAGTTGGTTTCAGGTGGGCTTGTTGGGAAGGGAGGGCTAATGAGGGGGGGAACAACAGACCGCTGCGCTGCCGACGCCGGGGTCGAAGAAGATTCTTGATCCGAGACCGTAGAGGGAGGGGGTTCTTGGCAGCGATGGCTCTGCGATTCAGTAACGTTTTTCGGGAAGCCTGAAGGGGTCAGAAGAGGATTTTGCGTCGCCAACCTGCACGTTCGCCGTCGACTCCTTTATCCCAGCCGCCAGTGGATGAGGACTCATGGTCAAGCAGCCGAGGAGTTGGGAATGCGGCTGGGTGGACCTGGAAAATAAGAACCTCTGTGGATGGACTACCTCCTTCAGGGAGTTGAGCTGTGGTCTTGAACCGAATCGATGGTCAATGTGGAGTTAGAATACTGGAAGACTTTGGCTTTACACAAGTGCGGTGTTTGGCGCGGGCTGGGGCCGGGTTTAGTGAGTTTGCTTGGGATTAGTTTGGATGGGTAACCTTAAACTCCAATGTTTCTTCCCGCACAAAGTTCTAGTCTGATGCATGGATGGCAAATGAGATGATGCTTCACCTGCTGTCTGTGGCCTGCAAGGATTTGCGACGACTCAACCCGCTCTTTCCTCATTCCTTTGTTTTTCTTCCCCTAGGTACCAAGCACTGTACCGTGCCTGCCTTCAAATTCGGAAACGGGCGTTGGCAACCTTAAGTGGTTTTCGGACAGACTTTCCGTCCCAGGCAATCAGCTGTTGGCGTTACTTTTAGAGAACCTCCAGCGCGGCATGGGATCAACGAAGTCGAACTGAATTTTGATGATTTGCGAGTTGCCACTTCGCGTCTATCGGCTCCGTCAGGCTTTGTCAACATCGACCTGGTGTTCTTTCCACAATCATCAACTATGTGCTCCGGGTCGCATCCGAATGCCGTCGTGGGGACGGGACTCGACCCTCAACCTCACAAGGTTGATATCAATGGGAATGCCGAAGCGAGGCAATAGGCCCTGGCCCTCCCAGAGGAGCAGATTCCCGACTACATTCGCTTGCATTACTTTGGCTGCCCGAACTTCCCTTATCCCCCCGAGCGTCCCTTGGTCTGGGTCAAGTTTGGCGGCCCTAACAGGCGGGCTGAGGCAGAGATGCAGAGTCTTGCGTGGCACTGGCTCCGAAAGGAGAACAACTCGGCCATCTCCGTTCTCGAGGTCTTCAGGGTGTTGACCAGCGAGGGGGTGACATTCATCGTGATGCAGCTTCTCGACGCGGAACTGCTCAACGCCTGCCACCAGTATCCAATGGATCAATGTTACGACTTGATCGCGGAGGGAATCCAGCTGCTCCGTCGAATGCCCGTCCCCGACGATGCCACGCCTGGTCCGTACAGCAAAGAACTGAACCTCAGGCGCATCTATCACCCAATTTTCAAAGATAAGGAAGCCACAGTTGTGTACCGCAGCGTTGACGAGTTGCAGGCGCACCTGAACCGGGTAGGTGTCCCTCGACCTCTTGGATCATGCAAGCCTCGATGTCATGGCAGTTACCTATACTGATGGGCTCTCGATCAGTTTGCCGCAATTGCCTACCGGAAGAAAGGGCCTGACCACCCGAAAGTCCGCCTCGAAAAGGAGCTGGTCTTTTGCTATTGCGACTTCAACCACGAAAACTTCATGTTCACGACTGACGCTGCCGGCCGTCTTCATCTCTACATCATCGATTTTGAGCATGCTTCGTTCTTGCCTGTCAGCTTCCTTTCAACTGCTCTTATCTATGACGGCCCGCGGTGGCTTACAGGGGAACCGCTTCTTGAGAGGATTGGCCACACGTTGCCTAGGCACAATCAAGACGCCAAGAAAGCCGCGGGCTACATCTTTTACGTCTCTGCGCCTTCGGTCGGGCTTCTCAAGTCTCCAACCCCGGGGACCCAGGTTGTTGACCTTTTAGCGGAGCTGGACTCAACTAAGCCTGCGACTGCCTCTTCGGAGGGAAAGTAGGTGGTGGTGCGGCTGTGTAATGGAAATCGAGTCGGAGAATGCCATGCTGTCTCTCTACAATGGCTAAGGTGTTGAGAACAGAGATGAAAGGGCTTGAGTCAAGTTATTGTTTGCAAGAATGGCGACCTGGGAGGGCCAACGAAGATGAGACCAAAAGGCTCAGGTCAGCAGATGGTGCATTCAACCCTGCGCTGCAACGTGGCCCATCAGACATTCGTCTGAAGACGATCAATAGGGATTACTACAGAGGCGCGGCGAGAGTATCGGATATCGGGGTCCACCCATCGCTCCGGCCGGTGCCGGTCCCAGGGATGTGGGGCCCGACCCCGGCGCGGGCGAATGTGGATCTCGGAGCACTCATCCCGGCGCCACATTCCGGTTTGGGCACTGTTGAAGATCGCAGTGACGTGGGACAAAGATCACTGTATTCAAGGCGGTCTCAGCTAAGTTCCACCGCCCAGGAAAAACCATCACCAGTGCCATCACTTTCAGCCACTTCTGGTTGGCTGCCTCAGAGCGCCGTTCCATCCGTTCAAGACTTTGGGTTCACACTATTCTCCCTCTTTCAGTGTCGAGTTGAGGCCCGGCACTAACCCAAAACTTGGAATCCGACATCCCCTACAATTTTCCCTGACCTGCCGCCACATGCCGGTCCTTCTCACCAGCATGTGCGTGCCCGACGCTCCACCAACATTACGCCACCAAGTCCAATGCCCTGACTGCAAGGCTGTGTAATACGGTCAAGGCCAGTCCCACACTTCCAGTTGCCAAGAGTGAGATACAGCGTCCTGCGACAAACATCGTGGGTAGGTTTCACGTAAGGGTTGATACCAACGCTTTCTTAGCTCTGTATGGTCGGGCGAGATGAAGAACAGCTGGTTATTAGTACCCGAAAAGAACGCTTCGTTTCCCTAGTTCGCCTCCATATGCCTTGTACATCGCTTTGTGACGTTCACCACCATCCCTCAGAGCTCTTGGAGCCATCACTGTCATTGCTCTTGTAACTCCCGTCGCTCTCGTCGCTCTCGTCGCCCTCGTCGCCCTGGTAACTCTCGCGCCAAGGACCCCGTCTTCGTCGTTTTCGTCGCTCTCGCTCTCGACGCTCTAGTCGCTCTTTGCAGCCTCGTCAATGTGCCGGACAACAGTTGCTCGGGAGTCATTCTTACCCTTGCTTATCTCGCGGCCGTCAATTTCCACTCTCTCTGTGATTTTCGAGTCCCATATCTTCCAAGCTAAACCACCGGATGGGTCTTTGCCCGCGAACCGTTCGGCGTGCTTCCCAAACTTCCTGAGATGGCTGTTGTTTTTGGAATGCGGCGTGGGGCTCTGAAGACTCCAGAGACCTTGCAGATATGTAGCATCCATCCCGGTTACCCAGTTGATCTGGTGCTCAAGCCCGTGACTTGCCTGTGGCTCCAAGTCTTCAGGCCCAGTCACCAATCGCTGCCACTCTCCGTCGAACAGTGCGTCATCGTTGCTGCTCTCATCGTCCATCGGATCGTATCCGGAGTCCCGCCCCTCGTCTGGTTCGATGACTTTTGAGGGAAGAGACTTGATGATCGACTGGAGATCAAGACGAAGGATAGTGTCAGGGCTCCATCTCTCCAGACATGCTGACAGCGCTTCAAGCTCATGTCTGGTTGCGGAGAGCTCGTCTGCACCCCACGTCCTGGTGGCAGGCAGAGAAGCCAGGAGGCCCGCGAGTCTGGTGAGTGTGGTGGCTTGTTCATCTGGGAGAACGGCTGCCGTGGCAGGGTGGTGCTGGGGCGCTGCCCGTCGCAACTTGTGGCGGCCTTCCGGGATGCAGATTTCTTCCGCTTCACTCAAATCGGCCAAGTCGGCAGTATCCTGGTTTGGATGAGCTTCTCGCCCTAGGGTGCTGGATGGACGACGGCGAAGCGTGTGGAGCAAATCCAGTTGAGCAGGTGTTCTCCGGATGCCGGGGCAAGAAAATGATGTGTCTGCCAGCTCAGCGGATGTAGTGTTGGCCAACTCTTCGGCATGACGTGCCACGGATCGGGCAGGCGCCTCGGGTGTCTGCGAAGTTGGCGGCTCCCGTCTAGGACCAATATGTGGGACTCTGCTGGCATCAAGGACACCACCCCGGACGGCAAGACTATTCCCCGGCTTACCCGGAAAATCTGTTGGGGCACCGAAAGGTGCGAGAGCTTTACCGAGCACCCCAGGACGAGAGTCGGGGAGGAAGTTCTTGGGATACGCCCTTGATGCTGAATGGGTTGAAGGTGACCCGGACGATCCAAAAGTAGAACTGCCTATGAACTGGACATGTGTCACCCTCAGTTTCTTGCCGTGCTTCTTGGCCGGGCGGTGACCCGTGTTCGTGTCGTTCCTTGGCCTCTTCCGCAGCACAGTTCTGGATGGCTTGGCGGCAAATATATTGGCTCCCTGGAACCATCGTCGGATCGGCGACACCGCCTGAGAAGCCCCGGAGTCTCCGTGTGCGTCTCCTCCGCTCGGAATTTGGCTTTGACCGCGCTGCGTGCCGAAAACCCTCGTGGCTCGCATTCTGAACCGACCAATGCCATTCGGATTACACGGGCTGTCTGAAGACGTTGGAGTCGCCTCGTCGTCAGCATCCGAGTCGTCCGTGACACCAAGAAAACGAGTCCTGGGAACGGCAACCTCCTTGGTTGTGTCCATCTCGTACTTTTCCCATTGCTGGTGAACGGCTCTCAGAGGTGACATGTCGTCGCTGTGTTCGATCGTGCGCGTCTTGCGCACAATCGTGGGCCGCCGCGGAAGGGTATTCGGTGCGAGAGGTGACGGAGATTGCGTGCTTCCGTCGAGTTCATGCAGCCCGCGCAACTGTTGTACGGGAAAGTAATCACAGAGATCTGGTAGATCGTTCCCGAGGACTTCTTCGAGGATGTGGGACTGGCGAGCGAGGAACTCGCGAGGATCCCAGCAATGGCAGTACACGAAATGTTGGGGCAGCTGACGACGGTAAATCTCCGCCGCGATGTAGTCGCCCTCCATGTCGAAGATGGTAGCGAGTAAGCCGGTCGTCTCCGCCCAACCATTGACCTTCTGCCGGTCCATTCGCATGCTCTTCGCCCACTTCCTCTGGGCCTGCATAGCCCTTTTGCACATCGTCAAGGCACTGTCGAACGCGTAGGTCGATAGATAAGCGAGGGCCAAGGCATGGAGCATGGTCCAGATTACCGGATCCAGGGACGTCATGGGAAGTGAACCTTCGGATTTTGCCAGGTTGGAAACGATGGGCTCGGCTTGGTTCCAGTCATCCCGGAAGAAGTGGCACAGGGCTAGTAGCGACTGTAGTCGCCGAACGTCCTTTCTACCAAAGCCGGCTTTATCCTTCCGCTGCATCGCCTGGGTGATGAGCGTGACAGCCTTCTCGAACTGTTTGCGCCGAATGTTGTCTTTGGCAAGGTCCTCAAGACCGTCGAGGAACAGTTTCTCAAATTCCGCCTCCTCTTCTTCGTCATCCTCGACGCCAGACCATCGGTGGGTCGATGCCGCGACCGGCATAGGGAGGGGTCGAGGGTTAGTGGCCGGCGGCGATCGCAGGGAGCTGGCCGACTCTGGGGGAGGAGAGACCCCTGTAGCAGAAGCTTCGTGTCCTGTGGCAACATGCGCATGCGCAGACCTGACAAACGTTTCCACGCGCTCCCGGCGGTAGTTAGGAAAGTCGCCAAGTAAACTACCACCGGCGCGGTCGCGGATGGTGCTTGCGGTGGAGCTGGCCGCGGAATGGAAGCGTTTGGCTGCTTGGGCGAGATTGTGCAGGTTGCGGGCGACGCGCGAGTCCGCAGGAACGCTGTGGCTGAACCCCTGTGGCGGCCGATGGGAAGCATGAAGGGCCTCGGCGATGGAGGTCTTCAGCCGGTCGAGCTCGAAAAGAATCATGTCCTGAGAGGCGTTGTTTCGAAGCGAGAGGGACCTGGTTTTGTATCAGCCTGACATGGCTCGCCTCACGGACAGCAGCAGGTGTCCTTCTGATAACCTACACGGTGACGGTATGAAGCATGGTTTGCAAGGCCGAGTTGGATTTGTGAATCTTCTCCCTGAGGATGCCGATGTCCGGGCCGTAGATGCTCAAGTCTGTGGCAGCCCGCACCCTCCATCCGAAGGTCCTGGCTCCGCCATTGCGTTCGATCTTGGCCACCAGAGCTGTCAATTCGTTGAGCGTCACTTGGCAGTCCAGGAGACACAGCTCGCTCCGGTGCCAGAGCTCCTCGTCCACACAGGCCCAGTCGAGCGGGCGGCATCCTTTCAGCGTGCGCTCCACTGCCTCCAGAAAGGCTGTCAGGTTGGCCAGCTCGTTGCAGAGTTCAGTCACTCGCGAATCGGCCGTTTTGAGGGAATGCACAACGCGCTGGAGCGACGTTTTGACCTGCGGTTGAACTTGTCAGATCATCGGAACAAAGGGGCGGCATGGGGCAGACGCGAATTCTTGTGACGCACCGCGCCGGCTGCTTGTATCAGCGTGATGGCTGATGCCGTGATTGAGAGGGGGTCCATATCGGAGCTGGGCTTTTGTCTCACAAGCTCGTGAACACTTGTAGGACTACCTTAGCACCGGCATTAGTCAAGCGTTTCCCCAGAAGATCCCCAGGACTCGGAGGGTTCGTCGACGTAGAAAGGTTGGCTGCCCTGGACACCAGACGGAGGCGTTGGGACCTCTCCACCATACAACGGGCTTGTGCAAGGCTCTGCAGCATGGTATGCAGCCACACGTGCAGTTTCCCATAGCGGCGTGGGCGCAGCTGCAACCTGCACAATGTGCTAACTGGCCCCCGGAGCCTCGCAGACCGCCTTGCAGCGGCTTTCCCGGGTCGGAAATGGCACCGGGAAACAGTGGTCGGCGAGCAGAATCTGCCATCGGCGAGCCAATCTGCCAACGCAGGCACATGATAAGACGGGCAAAGAAAGACGGCATCACTACCAGAGGGTTGGGATGGCACAACGTAGGTATTTATGATTCCTTCCAGCAGTGGTCCTCGGTCGTTTATCTCCCGCCCTGGGAGCTTGGTTAGCTGCCATGACCGGCTTGTGCCCGGGCGCAGCCGTGACATGTCGCGGGTAAACAGGATGATACGTACCTTATCCAGGGGTAAAAAGTCATCATGAGCGAGCCATTCTTGGCGGGCCAACCCGGCGAGAGAACTCGCAATGATTGGGGACTTAGCGAAACCTGCAATCCTGCCACGACAGTGGTGGTGGCACACCTGCAGGCGTTTTGGTCGGACAGAGGATCTCCCTTCCATTGGCTGGGTGGGATACGTTAGGCTTCTGCTGCCCACTTCAGGCACTGCGCCACACCCGCCCTCAATGCATGGCCGATGTAAGTCTGCAGCTCCCCGTCACCCAAACTGTCACCATACCTATCTATTGCCGTCAGCACGGCCGGAACTTATCGTTTTTGTAATACGCTTTGCGGACGACCTATCTTTGACCTAACTCCATCGAGGTTATCATCATATGGACGCTCTAAACGTCGCGGCCGCGGTCTCCGGGCTACTCAGCCTAACTCTCCAGGTCACCCAGGTGACACAGCGACACATCTCAAGCGTTGGCAGCTTATCACACATTGCTACATGCTACCTCGACGAGCTGGTATGGCTGAAGAGGCTGTTGGTTGACCTGCAGGATGCGCTGCTCTTCCAGAACCCGTCGTGTCACGATGTGAGCTCCACGCTGTTTCTGGACGTTTCCGAATTCCAAGCCGAGTTGGAGCAGCTGTGCAGCACACTTCACGAAGCGGAACGAAGCCCGGCGTCCCAGATCTTCAAGAGCTTGGCGTGGCCATTCCGCGACGACGAGACTGCTCGATGGACCAACAGCCTCAACCGCTGCCGGCACCGCATCGAAACAGCTGTAGTGCTCAGCGGGTTGTAAGTTGACCCGTACCGCAGAGCCACCAACGAGTAACCTAAGTATTTTTTGAGCCGTATCCAGGCGGTGGCCTTGGAGGAACTTCGCATGATGAGATACAAGAGAGAGGTCGAGGAAGAAGGTTCGATGCACCCGCTTCCGGTCCGATCGGAGCAACAAATTCACTGACTGCTGGCTTCCTCCTAACGGTAGAGGCACGGAGAGTAGCGATTCTGAATTGGATATCCGACACTACGTCTCAGATCAGGCACCAGGAGGTTCTCGCACTGCACCATCCCAACACTGGACAATGGATTTTTGACACGCCCCAATTCCGGGCGTGGAACGAAGGCGACGCAGTAGCTCTGTGGTGCTACGGCAGTGGTAGGTGGGCGCTTACGGAGCAACTTCATCGACCCCCCTCGCTGATGTTCATGGATGGTATCTGTAGCGGGGGTTGGCAAGACCCAGATTACGTAGGTCCCATTCCCGATGTCCTCGCGTGAGCCCAATGCTCCTCTTGGACTGACTCTTGTTTACCTAGATCACTGGTGGCCGAGTATCTTGCTCGAGAGAGCCGCGTCGCATACTACTACTGTGACTACCAGAAATCACGGGTCCAGGCCGCAACGACCGTGGCAGCTTCTCTCCTACGGCAACTTCTAGAAACGGGTGCGGCTGTTCCTGCAGTCTTGGTAGAGATGCACAAGACGCTCGCCCGCACCGGCCAAACCCTGAAACTCGACGACATCACGAGCCTGCTCTGCCGAATCTGCGCCGACACGCCGCGGGTTCGTGTCCTAGTGGACGGCCTCGACGAATACGGTACCCCACGCCAGCGGCGACAGCTCCTGCATCTCCTCGGCAAGCTTGCGGCAAGCGGCGCCCGAATCCTGGTCATGAGCCGCCCTCACGTCGCTGAAGTGGGCCGGATGCGTCCGAGGCCTGTCGCACTGGAAATCAGGAGCGAGGTTTCTGACATTAGGTCCTATGTCAAACACATGATTCTGGAGAGCGAGGGGCTCTTCGGCGTTGTTGAAGACGACCTGAAGGACGAGGCCGTGGAGTGCGTGGTGAGGCAGGCAGATAGGATGTATGTTTGGGAACGGACTCCTGGGACTAACACACGGGCGGACCCTTTGCTAATCGATACTAGGTTCCTGCTCGCCGTCCTGCAATGTGCTCTCCTAGGTCGCCTCGCACGCCGATCCGAAGTCAAGAGAGCCATTAGGTCGCTTCCAAGCGAGATCCACGGGGTATACCAGCAGTCCATGGACAGAATCGAGCAAGACTCGCCAGAGCGAAGGTCCCTTGCCTTGGCGGTGCTCTCTTGGATATCCCATGCAAAACGGCCGTTGTCTAGGCCGGAGCTGCTGCACGCCCTTGCCATCGACCCGGACTCTTTGTGGCTGAACGATGACAACGTTCCATCCAGAGAGCTTGTCGTCGACGTATGTGCCGGTCTCGTGGTTGTTGACCCGGGGAGCGGCGCATCCAGGTTCGCGCATCATTCTGTCCACGAGTTCTTCCAACAGAAAGCTGCCTGCCAGCGATGGTTTCCGCGTGCAGGCCGCAACATTGCTACGGCGTGTCTTGCCTACCTACGCCTTCAAGACCTCGATCGGGGTCCCTCTCCGTCCGCGAACGATGCGAGCGCGCTCGTATCGCGGTACCCCTTGTTGAGGTATGCAGTCCGGTATTGGGGCCATCACGTGCGAGACGTACGGCACGGGGACGTGGACATGATTGCACTAGACTTTCTCGGGGACTCGGTTCGGGTCGCACTGGCCGCTCGGGTTCTGGACGCCGACGGCGAGCCCGGGAGGCAGTCCGAGCCAATGTACCCCAGCGAGAACCTGGCCGTCCAGCTGGCGGCGCGTGCCGGCGCGCTAGGCGTGCTGGAGCTACTCCTAAAGCAAAAGCACAGCCCGGCGGGCGCCGACGCCTCGGGCAGGACACCGTTGCACTGGGCGGCGCGCGGCGGCTTTGACGACGTGGTGCGGGTGCTGCTACTTGCCGGAGGCGACGCCGACACGCCGACGGCCGACGGGCGTACGCCTCTGCACTGGGCGGCCAAGCACGGCCACGCCGACATAGTCGAGCATCTCCTGCGCTGCGGCGCCGACCCGGCGCGGCCCACGGCCGACGGGCGCACGGCAATCCACTGGGCGGCGAGCCGTGGGCACACGTCCGTGGTGGCCGCCCTGTTGGCCGACGGGCGTGTCGAGGCCGCGTGTCGCACCCGGGACGGGTGGACAGCCCTGCACTGGGCCGCTTGCGGCGGGGAGCGCACCGTCTTACTCGGCGGCGGCAAGCCGGACGGCCACGAGGAGACGGTTCGCTTGCTTCTCGAGGCCGGCGTGTTCCCCTGCCTCCGGACCGGGGGCGGCCAGACGGCCCTGCATTGGGCCGCCGCCTCCGGGAACGCCGTCATCGTCCGCTTGCTGATGGACTACGGCGCCGCGGTGGATTGTGAGGACGCCTCGGACTGCAGCGCTTTGCTGTCGCACAGTTACTCGCACAGCGGGGCCACGACAACATTGACGCTTTGTTGACTTCTTCCGTTTGCAGCTCAATGGCAGAGCTGCGTACTTGGTTCAGTTTGGGAAGCTTGGGTGCGCCCGGTTGTTTGGGCTGTTCATGACGATCAGATGGTAGACTTTGACACTTTGTTTCAAGGAGGATAACTAGCCAATCACTTTCATCGTTCAAGAATGGGACGGACCACTGGCAGTCATGAGTACCTGATGCGTGATTACTGCCGTTGCGGCTCGATCCAGTCTGTTCATGTCGGCGATGCCACGCCTCGGGATGCGAGAACGTTGCGTACCCATCCACGTTCCACGGTTCCCACGCTGCGCTGCCCGCCTTGTCCCTTCTGCTCGGCATTCTGCCTACCCTGTAGACGAGTCTCCAAACGCAATCTCTAGCAGAAACGTCGAATCCTCCACTGGCTCGGCCAACCAAATCCTCTGCCAGAGATCCTCACGGCACCGGGCCGCGGCGTTGCGCACCTCCTGCTCCCACGCGGCGGCGGCGTCCTTCCGGGACGCGGCGAGGACCATGGCGTAGACTGCGGCGGCGGCTTCCCGGGCCGCCGCGAGTCCTCCAACACGTGAGTTCCCTTCGGTATCAACGACGTCGAGATCGTCGCTGGCTTGGCTCAGGCTTTCGGCCCGCTCCCTGGCAAACTCGACGAGGTCCGGTCCGGCAGATGTACGGACGCCGGCGCCGGCGAGGAGGAGCAGCCGGGTGGCGGCCACGTTGGTGGTCCCGACGGCCCAGTACAGCGGAGGCTGGCCCGGGAAGGCGGCGAGGTCGGGATCCGCGCCGCTGCGGAGTAATGCGTCGAGAACGAAGGCCGGGGCGGGACGAAGCGGCTGGACGGCCGAGTACATGAGGTTGAACGTTTCGTTACCCGCGTTCGGGTCTGCCCCGTACTCGAGCATAGCCAGGACGTTTGCCCACTTCCTGCCGCTCATGCAGGCCTCGATGGCTCTGATGCCCTTTATGGGTCCCTCAGTGGTCACCGAATCCAGAGCAGGCAGGAGGCTTCCGCTCGCTTTGGCAGCCTCACAGATGAGCCCGGTCCTCTCTCCGTCGTTGAACCGGCTGAGAAGATGGAACGTTGACCACCTCGACCCTGACGCGGCCGAGACAATCCCGCCACGGGCCAGGAGGGCTTCCACAACAGACCACCGGCCGGAGAGAATGCTGTCTTCGAGTGGGCTCAAACGAAGAGCCATCTTCTCGGAGAAATTTAAATCGGGCTCCGACTCCGGCTGGAGCTCGCCATCTTCCATTTCCTCGTCGTCTGCCGTCTCGCCCTCTGCCTCCGTCTGAGCATCGTCCGCGTCCGAGTGGGAACTGGCATCCTCCCAAGATCCGTCGTCGGATTGCACGGCACCTGGAAACACATAATTTGGGTCGGCACCATGCTCGTCCACGAGGTATTTGACGACTTCTATGCTGCCGCCAACGATGGCTGCAAGCAACAGCTGCTGCACGACGAGGTGGACTTCCTGCCGGGGATGCGTGGTTAGGCCTTCGAGATCGTTGTCGTATGCGCTCCGAACAGGGCCCTCTCGCCGGCCAAAGAAGATGTCAAAGTTGTCAAAACCGAGCGCCTGAACGTCCAGCTGCAAGTAGTTGTTGAGCTCCACGTCAACGTCGAGATCGGGAAACGCCAGCAAGAGACGTTTCCGAGTGGCATTTGCCTTCGTCGCCTGGGACGTGAGGCCCTGGAATTCCCAAGAGCTGGGTGTGTCTCCCTCCAGAAACGCGAGCAGATTCAAGCTGTTGGTGTCGTGTCTCGCTGAGAATCCCTGGAGCTGTGCTATGAGGGTCGTGATGTCCGTCGACGGCGACGTGAATGCGCCGTGCCGGTACTCAAGCAACGGGCATCCCAGGTCCTCAATGAGCTCCAGCGTGTTTTCATCATCGAAGAGGTGGGCCACGGTGGCGAGAGAGCCCAGTTCCACGGCCTTTAACAGCCACTGAGCCTTGGCGACATGACACAGGGGTGAGTCTAAGGGGGGGGCGCCAACGATGCCGGAATACATGGCTGCCATTGTCACGGCCAGGCGAATGTCGACTCCCAGGCTTGCGGCCGCCACGTACTCGGAAAGCAGCTTGCTGAAGAGGTGCTTGGACAAATCCATGTTGCCGAGCACATTCACCTGCAGGTGATTAGCGACGAACTAGAGGCCTGCTAACTTGGTCTCTCGTCGGTCCGCAAGCAACTCACTCTCGGATCGTCTGGGTTGGTGAGCAGTCTGAGACCGCTATAATCTTGCACTTGCTCGCTGATGCTGTACGAGTCGTGTTAGTTGTGCCCACGAGCGCGTCGGGGTCGAGCCCATACCTGGCGTTCGTTGATGCTCCGTCAAGCAACGATAAGACATCTCTCGCCGGCGGCCGGGCATCGGGAGCCGATCTGAGACACAGCTTGGTCGTCTCCCACAAGACGACGGGAATCCTCTCGCTGGGAGGAATATTGGCTTCTAGGAACTCGAGGCAACGGCTGTCATCCTGCTGCAACGCGCCGGATCGCCGAGGGAACGGGCTGGAATCAGAACGCGAGAGCATCGAGAAGAAGAGCAATCCGAGACCGTACACGTCGCGCGGGGGCTGGTTCGCAAAAGAGTGATACTCGCTGTCTTCATAGTACTCCGGCGCGTAATATCCAGGGGTGCCCGGAATGACAGCATGGCGTTTTTGAGAGTCCACCGTGCCGCATGTTCCCAGATCTGCCACGGTTGCGACAAGACGGTCGTCCCGCAAGAAAAGGAGGATGTTGTCGGGTTTCAGATCCCCATGGACGAGGCCGTAGGCGTGCAAGGCAAGCACACCCGAGGTGACGTCTGCTGCGATCGAGACAAGAGCTTCGGGAGGGATTCCTGGCGAGGCACCATGCTCCCGAATGTAGCTGGACAGAGTCGACACCGCCTTTTCAAACACAACGCAGGGGCGCGTTCCGGGTGGGCTTTGCTCCTCCTGAAAAAACACCCCCAAGATGTGGGGAAGATTCGGATGGTCCTTCAGCTTGGGGTGAGCCAAGATGCGAATCTCTTGGACGGTGCTCGAGAGGCCTTTGTGCTGCAGTTCGTTCTCGAACGTGATGTTGTCGCGCGTGAAGGACTCCTTTGGCCTCTTGACTATGACCGTTCGCGGTGCTTCCCCTGTCCAGGGAGCCTCGTAAGTTGCCGAGTACGCCCCTGCGCCTCGGAAGGTCCATCTATCGGGATTGATCCTGGACGCAGGGACGATGTCGACCCCTAGCGCAGAGACGTACGCCAGGAGGTTTCGGTATCCAACGACCGTCTTGCCGCCTCGCAGCTGCGATACGGCACGATGGATATCAGAGGCGTGGATATCGGCCGGATGTTGTGGCTTCAAGTTGGTGTGTTCTGGCAAGCTCGAGCTGGCAAAAGCGTCAGATGAGTGGCAACAGACTGGACTGTGCTCTCTCGACGACGCGTGGCCCGGCAAATGCGACATGGTCTCCAGCTGTTCGGGTGGCTTTGTCTGGGTACTGTCTGCAGGCAAACCAAGCCTCGGTCGTGGGCGGAATCTTGCGCTTGACAGTCCGCTCAAGCTGTCAAGTTGTGTCAAATGGACAACAAACGTGAAACTTCATCGCTGGCAGCCGGAGCCTTATGGCATTGACAGAACACAGTCACGTGCGGAGGCAGCGGCGTTCACCACGAAACGAGCTGAAAGCGTGGACGAGCTTCATTGGATAGAGCCATCGGAGTCGATAGTCTCACCAAGCCATGACCAGCTAAGCTCTTCAAGCGACAAGTATCCAACACCAGAGAGGCCTTCACTCCGCCCAAGCAGAAACTATGGCTTCTGCGAAGCGCTTTACTTTCCGCATCCAGCATATTCCCGCTGATATGGATGGCAGCTCACTCCGAGACGCGATCCGTGGCGCGGCTCGGGGCGACGACGCCGACGAGCTGGACCTTCGCGGCGAACTGGTTTCCTCGTGCTACTCGGGCGACCAGAGCAGCACAGCTATTGTCCAGTTCTTCCCGAGCACGCCAATGGTCCTGGAAGGTATAGAGCGCGACAGGACGGCGCAGACCGAGGTGCAGTTGTCGCTCGGCAACGGCACGATCATGAGCGTCGATCGGCACTTCTACGGGCTGACTCCTCTGTACCAGCCTGCCAGTGCTGGCGAGATAACCATGGAGTGAGAAATCCCACCAGAGCTGCCCAGATGTCACGCTAAGATAGGTGTGTTTCATAGCATCGTGGCAGTCGCGGGGTTGGATGGCAATGCCTTCGGCTCGTGGATGAGCAAGGAATCGGGCGCCATGTGGCTGCGAGACTTCTTGAAGGAAGACCTTCCCCGGTGCAGGGTTTTGACGTACGGATACAACGCGAAGCTCGCGGTGGACAAGAACTACTCGTTCGAGGATTTCTGCAGCCAGTTCCTGGACGTCTTGAAGACCGCCAGAAATTCTGACCATGTATGATGCTGCTAGCTGCCTTTCCTAGGGTCGCATCAGCAGGAGCTTGGCTAACAACTTGTACATAGGAGAGACGCCGGCCCCTGATTCTCATTGGGCATAGTTACGGCGCCCGGCTGATCACCAAGGTAATTTCCACATGAAGCCGGCCGCCGAGCCTGGAGCTGACGAATAACAGACACTGGTCAGATGCAAAATCAACGACGCAGAACCGACCAATGCGGCCGTTCTGGACTCGGTCCAGGCCGTGGTTTTCTTTGGGGCTCCGCACCACGGCCTGCTGTCGGACATGCAGGACTACCTCGGCGAGCGCTTCCCTCCGTCTCATAACCGACAGAGGATCATCCACGAGCTCAGAAGGGACAACGAAGCCACCGAAAGGGAGCTCAAAGACTTCATCGATCTGCTGCCGCGATTTTTCATCATCTCCATCTACGAGCAGTCGCCAACAAAATCGCTTCAATCTACCGAGCCGCGGGATGCAACGAACGGCACGAACGCGCCCAAAGTGTGGAAGAGGGAGGGGCCACCATACGTTCCGGTGGAGAGATCCTCGGCACTCCTCAACCTGCCGCTCAGCCTCGAGGTCCCCATTCCCAGCGAAAAAGATCACTCCAACATGGCCAAGTTTAGCCACAAGGATCAAACTTACCGAGTCCTCGTTGGCTACCTGCAGGAGACTGAAGCTAGTATCGGGAAGGAGGCCTTCCCGTATACGCAACTGCTTTACGCAGGAGCGCGTCGACTGCGGAGCATCAGGGACCTCAGCGGCGACGGGGCGGTCTTGCGAGAGCGGGCCGCTCTTGTACAACCGGGCAGTCGCCGGTGGTTTGGTAGGTCCAACGCCGGTACGCATATGCATGGCCCAACTGACTGACGCATCTGCAGTGGAGAGCAGACATGCCTCCGGCTCGACTTCCGTCGGAGCTGCCATCTCTCACTGCGAGAACCTCCAGAGCCTTGCTTCCCAGCCGCAAGATCACGATGTGCTGCAGGAGACCTTGGTTGCCTTGAGGACGGCACAATGCCTCCTGGCAGTGGCCAGCGGGTCGCCAACCAGCACTGATAGTGCACCTTCGCGATGCCAAGATGTGTTGCTCGTCGTGGCCAGGTACAATGCCGCATCGAGCTCGATCACACGCCTTCTTGAGCCGTTTGATGGCGGGGAGCCAATATCCCTTTCTGGCAATGTCGTGCGGAGCCTGAAGGCCAACATCACGGATCTGGAGAACCTCAATGGACAACTGAGAAGGTCCCTCGATTTGGACGCTGCATCTTCCTTTCCAGGCCTGAAGTCTCGGTTCGCGAATCCTCGGCCAAACATCAACACCATGGCCCGCATGTCGACGGCTTTCAACCGACTTGACCAGCACCCCATGTCGGGCGTTCTTTGGGTGCCATCCAGCGCTTTGAAGTTTGCGCTAGGCGATGTGCAGGAAGGGGACCGCGCCGGCAAGGGCTGGCTCCAATGGATCGTAGAGAGCTTTACTGGAGAGGCCGCAGCCAGCATGAAGCTCAAGAGGCGGCGCTATGGAGTCCTCGACCACGACGGCCATCTCGAAAAGGTCATGGTGGAGTTTCGGCCTTATCCCGAGCTTGACGAAGGGGACGAAGACGGCGCCGCCGACTACGAGATACGGCGCTGGGCCGTGGCGCAGCTCGCAAGAACCCTCACCTGCTCGATGCCGCCGGATACCGAGTCAAGCTTTCCGTCGGTGCCCCTGCGCTGCCTCTCTGAGATTGGGGGCTCCTCAACGCCTTGTTTTCTCCTTGTCTACGCCGCGGACGGGCTCTACGGGCTGGACGAGGTCATCTCGAGACACGCGGCGCCACCATCCGACTGCCGGCTCTGGCTTGCGTTGTGCTACGCCCGCGCGCTCGCATCCCTGCACCTGGCTGACCTCGTGCATGGGTCCATCAACACGGAGAACCTCTACGTCAGGGCGGCGCCGTTGCCACCGGGCGACTCCTTCTCCTCCTCGTCCACGTCCACTCCAGTGTTCTCGGCCGGAGACATCGACCTGGCGGCATGCACGCCTCTGATGGCAGGGTTTGAGTTGGCGAGGCCACTTGCAGGCCGGTCTGACAAACTCGATACCGAGGAGCCGCATCTCCGGGTGTACCAACATCCGGACCGCCTGAACCCCGGCGATAACAAGTCGCATCAGCACCCGAGGTACGATGTGTTTGGACTCGGCATGGCCATGGTCGAGATCGGGCTTTGGAAACGCTTCCAATCGTGCCGGGGGTACCCTCCCGTCTCCATGTCGGACAGCGACCACACTCGTCAAGCGTTTTGCCGGTCCCTGCGGCGAAAGTTCCGAGGCAGCATGTCCGAGGGTAACATGGGCGATCTCTACGGGAGTATCATTTCTTTCTGCCTCGAGAAAGGACCCGACCCTCTCCCTGACAAGGTACGAGCCCATCGGCCTTCTCACGAATCATGGGTGTTTTGGAAGTCTTCCCGTGTGGTTGAGCTTCTCCAGATTCTGCTTGACAGGGTAGCTCTCGGGGCGACTGGAGCAGTGGAGCACTAATGGACCTGGTAATTCTCTATCTAGAGAAGGAATGGAAGAGGAAGGAGGTCAAGGTTTCTCTTTGGTAATGGTGTTCATGAATCTTTGATAATCCACCGAAGACAGACCAGACCACAGACCAGAATATTACCAGTTTCCCCAGCAGTTCCCACACCATGTGCATTCCTTTCAAAACATATCCACGTCGGCCGCGCCATCCCAGTCCAGCCAATCCCCAAGCACCTCGTCCATGGCGTACACATCCCGCTCCCACTCGGCCGCCGCCGTCTCCGCCAGCACAGTCCCAATCAACGACGTCTGCACATCGTCGCCCCCATTCAGTTCCTGCCCGGTGACGGCGTCGATCACGCACTGCATTGTCTCTTCTCCCGCCTTCTCCTCCTGGACCACCCCCCTCCACCCCCCACCTCTCACGTCCTCCGCGGCCTGCTGCTGCTCCATCTGCCGCCGCCGATGCACCCCCGCGTCACCCGCCAGCTCGTTCAAGCGCCGCCACGCGCCCTCCCCTCTGCTGGACGCGTCCGGAAGTCCCGGCTCGACGAGCAGACCGTGGGCCAGCTCCCACGCCCGCTCGGAGACGGGCGTCCACGGCAGCTGGCAGACGTGGATAAACACGGACCCGACGGCGCGCCACGGGAAGCTGCCCCGGAGGTGCCATCGCCAGCGGTCCCAGGCTGGTTGGTTGGGGGAGCACAAGTCGCGCGTCGCTTGGATGACGGCGACGGAGGCGGCGAGGAGGCGGCTGCGTGTCGTCGTCGGAGTCGGAGTCGAGGAGTTGGGGTGGTTGTTGTCGTCTCGGGTCTGGCGCAGATGGTGTCTGTAGATCTCTGCTTCGATCTTGGCAAAGAAGAGCCCCGTGATGGCGCCGAGGAACGATGCGAACGCGGTGGCGTTGGGGGGTGTCAGCGAGGGCAGGTATGTGCGTTCGATGTTGGTCCTGGTTGCGTGCATCTTGTGCAGTTGAAGATCCAAGGGCTGGTCGGAGGTTTGGCGGAGGGAGTTGCGCAGGCGCCAGATTTCGCATCGGATGACGCTCAATGTTGCTGGGGTCAACCGCTGGTGGCTTCCGTCTAGGGAGTTGCTTGTAGCAGCGGGCGTCTCGGCGAGACTTTGGTCGTCTGCGTTTGTCGGGTTCCGGGTGGTGAACGAGTCTTCCGATACTATGCCGCCACCAGGGCTGCTCAGACCCTGGCCGCGCGAGTCGAGGAAGAGGATATGCCACCAGAGCCGGCGTCGAGTCTCGACAGTGAGGGCTGTGGGAACTGGTCCGCGTGATGGCTCACCGAGCGGGTCTCTGTGCAACCCCATGCGAGTCGCTATTCGTACCAGGACGCCGACTAGGTTGCCCGCCAGCTCGCCAACCCCGATGTGCGGGAGGATGAAAAGATAGATGGTCAGTGCCTGGACGACAACCACGTCCTTCGTCGTTGCAAACTGTGCATGGCCGAGCGCCCGCTCAGTCTTGAGGCGCAGACAGGATACCAGCTCGCTTTTCGAGACCCGGAAGCTGTCCGAGACCTCGTTCGCGTCGAGCGATGCAATGGCGGCAAGACAGACGGCAAACAGCAGGGCCTGGAAACTGGGACTCTGGTGGTCGAGCTTGCCTTTGGCCTGTGTGATGATTTCCTCGACAGTAGGCACATGGAGGATCTTGATGAATGGGTCGACATTGTCCACATACGTCCTCCACAAGAAGGGTACCTGAGAGGGCAGGGGGTATGGCAGGTCCTCCTCGGCGGCAGGGGCGCAAGGAGTGCCAAAGATGTAGCCGTGGCAGTGATCAGCCGTCGCGAGGCTACCATCGACGTCGTTGTTCTCCCTTGTGGGTTCGGGCTCGTCCGAACCGCCCTCGATGGCCTCGAAGATGTGATTCACCTACTCGGCTTAGTGACTGGACGCCAGGCCATGGCGGGCGGGATGCTCACCTCATCGCAGAAGATGGACCAAAACCCCCTGTCCAGGCGTGGTCCCGAGCCCTGGTGCACCACTAGCCTCCCAAAGTCTTCGTACATTTCCGTGTCCGCCGTCAAGGGCGTCTTGCCCGTCGACGCCGAGGCCGGCCCTGACGAGATAGACGATTCCAACCCCGGCAGTCCCAGGAGCTGAGCGCCGGCGCCGGAGACCCCGTCGTCCAGCTGGCCAGAAAGCTCAGTGACTAGGTCCTCGAGACGCCGCAGACGGCCGAGCAGCTCTACCTGACGCTGCGACGGCGACAACTTGATGGCGCCAGGGTCCCTGCTGCGACGGGGGAGGCGGCCGGTGACGGGGAAGTGGCACTCGATGTTGCTGCGGACACAGTTGGCACACGGATCGCGGCGGTCGCACTTGACCTTGCGGCGGCGGCAGGTCACGCAGCTCCAGATCCGGAGGCCGCCGTCTTCATGGCCGGGGGAGACGGCGGGAGCAGGAGGGGCAGCAACATGTGAAGACATGGGTGACTTCAAACTCGAGAGTCTACTTATGCCGGTCTGTGATTGCGGCAGTTCCGTCCAAGTCTCGGGTTCAGGTATGGAGGAAAGGAGAAAAGACCGTGAATGACCGGAGGAGTGAGCGGCGAGTGGGGACCATTGGTGGGGCGGCTCGGACACGGAGCTCGGCCCTGAGCTGACCCCTGTCGTCCGTCCGGCCCTTGACCGACCCCCTGACCGACCCCCTGACCGACCTCAGGCCGAACCCCGACCGAATCCCCCGCCAAACTAGCCGGCCGAAGTCGGTAGATTGAGGAAGTCCCTCCGAGGACGTGGGAAAAATGATACAACACGCCGACACCGAGCAGATTGTGCTCAATCGATCCGCGGTTCGGCACACTCATAAATCACCCCGAACGACTCAGCTCCTCACGAGTACATAAGACGGTTCCAGTGCCTTCTTAGATCCTTAGGCGCACACTGGACCGAGTTCACATCAATACAGCACACCATGACCCAGACGGTCGTGATCCTCGGCGGGGGCTGGGCCGGCCTGCCACTCGCCCACAAGCTGCTCAAGTCTACAGCGCCGAAGACCAGTCTCAAGGTCGTACTCGTCACGCCCAACAGCCACTTCTTTTGGAACGTCGCGGCCACGCGCGGCCTCATCCCCGGCGAGATCCCCGACGCCGACCTCTTTCTGCCCATCGAGCCGGGCTTCCGCCGCTATCCCGCCGACGCCTTTGAGCTGGTGCTCGGCAGCGCAGAGCGCATCGACGACGCCGCCAGCAAAGTCTTGGTCCGCACCAACGCTGGCGCAGAACGGGAGCTTGCCTACACCCATTTGGTCATTGCCACGGGCTCGCGGCTCACCAGCGGGCTGCCCCTGAAGCCCCTTGGCAGCGACGAGCAGACTCTCGACACCTGGCACGCCCTGCAGAAGCGCATCGGCGAGGCAAACTCCATCGTCATCGCCGGCGCGGGGGCGACGGGCGTCGAAGTCGCCGGCGAGCTGGCGGCCAAGTACGGATCGACAAAAGCCATCACGCTCGTCATGAGCGGCAGCAAACCCTTACTCCCCGACAGGGCCAGCAGCACTGCCGCCACCGCGGGCACCGCGGGCACCCCGAGCCCCTCCCTCATTGCCACCCTCGACAGCGACCTCCAAAGCCTCGGCGTGCGACTCATCCGCAATGCCCGCGTCACCAGGGACGAGCACCACCACCAAAGCGACCAACCCGCAGCTGCCGGAACCGACGCCTCCTCCGCTGCCCACCAACACCGCCTAACCCTCTCCAACGACACCACCCTCACCGCCGACCTCTACCTCCCCCTCCACGGCATCCGTGTCAACACCTCCTTCGTCCCGCCGCACCTCCTCGACCCCCACAACGGCAACGTACGGCAGGACCCGACCAGCCTGCGCGTCGCCGGCACCGACAACTTGTGGGCGCTGGGAGACGTCGGCGACGCCGAGCCCAAGCAGCTGACCGTCATCGACGCGCAGGTGATACATGTCGCTGCGGCGCTGCACGCGGTGTTGTTGACGGGTGTCCCGGGGGGGCCCGTGCCGGTGTATGTGCCCGAGAAGAAGACGATGCTGTTCCTGGCGCTGGGCAGGAAGTTCGCGACGGGCCAGATTGGCGGGTGGCGGCTGTGGCGGGTGCTGGTGGCGTGGGTTAAGGGGAGGAGGTTGTTTGTGGATACCGCCGAGGCGTATGTGGGTGGGACGCGGTTGCGGCATGCTGCTATGTAATGGAAGGTAGTCGGTTGTGGGTGAAGTGCATGACGGGGAATAAGGGGTTTGAGTTGCTATGTTGGGGGTTCGAGGCGCATTTCGAGGTGGCGTGTTGTGTTGGGGTGGTGAGGGAGATGAATGCGCGACTGGGTTTGAGGTTGGGGGGGTGTTGGGGACTGTGTTGTGTTTCTCTTTGTTCTTTGTGTTGTGGCGAAAGTCAGCGTTGGCTGAGGTGCTTGGGCGCGCTTGTCTAGAAAATGAAGTCATAATTAGTAACTTCTTGACTAAACATGAACGAACTACTCCTGTTCCTTTTTCATGATTTCGATTAAAACTGGGAGGCACCTTTCAGAGGATGGACTCGGGATGCAGTGGGCACAAATCGAAACGAGAACCATGCCTGACAAACAATTGGCCCGACTTATCGGCCGCCAAGTCGGGCAGGCTGGCTGGCAGTTCAGGGGCTAATCTGTCCAGGTATGCACATATCTGCGATGATGTTTGAGTGGGTAGCATTCCCCATTCTCGGCGGCCGATGCCGCAGCCGTGTGGCGTTTGTTTCTCACCATGAGACGACACGGCAGGTCATGTTTTGAATATTTCTGACGACCCTTCCAAAGACGTGATCCGAAACTAATTGGCCTTTTCTTCGACCTGACAGTAGACGACGGCTGTGCCCCCTGACAGCATCGGCAACTCTGTGCCGCATCTGAACTTGACAGCCAAGGCTCTCGATGGGCTGGGGTCCGGGGGAAGCTGGACTTTGATGAGCGGCGCAGAATCTGAACTCCCAGTTCACAAACAAACAGGTCAGCAGGATCAAGCCATTTGCATGAAAAGACAGAAACACCCGGGAAGGCAGTCAAGTGAAGTTGAGCCTTCACAGCTTTCGGATAGAAACTACAAAGCAGCTCCTATTTCCCTTGGCTCTGCTTTCTTCCCGCAGTCTCTGGTACCAGTATTCTCCAAGTCGGGTCCCAGTGTTCAGAGCTGGCCGGCCTGCGGGCTCGCAGCCGATCGCCAGGCATGCCCTACAGAATGCAACCCACTGCGCAACCTACCGAATTGGGGGAATCGTCGTATCTTTGTTGTTTCAACCTTAACCGATGCTTCCGGTTGACAGGCGGGTGATCTGATGATCGAGGCCGAGCTTCACCCCGCCAGCTGACTCTGGTCGCGAAACTGAACGACGCACGGCATACATATATCGACAATGTTTCCAGGTCGACCGTCTGCTTCTCCTCCCTTTTTGTCTCTCTTCATTATCCTTACAACCAAGTCAAGTCTTTCACCTGATTCACTGCTGTTTTTCCTGCCTTCTATTCTCTCTCTCTAGACCGCAATCGTCCCCTTTTGGACACATCATCACCCCGTTTTGGATACATTATCACCCCCTTTTGATCATACGAGTCAGCATCATGGTGGCGCTCGATCCCTCGTTGTTGCTCAAGCTTTCTGTCCTGGCCCGGGCCGGCTTCAACACCGTTTGGAATGGCACCTTTGACGGCGGGGCCGGCAAGGCCGTGGACACAACCGTATGGAACATCATCACCAAGTGAGACCCCCTGTTCTTCCCAGCCCGTTTCACAGTCCAGTCGTCCCCTAACCGCTCTCGAATAGCGTTCATTACAATAATGAGCTCCAGGATTACACCACATCCACCGAGAACATCCAGCTCTCGGGCAACGGCACCCTCCTGATCATCCCGCGCAAGTCGGCCGACGGCAAATGGACGTCGGGCCGCCTCGAGTCCACCGCCAGCTACACGCCAGGCGAGGGTAAGGTCACGCGGTTCGAGTCCCTCCTCCGCTTCGGCGACACCCCCAAGGACAAGCAGAAGGGTATCTGGCCGGCCTTCTGGATGCTGGGCGAGTCCTCGCGGCAGGGCGTCCCCTGGCCCGAGTGCGGCGAGCTGGACATCATGGAGCGCATCAACGGCGACGCGCGGGGCCACGGCACGCCGCACTGCGGGTCGGGCGACGTGCCCTGCGGCGCCATGACCAAAACAGTCCCGCTGCCGGACAACGGCTGGCACACCTGGGCGCTCGAGGTCGATCGGACGGACGGCGACTGGCAGAAGCAGACGATCACGTGGATGCTGGACGAGACAAAGTACAACACCGTCACTGGGGCGGACATGAAGGAGGAGGCGATCTGGAAGTCCGTCGCGCACTCGCCACTTTATTTCATTGTGAATGTGGCGGTGGGAGGTAACTGGTAAGTTGTCCACTAGTGTGTTTCTGTGCATAACAAAAAGGGAAGACTGACAGAAACATAGGCCGGGCAACCCCGACGATAAGACGGTTGACGGCATGGATAGCATGATGGAAGTCAAGTCCATCACAGTGTCTGAGAAATAATAGCCCTCAACTGCTGGTTTGTTTTCATGGCGTTTTACTTTTTCAGGAGTTGAATTCCGGGGGCTTCGGTTTTATGTTTCGGTTAGAATTTCACAGTCCAGGTACAGAAGTTGCTGTCCTTGGCGGGTTGGGTATACTTCAAGCAAGCTTTGCACGTTTCTTCCATCTGCAACTAAGGCTTCCAATACTCATTTTGCCTCGACATGTCTGCAAGGACTGCCTGACCTTTTGAATACTCCCATTCATCCCCGATACCAGGAATGCGACAGCTTTGTGCCTCACTAGGCTTGAGCGACGTTGTCTTTGCTGCATGATTGCATCAAGTTGTCCACTGTGGACCTGCAAGCCACCCCGTATTCATCCCGGCGCCGATGATAAAAATCCCACGCAGTGACGGCAACTCGAGGTTCGTTTGTGTTATCTGCTCCAGGGAACCTTGATAATTCTCATGCCAGGATGGACGCGATCCAATGCGGGCTTCGCGCCATGGCTGGTCGGTATCCTGCAAGGGATGCCGCACCTCGGGAGAACTGGGGGAGGTCCGCAGGCCAACCAGGACGCGAGAATCATGGTGTGTGTGCCAGTGCCTTCCGCATTCCATGTCTCACACAAGACTATTCTGGGATGTCCTCTCCAATGTTGAACAAAAGAAAAGCCCATACCCACAAAGTCAGAGATCGAAGGCCAGAATATCCATGGTCTCGATTTAGCCTGGCCTCGTCATCGCGAGAGTGCCCTGTTATCTCCGCCCTGCTCAAGCACTATCTTGATAGCGCTGGCCCAATCTATCCGCGCCCAGCCCGGATATTTTCGGTCCTTTGCTGATATCCGCCGGCCCAATGGCCACCCACCATATCGGAGTTTCCTGCGGAGTTGTGACACGACTCGATTCGGCAAACCCATCGGTTCGGAGTCCGGAACTGCTGACTGTGCATCCCTGACCTCGCATATCTGCCACTCCCCCCGGCTAGCTTGCAGGTTGTTAATCCAGCGATTCCCGGATTTTCGCAGTCGCTGAGATTCTCAACCAGTACTACTCCTTCACTCGGAAATATTGTGCCTAGTGTCCCTCTGCACCGCGGCCTCAGACTCGACCACCACGTCCGCCACGTACATAGTCCCGACCTCCCTTCCCACGCACAAACGCCAGGCGTCGGCCGTCTACTTCTTCACCATGTCAACCACAGTCATGCCAAACACGACAACAAGAACAACCCGTCCCACCTCCCTCCAAACCCCAACCCAGACCCAAAACC
>Ga0247824_10000140_pt1 | contig 30094 bp, 23 predicted proteins | sample 13C_PalmiticAcid_FD_194412 | JGI IMG/M metagenome (GOLD analysis project Ga0247824, IMG submission 194412) | Soil microbial communities from agricultural site in Penn Yan, New York, United States - 13C_PalmiticAcid_Day48 | ecosystem: Environmental > Terrestrial > Soil > Agricultural land...
TCTTTTTTCTATCCTTCCTTTTCTTTATCTTTTCAATATTCGTCGTCGTCTTCATCATCTCATCATCTTCATCATCTTCATTTCCTTTTCTTTTGCCTTGAACCCGTTTCACCTCTCTTCTCTTCTTTTCGACTCTCTTTTCTTTCTTTTTTTTCTTTCCCCTTTTCTCAGCATGTTTCTTCTTCTCGCGGAATGTGAAACCCAAAGGCTTGCTCCTGTTTCAGACACCGGCACTTGAGTTGCTCGGGATGGTCACTCGATGCGGCTGACTGGCGAGTTCGATTGGGACTTAGCGGCTGAACGCCAAGGGCCTCGAACCAAACAAGCCCCTGACATTCCAGCACCCTCATTCGTCGAGCGAGGCGCATGTGGGACAGCCAGATTAAATAGCTCGTGGCGGCTGCCTTGGCTTTCCTGGCAACTCCGCCTCAAAATACCCCATGCGAAGAGCGCGAGCGAGGTTGAACATTCTCCATCCGAGTTTACAACCACATCAGCCGAGCCGATATCAGACGGGCTCCGAACCGGACAGCAGCCATGGCATACAACGGGGCCCCGCCGTACGGAGCAGCCCCGGCCGGTCACCCCACACCGGACCTACGGCAGTACACCGCATACCGACCACCGGAACAATACCAGCAACAACAGCAACCGCAGCAGCAGGCGGCACATGGCGCACAATCACCCCAACAGCCACAGCATTTCCAACCTCACCAGTATCAGCCACTACCTCCGCCACAGCACGCGGGAAACCTGGCCCCGGCTATGGCGGACATGGCGCTCGACGGCATGGTCCCAACCCCGCTCCGTCTTGTGCGGAAGCCGGTTGCGGGCCCGGGGATGGCTCCCGGCGCGCCTTCGGGAGCACACACGCCACGGCCTCAAAGCCAGACATTTCCGCACTCTCAACCTGGCTACTTCCCACCGCCATCGCCAGCCCCGAGTTCTTACGTTGACGCAGCTGGGGTCGGTGGACCCCCACCACAACAGTACATGCACATGCACCACTCCACCGGATACAGCTCCCCAGCGCGGCCCCTTTCCCAACAATGGACTGGTGTTCACGCGCAGATGGCGCCGGGTCAGCCGACGCCACCTGCTGTCTACGAAATGGACGTTCACCCGGTCGGCCCGTCGTCTTCCAACACATTCTCTCCTGGGGGCGCTGCTTTTTCAATACCCACGGACCCGTTTTATCCAGCTCAGACATTCATTGCTGAACTTGAAGGATCGACCCCCCCTCCGCGCAACGACGATCAGAATGCTTCCGCTTCTCAGGTCCCACCTGCCCCAGTTGCAGAGGCGAGTCCGAGTAACCCGGACGCTGCTCAACCTACCCAAGGGGAAGGCCAAGAACTCGACTCGCTCGCAGACTCAAGAACGGAACCAGCTAGCCAAGGTCCAAAGGTCGACGCCCCGCCGGCGCCCCTTGGTGATAGCATCTCCTTTGGGCCGACCCCGGCTTCTTCTGCTGACAGCGAGGGACTGATTGTGGTCGAGAAGCCGGGCCCCCCTGACCATGAGGGGCTTATTCCATTCCACGTTGCCCAGGGGCATCCGAGCGAAGCCAAAGCCCCGTCGGGTGCCGTTCCAGCTGGCACGTACTCTAGCTACGCGTATTCGTCAACACCAACCACAGGTCCCTATCCAGGCCTCGTGGGCGCGGAGCCGCCACCGCCGGCCGGCCACCTGCAACACCCAGGGGCAGTTGCTCCTCATCCCGGTCCCTCTGCGGCAACCCCGAGTCCTCTAGACGCAATTCAGCGACCGCCGTCAACATCACCGTATCCTCAGTCCAGTGCCACAATGGCAAACCATTGGCCTGGCCACTCAGCGCCCCTACCAGGCACCCACCCAACTTCATTACACCAAACCTCCCCCTCGCCTGTATCCTCGACAGCCAGCCCATACTATCCTCGACCCGTCTCTACGCCCGCAACTCAAGGCCCGATAGGACCGTATCAGCCCCCAGTGGCTGCTACACCCCCTCCGGCTTCTGCGACTCCGCCAACGCCCAGTTACTCGGGCGGCCGGCCGCATTCAGCCACATTTCCTATTACCCAGTCCCATTCGCCGTCTCCGACACCTTACGGAGCTCAAACGGCAGCCCCTTCGGCGCCATCGGCTCCTCCAAACCAGCAAGGGTCCTTCTTCCCCCCACAACCTCCGCAACCACCGGTGCCGGCAACATATACGCCAGCAGCCTTCCCTGCCAAGCCACATGTTGCACCCCAGGCACCTCCGTCCGGTCTGGCACATGCTGGGACATTCCCGACGAACCCCCACCCATCGGCGATTCCATCTACCCCCTCCATCACTCTCTCCCACCCGACCTACCCGGCGCCACCAGGTGCGCCAACTTTCAAACCTGGCAAGCACACTGGAGCAAGCACGAGCTTTAGCGGGTTCGCAAACTCGGTCTTCAGCAAAGACACGGTGAAATGGAGCAAGAAGACGGCCAGCCGTCTTGGTGGCGCGATCAAGACGGCCGCATCGTCCGCACATACCGCTGCTACAAACGCTCAGACGGCCGCGTCGCAAGCTGCCGCGTTGCACAGACAAAAGTCTGTCTCGGCTGCTCAGATGAAGACAGCCGTCAACGCCCCAGCCAATGCCCCGACCAATGCCTACGGAGCTGCACCAGCACCGGGTATGCCGCAGGGCATGCCGCAGCAAGCGGCCGCTGGGCAGCCTCCGACCTGGCCCGGTCCAACCCCTCCTGGTGCGGGCGGCGCGGTGCTATCTCCGGTCCCAAGCCAGGTGCCACCGGCTTGGCCATCTGGCAACCCCGTGAATCCTGGTTTCGTTCCACCTGGTGGACCATCACCAGGCCCAGGCCAGCCTCAACAACTGCAACCCTCTCAGCCTCAGCAATTTCAGCAACCCTACCAAGCCCATCTGCCTCCGCAGGCTCCTCAGTATCAACAGGCTTCTCAAGTTTTGCAACCCCAGCAGCCCCTGCAGCCTCATCAACCACCCCAGTTTGCTCAACCCCTACAGCCTCATCAACCACCTCAACCCCATCAACCTCCTCAACCCCATCAGCCTCCTCAGCTTTATCAACCTCCTCAGCCTCAACAACCTCCTCAGCCTCAACAACCTCCTCAGCCTCAACAGCCTTCTCAGCCTCATCAATCCCCTCCCCAACCTCATCAAACCCCCCCTCAGCTTCCCCAGTCGCAAATGGCGACCCAAGCGCCTGCTGGGCAATCGCCGCCGGCTCAAACTCATCAACCTCTTCAAGCTCCCGAAACCCTGTCGCCCACCGTCGGGTATTCAGTAGGCCCTGTTGAACAGCCTCAACCGTCTCCTGCCCCTGCTGGTGTGGAAACCGGAAATTCGGCAACCGACTCTGCCCAAACCGCAGTTGGAGCTGCAGGTGCAACGGCAGGGCAGTCAGCACAACCTCATGGAGCAGAAAATGCGCAACCCGGTACCCCGACGCCAGAACGTGGCCAAGAAAAGGGAGAGCAACTGTTACAGCCGCAGCCTGGGACTGCCTCTTCTGAAATTCAGCCTCAGTTCTTGCAGCAACCTCCTTCCAATCCCCATCCTGAGTCTTCCCAGCCCTCATTTCCCACCAATTCTGCCCCAGTTGCTGGAAACATGCCAGGCGGACCGGTCCTGGCAGACGGGGCCGGAACTCATGCGACTTCGCCAGCCGCCGCTCCTGGGCCAACCATTACTCCAGGACCAGCCACTACTCCAGGGCCAACCGCAGTTTCAGGGCCAACCTCAGTTCCAACGTCAACCACCATTCCTGGGCCAACCGCTCCTTTGTCTCATAATCCACCAGGGCCTGCAGGACAAGTCCCTCAGGCGAATAGCCAAGGCCAACAGCCACAGCCCTGGCCTGCGACTCCTCCCACCTTTAGCCCAGGGCCTGCCGTGCAGGGGGTTTCCGGTCCTCAAGCATGGGGTGGGCCAGTCCCTCAACAAGCCCATCCTCCGGCGAATACAGCCAGCCAGCAGTATACCACGTGGAACGTGCCAGTCGCTACACCGTCCGGGCCAGCGCAAGTGGGCGTGGGTCCAAGTCAAGGAGCACCTATGCAGTTTCCCCAACAACAACAACAACAGTGGGCAGTTGGGCAAGGCCAAGTCTGGGGCACACAAACTCCTGGAACCCCATGGCCAGGTCAAAATGTCCCACCTCAGCATGGCACAGGGGCCCCGCCACCTCAACCGGGGGCGGTGATGCAGACAAACCAATATGGGATGCCTCAGCCATATCCACAAGTGCCGATCGGCCAGCAGGCGCACACTTGGCCATCGCCCGTCACCTATTCTCCGGTTCATCCCGGCACACCATTCGGCGCCCCAAATCAGCCACCATCAACTTGGCACCAACCTGCGCCGCAGTGGAACACTCCGGCTCAGCAGCAGCAGTTCTGGAGTCCAGCGGGTTCTCCCCAGGGCGTCCCTCCTTTTTCCCATGTGCCTGGACAACAACAACAACAACAACAACAACAATCCGTTGCAGCATGGAATCCCGCCCCCCAACAACCCCAAGCATGGTCTCAACCCCCTGGGGCCAGCCCACCTGTCTCTGCACCTCCACAATTCGCTGGGCCAAACCAGCCTCCAGCCCCCGCTGTCAACCCTGCGCAATATCCTACCCAGAACGCGTATCCCCAAAACTATGGCATGCTCCCTCCCCAGCCTCAGTGGCAAGCGCAGCCGCCGTATGCTCAGGCACCTCCGTTCCAATCCCAGATGCCCCCGGCTTCGCAGGTCGGCATACAGCAGCCCACGAACGGCACAGGCGTCGGTCAGCATGCGGTTGCCGGCCCCATCCAAGGAGGCGGTGGGACGGGGCAAGCTAATGTCGCGGTCGCAAGCCCAATAAGCCCAACCCCTGCTGCGGCACCTCTTGACACTGTGCCCGCGTCGGTGACGAGCAACGAGCCGGCGGGTCCTGGCCCTGCTCAGGAAAATCCAACTGCTGGCTCTGGAGGTGCAGCTGGCAACGTTGGCGTTGGTGTCGAGAATGGCACCGATGACAGAGACGGCGCCAAGAGTACCCCGACGGGTGGAGAAGTTGAGGGTGGCATCTCGAATGCTGGTGACCAGAGAGGAGACGACGGCCGCCAGCAAGGGCAAGGGGAAGCCGCCAAACCACAGAGCGCAGTGGTGGATGCTGGGAATCCAAGTGTCGAAACTGGAAACCCGCAACCGACAACGGACCAAATCGTTGGACAGACTGGTGGGCAGGGGCCTAACGGAGCCCTGGCGACAAGCTGATAGGAAGAGCAAGGGGTTTTGTGACCTACTTGACTTGGAATGGTGATGATAGAGCAGAGAGCTAAAGAGCCGCGGAATTTGTACCCTGTCAGATTTAGTGTGGTTGTTCATCCCGTTTGTGACGACCACATTGTTTATACAGTTCACTTAGACGGAAACTCGACATTGATGACTTCGGAAGAGTTCACAAAGGAGTTGACCGAGGCCCTCACTGCTCACTGAACTGTGCCCTGAATGTTGTTCTCCTTCCTTTTTCGGGGCCAACGAGTAAGCCAGGAACCCCCACCTTCACCCCCCGTCCCCCCAGGGTGAGTTCCACTCCTCAAAACACTCCGGCCGTCTGCGACCCGTTAGCTCGTGCCTGAAGCAAATACAGCCCGGCATTCGGATTGTCCTTGCACGGGATATATGCTACCAGAACAAGGGATTTTCAATGTCGTGATCGATGCCCTGCATACGCTGGGACGTGGAGACGGCAGCGTGGGGGCGGTTGCCCAATGATGTGGAGTGAAGCATCATGTCGCAATTCTAGCGGCAATGTGGCCATGGTCATCAACCCGGATTCTACAACATGCCCGGTCGTTTTGCTGCGGGGCTCGCGGGGTTCACAAAAGGAGAGGAATTGATGTTGAACATCTCCGTTGAGGTTTCGGGCCGTGTGCTGTGTCTATTAAAGATGAGGGATCTCGAGGAGGGAAGTCATGTCCTGGCTCTCATGTCAGGCATTCTTCTTCATCTCCTGCGCTCGACGCTTTGGAGGTCCTTAGTTCGGCGTGTGAGCTGCAATCTCACTTCTCAGTTCTAGTCCAAGATCAACTTTTGCCGCTTGAGCGTCACCGCGGACGTTCTCTACAGCCACGACAACCCACTCGCGCTGCCCCTATTCCAGTCATTGAAAAGCCTTGTGCAACATGGCTGAGCCCACAGCAAAGACGCCGGTTGACGCCCCTGCTCTGAGCGATCTCGACAAGAAGTCCAAGGACGAGTCCGATCCGGCTTCAGCGTCCGACCTGGACGATGCAGAAGCCGACGAGGTCAACGAGCAGGCGCTGATCCGCAAAATCGACTGGCGGCTGCTACCCGCCGTCGGCATCCTGTACTTGCTTTCATTCCTGGACCGCTCAAACGTGGGGAACGCGAGGATCGAGGGTTTGGCGGACGATCTCCACATGACGGGGAACCAGTACCTCACCGGACTCACGCTCTACTTCATTGGCTATGTCATTTTTGAAGTGAGTGATTGAGCGATTGCAACTCCTTGGATATGGCAGAAATGATGCTGATCACCGGATAAACCCCCCCAGATTCCCTGTAACATCATTCTCAAGAGGACGACTCCTCGATTCTGGCTGCCGACCTTGACCATCTTGTGGGGTATTGTTGCCACACTGATGGGCATTGTCCAGAATTTGACAGGCTTCTTTGTCGCCCGGTTTTTCCTCGGTGTCACAGAGTCTGGTCTCTTCCCCGGGGTCGTGTACTACTTCTCCATGTGGTACCAGAGACGTGAAAGACAGTTCCGTATCTCGCTGTTCTTTGGCGCTGCCGCCCTTGCGGGCTCCTTTGGCGGCATCTTGGCCTATGTAAGCAACTCCATGCCCAGACGACGGACAATACCAAGCTTTTCTGACGCTCGATTGTGCAGGGAATCGGCCATATGGCCGGTGTCGTGTGGGCAAACGGCTGGAGATGGATTTTCATTCTGGTAACCAAGCCTCTCCATCGCTCTAGTCCGGCTTCGGTGACTGACCAGGATGCAGGAGGGAATCGCAACCGTTGTGGTTGCTGTTGCGGCATACTGGTTCATCTACAACTATCCCGAAACGGCCGAGTTTCTCTCGGATAAGGAGCGCCGCTTCATCCGCAGACGCCTTGCCGCGGACAGCGATGCTACGCACGACGAGCGGTTCACCTGGGGCAACGTTGCCAAGGCGCTGCGCGATCCAAAGTGCTGGCTTTATGGGCTAAGCTTCCACACCATGAGCCTGCCCCTCTACACATTCTCCCTCTTTCTGGTACGTCCCTTGGCTCCGGTGGTTGACGTGTGCAGCAGTCGCGCTGATTCTGTCTCGCTGCAGCCAACCATCATCAAGGATCTCGGGTACAAGGCAGCCAACGCCCAGCTGCTCACCATCCCCCCCTACGCCTTTGCCTTCATGACGACCATCGGCGTGGCAACCCTGTCGGAGCGGATTGGGCACCGAGCCCTCCCATTGATTGGCTCGGCGTTGTTCGCCATCATCGGGTATATTATTCTTTTGTCCAACTCGGACCCGACAAGCCGACCGGGCGTCTCGTATCTCGGCACATTCTTTGCTGCAGGAGGCATCTACCCGGCCACTGCATTGGCGCTGTCATGGCCGGCCATCAACGTGTCTGGGCAAACCAAGCGAGCTGTTGCAAACGCCATGCAGATCAGCATCGGCAACCTCGGCGCCGTGCTCGGCACCCAGCTGTATCGATCCACCGACGGTCCTCGCTACTTCGTTGGCCACGGCTTTGCGCTCGGGTATTTGGTTGGCGAGGTAGTCGTGTCGTCCATTCTCTACTTCTTGCTTAAGAGAGAGAACCAGCGGAGGGAGGCCATAACCCCCGAGGTTAAGGAAGTAGGAGACTTGGCTGACTGGAGCGGTGACGACGACCCGAGGTGGCGTTTCCAATACTGAGTGTCGATCACGTTGCTGCTGATACCCGCTTGGCGCATTTTCCAAGGGGCGAGGAAGGAAATAATGTCGCTGCCCGGCATGTAAGGTAGTCAATGGCATCGAAGATAATCTTGAGATAATATGCTCGATGAGTTTTTCCAATGTCTGGACACCAGAGAGTGAAAGTGTGCTACTGCTTCCCCGATGAGCCTGTGGTCCCATATTCACACCTTATCTTGTTACCCCCTTCCCCTTTCCTCTTTTCAACAGACCATCCTACCCATCCTTCCCCTGCAGTGTCTTTGTTTTTGGTAGCATTAACCTTTCTACGTTGCAAGAAAGCAGGGAAGAAGGCAGGGGGGAGAAAAAGACAGTAAAGAACACAGGTCGTGGATGCCATCCATGATGAGAGGGGTAATAAGCACGGTCTTCATCTTATTCTAGGGCTGGAGGAGAGAATTGTTTGGACGCAGAACAAGCACGATGTGAATCACCAGGCTGTCAAGGGGGCACGCCGAGCATGTCACTTCTGTGGCACCCTCATTGGCACACAACCCTGAAGAGTACCTAATATGTTTATCAGACTGTGAAAACAAGAAGACATCAGATCCCGCGCCAGAAGTCCATGCATTTTGATACCTTGCCCATCCAAAGAGAACAAAAGAGACGCAACCTAGTATTACCCATCTCCTTCACGATGTCGACAACATCAATCCAACTGTAAACACGAACAGAGGCCTGGCCTCAGACTTCCCCGGCCGCCGCCTTGGTGTGCGTGTGCGGTGCCTTTTCAGAGACGGGCTGCCCTTTGAGCACCTCCTCCCTTCCCTTCTGGCTGACAAACGTGGCTTCGACCTTGTGGGCGACGGCCTCGCGGATGTTCTCCTCGGTCCGGCTCATCCACACTGGCCAGCCCGAGCTGGAGAGGGGCCACAAGACACGGTTGTCGATGGACTCCATCCACTGGCTGCTGTGCGGCTTGGGGCGGCTGGCAATGACATCCATCTCGGCCGCGATCTGGGCGCAATACACCTCGAGGGGGAGATCATTGACATCCTGTCCGAACGGGTTCTCAATCTCGCGGCCGATGAACAAGATGCCGAGGATGATGTAGGCGGCCACCACGGTCGCGGGGATGGTGATCCACCGTTCGCCGAGCGTGCCGAGGAGCTGGAAGGGCAGGACCAAGATGTACACCCAGGTGATCTGGGCAATGGCGATCGAGTAGGCGATGGGGAGCGGCGTGTTGAGCACACGTTCGGTGCCGACCAGCACGTCGTTGAGGATGGCGATGTTGTTGTAGACGGTGGTCTGGTGCATCGTGACGGGCAGACGACCGGCGAGAGCAAGCTCGTCGGCGTAGCTGGCCAGGTACGAGAGGATCTCGAGCGGCAGGTTTCCGAGCGGCCGCCCGGCCTTCTTGACGGCCTTGCGCGGGTTGCTCTCGGCGAACGAGACGCCCAGGTACTCGCCCACGCTCTTGAAGAAGCCGTGGCGCCTGAAGGTGCGCTGGGCGTTGACGTGGTCGTCCTCGGTCGCGGCCTGGGCGAAGGTGCCGAGGTGCGAAACCAGGCTCGAGATGTCGTCGTAGCACGTGTACGGCTCGAAGCGGAGGCGATGCTTGAGGGCCACCGAGAAGGCGACGACAAGGTTCATGGCGGTCAGCTTCTCGAGCACCTCCTTCTTGCGGTATTCCTCCTTCTCATTCTCGGGGATGTCCTTGCGCTCGGCGGCGTGCACCCAAAAGACACGCCCGAGGTTCTGGCTCGCTAAGATCAGCTGCGCCCAGTATCGGCGCCCTTCAGCGTAGCGCTCGTATGCCGTCGAACTCCGGAACGACAGGCCCAAACCGACGACGAAACCGAGCACGGTGAGCAAGACACTGCCAATGTTGACTAGGGGTGGCGCGGGATTGTTAGCCCAAGACACACACATTCACATTGAGCCGGCGCACAGCGGCGATGCAGCAGACGTACTTGGCTTGACCAACACGTGGATGCAGGTGATCCACGACGCCCATGCCCCGACGGCCAAGAGCGGAAGAATGAGCTTGGGCAGGATGCTCCCGTGCATCTGGAGGAAGATGGGCCATTTCGAGTGCTTCTGGATGTCTCGAGGACCGGTCTGGAGCTCGCATTAGTGGGCTGGCACACGGACAAGGGCACCCAAGCTCGGCGAGCGCATACAAAGTAGTCGTCAATGTCCAGGGAGGTGTTCTTGCGGCTGAAAGGATTCGGCGTGAAGAGACGGGGCGACGTTAGGGACGCGATTTCCTCCAGAACCGGGCTGTTGGGGGTGTTGTTGTTCTTCTGGTTCTTGGCGTTGACCGCGAGGGCCTCCGCAGGACCGTGGCTGGCACTCGGGGCAGCCGGCGCAGCCGGAGCCGCCGGTGCTCCTCCAGCGTGACCACCGTCATCGGCCATGGTGTGTCGTGGCTTGGTCGCGGCTCGCCTTGAGGGAAAGGGATGAGTGGGATCACTTCACCACTCGGAGCGTCGAGTCGAGGCTAAGTGGCGAGCTGTGTGATGGCCAATTCCAGCTTGGGCACACCAAAGACGACTTGGGACAGGCAAGGGAATTGAAGATTAAAGAATTAGTTGGTATTCGTGCTATCAAAGGAGGTCGCGTGCGCACGAGGTCAGCAGGTCGTCGACGTCAGAGAAAGAGGACGAGGGAAAGAAAAGTGGCTTTGTGAGTCCTTTCATGTCCTGCCCCGGCCCCTTCCCCTGCCAAGCGACAAGGGTTGGTCCCTTTCATGGTGAGATTTCCAGGGGCGAGGAGCTGTGCCAGGACGTTCTGGGCCTTCTGGGCGTTCTTTGAAACAAACCCTGTCCAACCAGGATGCGGTGGTCCACTGGTTGCTGACTTGACGAGCCTGACTGCCTGACAACAGCCCCATCAGATGCCAGATCGAGTGCAGCCGCTGGGACCGCGTCGCTCCAAATCTGGAACTTGCTGCCGTCTGTTGCCGCGCCCCCTGAGGAGCTGAGAGACGCAGAGGCTCGGACGCGCTTCGCTGCCATTGGACATGCAGGCGTCGCCCTGCAGCAACACGAAACCGCGTGCAGCGGTCCCAGCCCTTGACGTTCCGCCACGCGGCCATGACATTTGCTAGCGCGAGGCAAGCTCGGGGTCTGGAGTCCTGGCGAGCCTGGGCAGCGGCAGATCACCAATTTGATCGCTCGCGGCAGAAGAGCGGCACCAACCGCGCCAAGAGCTTGCCGCCCCAGCAGACACCACACGTTGGGCAGCGTTCGTCGGAGGCTCCACCCTTTTTCGTCGTCTCATGTCCGGTCTTTTCGTATTTTGTCACCCGAGATGGAAGATGTGGGGTGCGGAAACTGCAGTGCCTCAAACAGTGTCCAAAAATGGGTTGGGAGAGAAATGACGGCTCTGATCCTGTCTGTCTCTCGGCAGGGGAGTAGCGTCGGTGCTTTGCAGGTTCGACGGACGTGATCAACCATCCACAGGGGTCCCAGCTTGAAGTTGGTCGGCTCGCGCGGTTCCGTTTTTGCATGACTTGAGGCTGTGTTGCGTCGGAGCTGACACCAAGCCAAGCTCTCGCTGCACTCACTGTTGCATGTCTGTCAACTCGAATTGTTGATCTCCGCCGTCTCTGCTGTCTCTGATGACGCGATTCAGCTGTCTCGGGAACGAAAGCTGCAAATCTGCAGGGCATCACTACAAAGTCGTCCGGACATTTATGGTTCGCCACATTGCACAGAGACATGTGGAGAGAGATCATAGTCGAGATACTACCACGGTCTCAAAGGAAGAGAGGGGTTAGGGTTAAGAATGGAGATCAGGGCATAGAAGACTGAACCTGCAGGATGGATGGGAAACAGCCTCCCTCGAGCAGACGCCGCCTCATCCTCAATTGCATGGAACCACCACGACGCAGGGGAGCATCGTCAAGCGATATGATAGGGGCCCAGGTTCCTCATCCCACGTGCTCTCGATGTTGTTCTTCTTCATCAGGGTAATGACATTGTTGCTACATGTGGTCGACGCTGGAAATCTGGCTCGACTCCAGCGCCCTCCTTCCAGTCCCTCCACTCTGTTTGACTGGCTACCGATGCGGTAGTGACCTGTTCAGCTCCCTGATGTCCCTGTCGCTCTCGTACTCGCTGATATTATGCTTGCTTGTTACATGGCTTACCAGGCCCTCCTCTGACCTGCACACCGTGTCCCTGTCGCGGTGACGAAAACAGAGATAACAGGCGTACCCGGATCCTTCCCTGTGGCATTTGAAAACGAACCGTCTAGTCAGCACGTATGTTCGGACCACGACGGTCTCGGAACCATCGTCCGACCCTCTTGAGCAGCGCCGATCCTCTCGTCTTGAGCTGCCGCCTCGCACTGCCACTTCTTTTTCTATCCTCCACGCCCGACAGCCGTCCTCTTCGTCGCCAGCACCAGCTCCTGCACCACAAGCGGAACATACCGCCGAGGTCCGGTCGACGGCGATGCAGCTGTCCAATGGCCGGTTTGTGCGCTGCAGTTCTTCTGCGCAGCGGCAAAACAAGGCACTGCCGTTGCTGTACGTGAGTGCCTTTTGTGGCGGACGCTGTTGGCTCCAGACCGACTCGGTGTCGTGATCTCGAAGTGATGGAGTCGAAGAGATCCTCCTCACTGGGCCTGTAGGCCGCCGGTGTGGCGGGGCCGATTCCAACAGGCGCTGGTACTGGTCACGCAGCGCTCGAATACTGCCCTCTCGCGCAAACTCGGAGGTGTTGTAGAGCCGGTTGATGTCTGGGACTGTGCCGGTAAGGAGGGCTTCTTCGAGCAGCTTGATGACGCTCCCCTGGAGGAGGATGATCTGACTCTGGATTTGTGTTTGCGCAATCACTGAGTGCGAGGGGTCAGCTTCGTGCCCTGGCGGCTCGGATGGACTGAGGGTGCGGTTCGGCTAGCAGGCGGCAGACACTTACAGTCTCCTTGGGCGAACCTCGGCCCCAGATTGGCGAAATAGCGGTCATACTCTTGCTGGACCCTGTTGCCGCTCTGCTGGAGCGAGTTCTTCAGGTCGTTGTTGTTGGCGTTGTTGTTCCCCCCATTTCCCGCTTCCTTCATGCGCTTCTTTTCGTCCTCGGCCTCATTCAGGCGCTGCTCGAGGTCCTTGATCTTTTTGTTCTGGCCTCGATCCAGTTTCTTTTGGCGGCGCTGTTCGATGACGCGATCGTAGAGGTTGATGCCCGTGATGAAGGTGCCGGCAACCGTCGATATGAGAGTTGCGAGGACAAACCCTTGCTGGGCAGACGCATCAGCACATCGCTGTCATTGAGCCGTCTCATGGGTCCCTTGCCGCGACATACCCTGAGTTTCCTTTCTTCAATCATCTCGGCCGTGTCCATGTTCGTGGTGGCCAACAAGGGGGTGCAAGACTGCAGAATGGGGAGCCGAAAATGGGGGATTTGACTGTGGTGGAGAGGAGAGAGTGAAATTGGCTGAACGTCTTATACTCTCTGGAATACATCGTGAGATATCCCGACCAAGGCTCTGATCAAGCTCGTCGTCTCGACTGACAACAGTTGCACATGACATCATCTGCTGGTTGGCGTTTTGTGCTGATTGGTCGCCCCATCCCATTGGAAGAAGCAGCATGGATCTGCAATCACGGGCCAGACCGCAGATCTCCCTCCAGCCAGCGGGGACTTCTCAATGATGGAGATGTGGAACGAGGTCTGTTGCTTAACGTTGGGCATCGGCGATCTGGAACACTGGCTCCCGAGACAGCGGGCTGCACCGTCAAGAGCGTCAGGTTTGTCGCGCGCCATGGAGATGACGGAGGCAGCAGAAGGCGTCATGCATCGCGCTGAGGGTGAAGGCACAGGGCCAGGCAGCGGGCTCTTGGTTATCGCACGTCCGTGCACGAGGCATTGGGCTGTGCTTTACATTGGAGTTCCTGCTCATTTGCAGTGGTGCCGGAACAGCGGCTGGCTGACTTGGTGGAAGCAGCCCCAGAGCCCGAGTTTTGAGTTGTGAGTGATTGATCCTTGTTGATCCTGCGTGTGGAGAACAAAGGAATCGTGTCGAGTGTGCGAGGTGAACAGGAGCAGAGAGCAACAGCTGCCGCCACCTGGCCGCAGGCCAGATCCCCTCGGGCGCTCACCGCCCGCACCCCACACTTGGACCCCAATTTCCGGACCGGATTCTGCCACCACCACCGCACCCATCCGCGACCCGCTTTCACATCCCGGCAGCTTCCAGCTCGACCCCCTTCCTGCCGACCTGCCCCTCGACCGACCCCTTCCCGCACCGCAACCCCCAGACCAGCCACAATGTTGTCGGGCATCCTCATCTTCAACCAAAAGGGCGAGAACCTGATCTTCAGGGCGTTCCGCAACGACTGCCGACCGCGCCTCGCCGACGTGTTCCGCATCCAGGTCATCAGCAACGCCCAGGTGCGCTCGCCCATCCTGACCCTCGGCAGCACCACCTTCAGCCATGTCAAGCACGAGAACATCTACCTGGTTGCCATCACCAAGAGCAACGCCAATGCCGCCCTCGTCTTTGAGTTCCTGTACCGCCTGATCCAGCTCGGCCGCGGCTACTTTGGCAAGTTCGACGAGGAGGCCGTCAAGAACAACTTTGTCCTGGTTTACGAGCTCCTGGATGGTTCGTCGCTCCTCTACCCTTTTCCCTCGGGAGGACTTGGCTGACGGCCCCGCGCCTGCAGAGATCATCGACTTTGGCTATCCCCAGAACACCGAGACCGACACGCTCAAGATGTACATCACGACCGAGGGCGTCAAGTCGGAGCGCGCCGTCGAGGACTCGGCCAAGATCACCATGCAGGCCACGGGCGCGCTGTCCTGGCGCAAGGCCGACGTCAAGTACCGCAAGAACGAGGCCTTTGTCGATGTCATCGAGGACGTCAACCTGCTCATGAGCGCCACCGGCGCCGTGCTCCGTGCCGACGTCACCGGCCAGATCATCATGCGCGCATACCTCAGCGGCACCCCCGAGTGCAAGTTTGGCCTCAACGACCGCCTGCTGCTCGACAACGACGGCATGCTGAGCCTGCCGAGCGGGAACAGGATGGGGAGCAAGGCGACAAAGGCCGCCGCCGGGAGCGTCACCTTGGAGGACTGCCAATTCCACCAGTGCGTCAAGCTCGGCAAGTTCGACACGGACCGCATCATCAGCTTCGTCCCGCCCGACGGCGAGTTCGAGCTGATGCGCTACCGCGCCACCGAGAACGTCAACCTGCCCTTCAAGGTCCACGCCATTGTCAACGAGGTCGGCAAGACAAAGGTCGAGTACAGCATCGGCGTGCGCGCAAACTTTGGGTCCAAGCTCTTCGCCACCAACGTCGTTGTCCGCATCCCCACGCCGCTCAACACTGCTAGGATCACGGAGCGCTGCACCCAGGGCAAGGCCAAGTACGAGCCGTCCGAGAACAACATTGTCTGGAAGATCGGCCGCTTCACCGGCCAGAGCGAGTTTGTCTTGAGCGCAGAGGCCGAGCTGACGAGCATGACCAACCAAAAGGCCTGGAGCCGGCCGCCTCTGAGCCTCAACTTCAGCCTGCTCATGTTTACCAGCTCCGGCCTCCTGGTGAGGTACCTCAAGGTGTTTGAGAAGAGCAACTACTCGAGTGTCAAGTGGGTGCGGTACATGACAAGAGCCGGGAGTTACGAGATCAGGTTTGTGTCTCCGCCACCCTTCCTTTCCTGCCGGCATGCTGACCCAGACTACAGGTTCTGAACTGGTGCATGGTTGTTTGTCTCCTTGCATCAAGCACTGCATAGCAATGGCGTCGGGCGTTCTGGGCATTCAAAAGTACAAGTACATGCCGCCAGCGAGGGCTCGGCTTAATATGGAATTGAAGGAGATTCAGGCATCCATCCCCTTCCATCCGTGACCCATCACCCAATCCATCAGTCCATCGATTCATCAACATATCAATCCATTAATCTATTAACGCCAAGCCACCAAGCCCTCAAGGAATCAACTCATGAATCCATGAACTCATCAATCCACTAACTCATCAATCCATCAAGCCATCAAACCCTCAAGCTATCAATCCACCAGCAAGGCCGGGCATCAGATATCCAAGGTATCGAGTCAGCTTTGCAACTCGTCTGCCTTTCCAGTTGTACTTCCCCAGTTGTCAGTCGCCCATCTCAAGTCATCCATTGGTTTATTGTCATGAAACCATCAGACCCCCAATCTATTTAATCAAGGATATGTCAGTCTTTCGATCTTTGCACTCTCCAGTGCAGGGATGAACTAGCGCCAGGTTCCGTGTGCTCCGTGGACAGTCTTTTCCTTTGGCTGCGGCCCTAGAGGTTCTCGGCAGAGACCATGGTTCTTGCACAGTATCAGAAGTCGACCCGAACAACTTCGGGGAGCTTCCAGTTGTCTTCGGCGTCGGAAAGAGATGGAGAAGCTCCACGACGCTGCGTGTGATCTTGACTTCTCTCACTCTCTACCAGACCGCCATTTCAAGTCCATGCTTGTTCGGTTCAAGCTAATGTACCAACACAACATACAATGTTGTGCAGCTGCCGATTCACACTGTCTTGTGTATGGATCCTCTGCAATCAGAACTGCTAAGACGGGTGTAACAGCGTACTGTTTCTCAGTTGTTGCTTCCTCGTCCAGAAGCCGTTGTAATTGTTTTTGACTACTTCTTTACCATTTTCCAGTGCCGCCCTGACGCCCTTTGTAACTGGAGACGTTATCCAAGTGTGTGAGTCGGGTCAGGAGGTGAAGAACTGCAGCCAAGTCTCCGAAAGAGTTCTGAATAGAACCTGGCTGCCCTTGGCAATGGACCGACTATGCCAGTTATGACCATGTTTGCTCACTTGCATCCGCATCTGACGCTGGAAGTCGCTGCAGTACCGCTTCAGTATGGCCTTCCCCGCAGTTGAAGGTTGATACAAAATAACATTCCCGCCATGAGCGCCGAAAAGAGGAGCATCTCAACACCGCCGGGTGCCGATCTCGATCAACAGCAGAAGCATAAAAGCCGACGAGGCGTCCCATCCCCTCAGTCTGATTGAACGACAACAAGGCTCACGACATCAAACCCGGGCATCCAGCTCGATCATTGTTCAGTGTCTTACTCCTGTACGCTCAAGCGAATCGGTACGGATGCCATTGTCCTCTGGCACGCCGGATGTTGTTGACTCCAAGGAACAGACCGTACAACATGCGCTTCGTCACCCCAGCTGTGCTTTCTGCCTTTGCAATGAAAGGTTGCATGGCAGACTGGATGGCTGCTGGAACCTCGTATGACTGCATCGGGGGCGGCTGCGAGACGGTCTTCCACACCGACTTTGGTGCCTACAATGTGGATGCTAGCGACGGCTGCCAGAGCACAAGTGTTCCAGGCATGGTGGAGTTTTGCATAGACTGGGCAAACGCGAGGGGTCACTTCAGATTCAGCCATCAGCCGTTCAAGCGCTGCTTGCGGTTGGTCTATGACCGAGGCATTCCTTGTGGGGGCGGTGGCATTTGCTACAGGTCGGAATGGTAAGAGACTGGCTGCACCTGGAGACAGGTCCCTGCCGAGATTGAAGACACTGTGTCGGCCCCAGCTCCCGTCGAGACTCAGACTTGAAGACACGGGACATATCGCGGAGGAGGAAGCAGGGCATGTCATGTTTGCGTTCAGTTCATAATCGCTCTTTGGGTCAGCGGTGAATGACGTCGGAGCGGGCGATTGGTGTCTTGATTCAATGCCAGTGGCGCGTTCCAATGATCCAAGTGTACCATGCTAACCAGGGAGCACTGTGTGACATCCTCTGAAAGAAATGCATCATTTAACTCTCCAACTACGGTACATCTCTCTCGGTCTTCACTCAAATACTTTCTAGATACCCCCTAGCAACTGACGAGTGTGCGAATCTGCGGTGGTGGCGACATGCCATGTTGAACATGGCACACCTGCTACCCAAAATCGCCCCAGCTCAGCGCGCCTCGACCTCGACCTTCTCAATATCGTAAAGCTCGCTCGTTTTGTTGAGATGAGCGGGCGGCGGACCGTCGAAAATATGAGCAATTTCCTCCAGGGGGGGACCCTTGGTCTCTGGGAAGAGGAAGTAGACACCGACAAACTCGACCACGACCCAGGCAACAAAGATGGTGTACAGGCGCCACTGGATGTTCTTGAGGCCAACGGGAACGGCGAAGTTGGAGAGAATCATGAAGCAAAACTGAACAAAGTAGAAGAACGACAGACCGACAGTACGTAGGCGATACGGCAGGATCTCGGGGATGTACAGGCCCAGATTGCCGTTGAAACCAAGGTTGTAGGCAGGCGAGAAGAGGTAGAGGAAAACGACGACCGCATAGCCAGCGGCCTTGGAGCCGTTCTTGGCGAACTCGGCACTGCCGGCGGTGATGGCGATGTCGACGACCCACATGAGGCCCAGCGACCACAGGAACAGCGTGCGGCGCCCGACCTTCTCGGGCAGGGTGGCGAAGTACAGAGCCGTGAACCAGGAGAGCATCTGCGATGTGGCGTTGATGAGGGTCTGCTGAAGATCCGACTTGAGCCCGACTGACGACAAGATCGGCGACAGGTAGTATGAGACAAAGGCGTTGCCCGACATCTGCGAGCAGATGGCTGCCCAGACGATGATGACGACACGCTTTCGGTTGCCAGGCGTGGAGAAGAGCTCCAAAAGCTTCGTCCGGGGCTCTTCCTGCTCGGCGCCGAGGGCGGCAGTGATCTCGGCGTACTCAAAGAGAGCGACGGGGTCGTTGTGGTCTCCCTCGCCATGGTACGTAACCAGCATGTCGAGTGCCTCGGCCCCACGGCCATGGCTGACCAACCACCTAGGGGATTCGGGGACAAACCAGACCAGCAACACTTGAATGACAGAAGGGAGCCCTTGGAGCGTTGAAGGAATTCTCCAGGCTGCGGCGCCGTCGATGCGGAACGTCCCAAAGGTGGTCCAGCCGGCGGTGATGGAGCCGAGCGAGTAGAAGGTCAGGAAGAGGGCGGTCGCGGTGCCACGCTGGGCCGGATGGGCGATCTCTGTGATGTACGGCGCGCCAACACCGGCCACGACGACGCTCCCGGCTCCAATGATGACACGCGAGATGACGAACATGGCGAGGTTGATAGCGCCCCCCTGGAGCGCAGCACCGAGGCAGCACAAGGCCGCGCCGACGGCCAGACCAATACGGCGGCCCCAACGGTCGGCCACGGGAGAGATGATGAAGACGCCGGCGATGCCGCCGAGCGGGTAGGCGGCGTTGAAAATGCCGAGAACAGCACCGGTGGGGTTGCCAAAGTAGGACTGCCAGTGGCTGACAGACTGAAGACCGTTCATCATGGAGCCATCGAAACTGTATCACGGCCACGAGTCAGCGATGTGTAACCCTAGCTGCTATACGCGGGCAGGACGTAGTATCGGCGAGTCTTGCTACTTACCCCTGAGCAAAGATGGACAGAAGGGGAACCAGCATCCACAGATTGAGGGCGCGCAGGTTGCGGTGCCTCCACCATTTGACTGAGTACCGCCGCATCTCGTCGGCGGTTGGAGCCGTGGGCGACAGTGACACATTGTGAGCGCCGGCGTCAGCGGTGACTTCTCCCTTCGTAGACGCCATTCTTTGGTTGGGAAGCTCGAGCAGCTCGGCGGCCAGTTCCCTTGTAGATCTTTAGGGGTTGCAAGGGGTGATGGAAGTGTCAGGACCTTGATGTCGTGGACTGAGGAGTCAAGACAAGGCGACTGGAATACCCAGCCCACGGAGGGTTCAGAGGTATATATGCACCACCGCACTTACGTCCAATCCATGTGAGGCCCTGTCCATTATCCCCATGGGGTCGGAAGCCTGCCCCGATCTAGACTGCCCACGCGCGCCACCGGGTTGGGAAGATGCACGAGCAAGATGCCGGGGCCTGACTTGGGGATTCTCAAAGCAGCGACTGGGTCAGAGTCCAGAAGTCGGGACACAGGGGCACCCCTGGCGTGGTCCCAGCTGGCCGCGAGGGTACCCACCTCAGCCTAGCCGAAAGGCTCTTAGCAGTCTCCAAACCTCGCCTCCCCCATCAGTTTCCAGGTATAACATAGCCCGACTCGCCCGGACATCCCCCGCCGGGTTTTGTTCCTCCCCACACTTTTCGGGTTTCTCACGTCTCTCCCACATCCAAGTGGCCACCAGTAAACATGGCCGGCGACAGTAACCCCGTTATCCCAGTTAGCCAACATGCCGGTAAGAGCCCGTCAAGTTCGCCAGGGGACCAAATCCTTCTCGCTCCCGCCGGCCCAAATGTGAGCGATGGACCGCTGGATGACCATGCAGGACATCCACATGCACAGGCCGACTCTCGCGCTGTCCAACGTGCAGCCCCGAGACAACAGATATCGTACGCTGCCTCCCCGCCCTCTTCTCTCCCGATCGGTCGTCGCGCGCTCGGGGTTCGATCGCCCGAGATGGTCATGGCGCTGATAGACCGTGACCCCCCGCGAAAGGTGTGAGAGATGCAAGCGGCAGAAGTCCAGATGCGACCGGCAACGCCCTTCGTGTCGCCGTTGCCATTTGGCCAGGGCGCCCTGCGAGTACCTGGACCGCCGCAGGCCAGGGTTCCCGTCGGGCTATCGGCAAACTCTCGAAGACAAGATTGGTAGGGAAATCCCAAGATGCTGTTGTGTGCTGCAGTGATGCCGTGTTAGCCATTCTGAGTTTCTGACCCGACGGCCAACAGGGCAACTGCAAGCTGAAGTCGATGCGCTGCGTCAAACGCAAGCTCCTCACGGCCGACGTCCCCTGGCTTCTCCCGCACCATCGGCATCCCTAGCTGCCTGTGCCAGCGAGCCGGGTGCGCCAGTGGACAGTGCCCCCGGGGGTCAGGCGACCGAGCACAGCGGCTCTCTCGCGGCCCAAAGCCCCGGGTCAACAACTGCCACCCCCGCTAGAGCTCTGACCGACCAGCCGGCACTTGCAACCTCGATCCGGACCAAGCGCATTGCCGAGCAGAAGCCACCCACCGACCTGGTCTTCTCCCTGGTAGCACTCTTCTTCCGCCACATCCACCCGTGGATCCCGTTCTTGGATGCTCGGCGTGTATTCAGCGAGATGGCGCTCGAGGAAGACCCGCCGTTGCTCTGCTACGCCCTCTTTGGCATCTCGCTGCCCTTCTCGCATGACTCCCGACTGGCCAGGGCGTCGTGCGACTCGTTTTGGAAGTATGCGAAGCGCAGGATCTTTGTCGAGGTCCTCGAGGAGCCCTCGTACGCCTCGCTCGAGGCCCTCACGGTCCTTGCGATTGACCTTTCCGGCATGACCAACGGCCCACAGGTTTGGGGAGCCCTCGCCATCGCGGTCAAGCTCGCCGCTCAGCTCAAGACCGTTGACGGCCGCGTGCTCAGAACGTCAGCTGGAGCCGAAGATGACCAAGGCGAGGGTGGTTCTTCTCGGCCGCTGGCCGAGGTCCATTGCCGCAGGCTCTTTTGGGCCATCTACACGCTGGACTGCTACGTCTCCATGACCACCAGCCAACCGTCCCAGCTGGCGGACTGCCATATTGCTTACTTTGTCCCTACCAGGCAGGCCACGTGGTCCGGCGGCAACCAGGAGAGAGACGGAGTGGCGGCGGCCGTCACGCCTGCCTCTATGTTCAGCCACCAGCTCCGGCTGATGGCCGCCTCGCGGGATATTCACGCCTGCTTCCTCGAATACATTGGCGTTGGCGAGCAAGACGCAGCACAACGAGCTCGCTGGCTGCAAATGTTTGCCGCATGCTCCGACAGCCTGGACAGTTGGCTCGAGAGCCTACCGCAAGGCCTTCGGGCCATTCAAGACACTCCGAGGCTGTGGGCCCGATCTCCTGCCGTCTCCTTGCTGGTGACCATGTATGCATACTACTGCGCTCTCACCATTCACCTCCACGGCCTCCTCGCCTATGTGTACCCATCACCCCCGGAGTTTGCCGCCCAGCTGGCAGCATACCAGTCCGCCAGCCGTCAGAAGTGCGCACAGATGGTCGAGAAGTTGGTGAGCATCGCCACCGAAGCGGCCATGGACAACCTGGACAAGCTCGGGTGGCCGTTCGGCTGGGCCGTGTGGGTGGCAGCCCGCTACACGTTGATTGCCGAGCACGGCGCGGGATCGGCAATCCCGCGGCAGCACTTCGCCACGCTGCTGGGGTGCTTGAAGGCATCGACCCGATATTGGCAGGTGTGTGGCAAGTACTGGTGGTTGCTGCGCCAGGCATGGGCCGAGCTCCCCCAGAGCTCCGGGACTGTGACCTTGCCCAAGTCTGGCGTGCTGGCCTTTTTGCTCGATCAGCGTGCGGCCACCAGCGACCTCGAGGACCGATTCCGCTGTGACCCCTTCTTCAACGAGGCGGGAAAGCCGCCGCACGTCTCCGAGATGCGGCAGCCGAGGGCCGGCGCGGACCAGGATATGGTCGATGTGCCGGCTGCTGCTCCGTATGGTCATGCTGCTGCCGATGGAGATGAGCTACTGCTGCATGATCTTGGATTCAGCATGCCTGACGAGGTGTCAGAGCTGTGGTATTCAGGGCCACTGAACCCCTCGTCCGCCTTCCAAATGCAGTATCCTGCGTTCTTTGGAGGGCCGGGCTGGTTTGGAGGGGGCGCTCATACCTGACATGAGTGAGGTAAGTAGGTCGGTTCTTTGAGAGAGCAACCCAAAAACACTTTGTGAAGAGTCATTCAATATATGTGGTTGCGTACTTTGGTGGGTATTGTTTGACGGATGGGTGCATGTGAATTTTGTGCTCGCCTGAGCGTGAACGGTGGGGAGGCATATCCCAATCTACTTTGTACTAGTAACTACACCCGAAACTCCAGCTCACTCACGCTATCCATCAACATCTCGGGCTGGGATGGCAGCTTGACATAGATGGGAACAGAAGCCGTGTCTCTGGAGCCCGAGGACTCGACCCTCAGTCGCACGACCGTGCCCCCCAACAAGGCGGGTTCCCACGAGACATGCGCAAGCAAGGCGACCCTCCCGCCGGCGTCTCTGCGAAGCGGGACCGATGCCCGCAGCTCGCTGTACAGACCGATCCGCGGCTGGAAGGCGATGGCGGCCCAGCCCGGCCCGCGGGGCCGCAGGCCCACCACCTCGGCCATGAACTCGTAGATGGGCACGCTGCCCCACGCGTGGCAGTCGGAGCGCTGCGAGACTGAGTCTTCCTCCCACGTGGTCAGGTTAAGCGCCAGCTGGTCCTCCCACGGTTTCCAGAAGCCGTGAAAGTGCTGCTCATACAGCGAACCGCCGACTTCGCTCAACCCCCGCAGAGTGTAGTAGGACATGGAGATGGAGGGCTTGACAAACCCGACAGGTGAAGCCGGGTCGAGACACTGGCGCAAGAGCTCCTCCTGCTGGCCGACCCTAGACGCCGCCCCGCTCAGCACCGCCCATACCTGGTTATGCTGGCTATGGCAGGAACCGGCCGACGTTTCCGAGTTAGCATCCGCCAGCCCGTCGGTGAAAAAGCGCCCGTCGAAGCAGTGGGTGCCAATGGCGCGCACGAGCCGTCCCGCGCGGTCTAGGTATTCGTCTGCCACGCTCGGTCTGCCCAGCTCGCGCAGCAGGCCCGCAGCTTTCTTTAGCGCGTACGCGTAGAGGTTGTTCGTGTAGGTCGACACGCCGGTGCGCTCGGCGGCCGGCGGCACACCGTACGGCCGCCATTCCTCCACCCAGTCGGTGAAGTGCCAGATGCCTGGCCTGGTGTCGACCCGCACGAGACCGAGGCTCGGGTCGATGAGGGAGTCGAAGTAGGCCAGGACTGCGTCGGCAACGGGGGCGAACTGCCGCAAGAACGCCTTGTCCCCAAAGAAGGCGAGGTGGTCGTCCAGCATGCAGATCCAGTACAGCGAAAAGTGCGGGATGATCTGCGGGTTGTGGCACGGCGCCCGGCTGCAGGTCAAGCCCAGCTGAGGGTTGAATGAGTTGTGGATCTGCACCATGGCCTGCCGGGCCATGCGGTCGTCAGCCGACAGGTAGTAGGTAAAGAGGCACGAGCTGCGCGTGTCCATGGCGTACTGCAGCTGCTCGTAAAAGGGGCAATCCTCGTAGCAGTCGTGCATGCAGTTGTTCAGCGTCCGGACACTCGTGTCCCACAGCCGACGCGCGAGGCCGTCGTCCTCCTTGTTGCCGTTGTTTTCCTTGGCCTCGGGGACCTCGAGGCGTGCGGCGACGTCGAGGGGATACTGCACCGACTGCATATCAATGCCCCTGATCACGAGCTCGACCGGCCCGACATCGATATTGACCCGCACGAACCGAAACGTCCGGAAGTGAAAGGGGGCAAAGTTCTCCTCTGCCTCGGAGTCGTTGGCATCGTCATCGTCCAAACATTGTCGGGAAACCGGAACCTGTCCTCGGAAGTGGTAGACGTCCTCAGGGCCATGCAGATCCTTGTTGAAGTCGCTTCGGTCCCCTTTTGTCCTCAGGTACGGCACGAGCCGGGGCTTGTCTTCGTAGGACTCGGCATATCTCACCCTCATCACGCTCCCGCCCTCGACCGGCCGCGCAAACAAGATTGTGAGAAAGGCGGTGACATGGTGGGGAAGCTCGAGGTCAAACTGGTGGCTGCTAAAGGGAGCAAGGTGGATGCCAGGCTGCGAGGGCGCGGCGGCGTCCGGCGACTTGGGTTGAAGGAGAAGCGCAGCCCAATCGGCCGTTGGGATGCTGCTCTGCACGTTGTGCGTGGCCGAAGCGTAGCACTGCTCGACTCTGCACCGAGGGATCAAGCGTGGCGAAAGATTCCACGGAGCCGAGTTCCCCGTGCTGGTTTGGAACTCGAGAAGCTGCGCTGGCACCCATGCCTTCTGGACGCCGAGGGAGGTAGTATGCTCGTAGATGCGGAGGAAGTCATCCTCGGGTTCGTCAAGCCTCAGCGTGGTTGACGGGTCGATCGCGCAGGTCCACGAGGGGCTGCTCCGGATCTGGTCGCGCCAGGGGCTTTGCTCGTCGCTGGTGGTGATCCTCAGGCCACCACATGGCATCCGCGGGAACGACGCCGCGAACCGCGTGGCAAAGAAGTAGCGCAGGACCGTGACCGAGATGACATTTCTCCCGCGTTTCAGGAACGGGCCAAGGTCAATCTCGTCGTAGAACCACAGCCTGCTGTCGCCTTTGACGGGCCCAAACGAGACCAGAGCCCCGTTGACGTAGAGCTTGTACCGCGTGTCGGCGGAGATCTGGATGTTGAGGGACGAAACAGGCTGGGGAAGCAACAGGGCCCTCCTGAAGTGGACAAACAGTCCGGCGGTGTCGGTGCGGTCTTCACGAAAGTCTGGGTGCCACATCCAAGTCTTGTCGACGCAGTGGCCCTGTGCCATTGTGCCTGCATGTGATTCTCGCCTTGCGTGTGGAGGGGCTCTTGTTGCAGGGCTCGAGTGGCGCGGGCAGGCTGTAACTACCTAGGTACCGATTCGAATCAAAGATGACCCGAGCCCTAGCAGTCTAAATATGGGATGGGCGTCAACAGCATACTCGAGCAACCTGGCCCTCGGGCGGGCTTGGCCCGGCGCTCGAGGCCACCGGACCATGTTGGACCGCAACTAAGGCCGGTGTGGGGATGGGAGGATGGAGCGACTCAGGGGAAGCCCTATACGCGCCTAACCCTTGCAAGTTCGGATAGATACGAGCCTGTCTCCTCTCCACATCCCCGCCTCTCCTAGCGCTTCATTACCTTAAGCATTGGAAATGGATCGGATCCCCACACAACAACGCAGCTTGAAGTCGGCAGGGTATCTCCCGCACACCATTCGATTGTGGGGTCTGGGGTGCGTCGATGCAGGACAATGCGGAGCCGCTCAGGGGTGCCTGCGAGGTTGGCACACGGCTGGACAGCTTGTGCACAGTTTCGGAAGCCTTGTATGTCAGCAGGGTAACTGCCGCGGTTGGCTCCAAGATGCAGGACAACTGAGCAACCGGGATGTCCACAAAACTAGAGTTTCTTGCACCGATGTGGCCTGCCCGCCGACTGGTGTGTCTGATACCTTATATAAACTTCTCATTCCTTCCTTGAAACCCTGTAGATGGATACGTTCCACATCTTCGCCATCTCTGCGAAGGAACAAGTCGGGAGAGCTCCCACATCCTTCTCACACGAACTCACAGTTGTCAGATATTGTCATGTCCCCGAACCACCGGTTTCTCGGTGGCGCTGGAGTCATGATGGTCACTTCTGTGGTTCTCGCAGCAGCGGCGACCGTGACGCAGTCGGTTCCGTGCTCTGTGCCTACACAGGCCGCAGCCGTAGACAAAACTCCAATCGGTGTCTCGTGAGTACATACTGGACGGTCATCGCATTCTGGCCCTCATCCGGTGACTCTAACCCGTTGTCCCCGCGCAGGTTCGAGTTCTTCATGTGGCCGTCATACATGACCAACATTAGCTTGGCCCTCCCTTGCCTCGAGCACATCTCGCAGGTCTATCAAGAGACTTTGCCTATCCGGATTGGGGGAACGACCCAGGACAGAGCCACGTTTGACCCAGGCTTTGACGGTTACGTCTCGTACACGACACCGGATCCGCTGATTGCGCCCATGGAGCTGACGTATGGGCCTAAGTTCTTGGAGCTTATCCGTCCGTGACTCCTGTTTCTCCCCGACCCAACAATGGATTCAGCGGCTGACCTCTCAACCAGCGAAGCTTGGCACTGAGACCATGCTTGGTATGTGGAACTCCCCGTCGCAGCGGCAACAGGCGTTGCATATCTTGGGCACCACGCCCCTGCGCGGCTTGACTTACGCGAATTAGGTTTCAACCGTGGCGACAACAATCGATCCAACACCTTCGCCGCCGCACTCGCTGCCAAGAGCACGCCAGGCCTGCTGCAGCATCTGTGGGCCGTCGAGCTGGGCAACGAGCCTGATGGTGAGTTTCCTGAAGGCACATGCCCAAGTGGGAGTTGGGTATCTTGAAGCTGCCTGGGTGTGCTCTGCGCCCTCGACTGAGCTGACACGTCTCAAACCTACCGTAGTCTACCTCTCCATCTGGAACAAGCCTGTGGCGACTGCGCCGTGGGACGCAGCTCAGGAGGGCGCCGACGCCGCCGATTGGGCGCAAGACTTTGCCAACCACTGGGGGTCGCCGTTGCCGATCTTGGCTGGCGGTGTCTATGCCGCACCCTTTGACCAGCCAGCCTGGCCCAACCTGCCACACCTCATCAACGAAGCTTACAATGCCTCGGTCAAGGCTGCCACCAAGGTGTATTGCGGCCATCTGTACGCACTGTCCAACTCCACCGAGCTCAGCAGCGAGATGAACCACGCCCGGACCGCGGCAGACCTGAGCAAGTTTGTCGAGTATGTTCGCCTCACCAAGGCCGAGGGTCGAGACTACATCCTGGGTACGTGTGCCGTATTTTTGGGGTGTCGTTGGCGGGTGGCTGACCCTTCTTTTTCTCTCTTGGGCAGGTGAAACCGGTTTCCACGCCACGGATGTCGACTCCGATGCCAGCTTTGGCGGCGCGCTCCAGATCCTCGACAAGTCGCTGCGCGCTGTTTCCCTCGGCATCAAGCGCCTCTACTACCACCAGGGTACCATTGATCAAGGTCGGTACACGTTTGCCCCCGAGTCAGGAGCAGGCAGCTGACTTGTGCAGCCTTCTTCAACTGGTGGTCCTCGGAACAGGTCGAGTATCCTTTCTACGGCGGTTTCATGTCTGCCCTCGCTCTGCAGGACGGGGATCATGTCATTGCGAGCGACGACGGCGTCAGCCCGCACGCTCGATACGTCATCTACCGCAACGGCCGCCCATCCAAAGTCGTGCTGATCAACACTGAGTACTACTCTGGGCAGGGCGTGCGTCCCAGCACCGTCTTTGTCCTTACGGGTCTCCGAAGCAACAGCAAGCCCAAAGTCATGCGCATGTCGGCCGGTTCGTCTGACATCACGGCCACCGCGGCAAAACTGAGTCCTGGTGCCGGCTTGACCATTGGAGGTGAGTCGGCGTCTGTTCCATCCTCTCACCTTGATGAAACAATGAGGTTCTGATTCGCCAAACTCGGCATTTAGGCCAGAATTTCTCCAATGATGACTGCAGCATCCTCGGCCGACAGGTATTAGAAGCCGTCGATGTCAAGCGCGGCACGGCTCGTGTCACTCTCGCTGCCTCGGAAGCTGTGCTGATCTTTCTCTGAGGAGGATGGACGTGGATTGTACTTGAAGAGTTGGGAGACTCGGAACATGTGCCTCTTTGCTAGCCTGCTCTACTCGGCCCGCAACGAAAATCACTGGCAAATTACATCTCAAAAATGTATTCACATATCCAAGACAGCGTCAATCAAAGAACATTGAATGAAGTTGCTACTAATTGCAAACGATCACAAAGTGTTCGTGACTTGACGTACGGAGACTACGAATCCAGAAGCGAGGTGACTGCCCGCTTCGGCTATCAGAGTCGGCAGTCCAACGGGAGTTCTCAAAGCCAAGAGAGCTCGGGTAGCAGCTCTGCAATCGGAGGAGACGCATCCGTGCCAACCACGGCTGTCAGTTTCGGGAGTGTGAATGACCAAACAGGCACTGAATGTCGCCGGCTACACATGAGCTGATTGCACAAAGCTTGGATCGCCTCTTCCTTGGTAATTCCAAAAGCATTTTTCCAAATGCGAGAGTGCTTGACAGGGGCCACAAACTGATCCAGCGGCAGGGCACCTTGACATGTTTGATCAAGGGCAGAGATTGCCTTAATAAGGGCGCTGCCTGCTTTGTCCATCATGGTCTCGGGCTCTTCCCATCTCGCAAACCACCGTGGCGTCCTCGAGACAAGATGATTCTCATCACGACGATTCTCACAGCATTGGCGGCCAACAGGCAAGTCATCGTCTTTACGAACCTTTGCAATACAGACTCTGATCCCCCTCTCCAGCGTGGTGGCGGTTCCCAGCCAGCTCTCGCCAAGGCAGAGCAGCCAGTTTGTGCCCAAACCGGGCTACTTTCCTGCCACTGGTGATGACACGATTGCCGGCGGCATCTTTTGCCTTTCGTTGGCGGACTTGGGGACATATCTCGCGCGGGTCGGCAACAATCCTGCGGGAACCGGTGCCGAGTCTCCTCGGGGCAACGCTGCAGCGACCTCTGGGTCCGGACCGTATCCTGCCCAAGCGGTCACCGATTCCAAGCTGCAGAAACACACCATCTTTGCACCGAAGACGCCGCCGGCAAATGTCACGATGCCCATCATCGTGTGGGGCAATGGCGGCTGCGCGACCGACCCGACGACACACAAGAACCTGCTGATCGAGATTGCGAGCTACGGATATGTCATTGCGGCAGACGGCGTTGCCGGGGGCAAGACTGGGGCGTCTCAGTCCATGGTCTCGGACATGAAGGCGTCGCTGGACTGGGCCATGGCTGGCGGTGCCGCCAAGTACGGCTCGGTCAACACGAGTGCCATCGCCGCGATGGGGCACAGCTGCGGTGGGCTCGAGGCCATGTCCACTGCCTACCACGATGACCGAGTCAAGCGTCTTGTGCTGTTCAACATTGGTATCTTTCAAGACGAGAAGAGGTACCTGTTGCAGGAGATCAAGGTCCCCGTCGCATGGTTCGTCGGCGGGCCCAAAGACATGGGATACCCAAATGCATGTCGCTCTCCAGCCGCACACCATTGTTCATCGAGTTACTACTAATTTGATCGTCTCTCAGGTCGAGAAAGATTATCGCCTTCTCCCAACGGGACTGCCAGCATACAAGGCGAACCTCGACACGGGACATGGAGGCACATTTGCGGCGACGAATGGTGGAAAGCAAGCCAAGGCAGCTCTGGCATATTTGCAATGGCAGTTCCGCAATGACGAGAAGTCAAAGGAGAGGCTGCTAGACCCAAAGGCACCTGGAAGTCTTGTCTCGGATAACTGGACAGTGGAGTTCAAAAACTGGGTGTAATTTAAGAGAGCGATTAGGGAAGTTAGAGGAGGTGGTAAGGTGAGGAAGTGAGAGGGTGACGATGGCACCACTGCCTAGGACTTGAAATAGCCGACAGCGACATCCTTACTCCCTAGAAATCTATCGTATCGCAAACATCGGCGACATATACAATACTTTTCTCAGACTATATATACACAGAGTTATAACCTATCCCCTATGCCGCGACGGATCAGAGTAAGATCCGATGCTCTACCCGCAAAACCCGCACGGGCCACGCTGGCGGGGCCGTGACAAGGGGGTTAGGGTTAGGGTTAGGGTTAGGGTTAGGGTTAGGGTTAGGGTTAGGGTTAGGGTTAGGGTTAGGGTTAGGGTTAGGGTTAGGG
>Ga0247824_10000141_pt1 | contig 30049 bp, 21 predicted proteins | sample 13C_PalmiticAcid_FD_194412 | JGI IMG/M metagenome (GOLD analysis project Ga0247824, IMG submission 194412) | Soil microbial communities from agricultural site in Penn Yan, New York, United States - 13C_PalmiticAcid_Day48 | ecosystem: Environmental > Terrestrial > Soil > Agricultural land...
AGATGGATCATTGAGCGGAAGAGCCGTGTTCTTCGAAGCTTCGAAGACGGCTGTTGCGCCGGAAAGAAGGACTTGACCACAATCGCCGTCTCCCATGAGCTGATCCAATCTGGTGACTTCAGGTTCCACTGCAACGACCTTGTTATAGGCGCTCTCAATAACACGTTCCCACGTGGCGTCTGATGTCGAAATGAAAGATACCGTGGGTCCCTCTGCAGACTCATCCGTGTTGCCTGTATCAACCGCTTGCGCATGATTGATCCAACCGGGACAATGGGCTGGCCCATCGATCAGCGATACCAGATCCTTGAATTCGGTGTCGTTTTCGGGAAGCAACAGTATTGAGATACTAGCACCAGGCATGGCCAAACCAGTCATATAGGTTCCTGAAAAAACGCGTACCGGCTCTAGGCCACGAGCAGCAGCGGCTTCTGCAGCGAGTTTGGTAACAAGTCCCATCTCTAAATTCGATGTCGCTCCAAGGTTGTTAATAAAGAGTAAGATGCGGGATTTGCCACTAGGACACGCCTTCTTGAATGGTTGACTGCTGAGGATATGGTCGACAAGCCCCTCAACGAGGACGTTTGCTGGTTCAAGTTCTTTCTTCTCAAAACCTGGTTCGTTGTGGATACCCATGCCGACTTCGATTTCGTTGTCGTTTAGTGTTCGAGGCAATCCTTGTCCTGGAACCGAAGCAGCATTGAGTGCACAGCCAATAGTAAAAGTATGAGAAGCAACGTATTCTGCTGTTTGCTTGACTTGGCTCAGTGTGCCGCCGTTGGCTGCGCAAGCTCCAGCGAGCTTGTTCGTCAGGACTGTACCGGCTAGACCGCGACGACCAACACCACCCTCTTCGTCGTCGTTGGGGTTGATCACGCCTACATCATCACCCACGACCACCATGGCGACTTTTGGCAAAGGTTTGCCATGATTGACGCGCTCAGACTTGAAACGTTCGACAGCACGACCAAAGTTCAATACGTCTCCAGTGTAGTTCTTGATCACAACAAGGGTGCCCATGTCCTCTGAATAGACCCGGCGCAAACACGAGAGAACCTGAGACGACGTAGGCGACGCAAAAACATGGCCGCACACTGCTGCGGTCAACATGCCATGTCCGACAAAGCCAGCGTGAGAAGGTTCATGGCCGCTACCGCCGCCACAAAAGAGGGTGACCTGTCTTTTGCGCGTCTCTGCAAGATCTTTGACGAAGACAACCTTCTCCTTTTCGTCAAGCAGCAAGTGAGGGTTGGCGATCGTAAGCCCCGAGAGGCTGTCCTTGACAAGGGTCCGTGGATCTGTAACAAAGTGCTTGCCACCAGTCATAGCGGAAGTGATGCAGAATGAGATGAGAAAGGTGAAGTTGCAAGTCCACACTTTGCCACAAATGTGTCACACGGCGCAATCCACATTTACATGGATGCATATTCTGTCATGGCTTTGGGGGGAAAACTCCATCGAGACACTACAAGGGTATGCGAACACTGCAGGACTTGTGCAGTATAGCGCCAGGATCGTGAGGTGACAACAGAGCACGCGTTCAACTTACAAATCGAAGAAGAGTGCCTGGAGCGACATACCAATGCAGCGACCAGACTCTGTTTCGACGCTCAGTGATCGATACCTGTTTGCATGAGTAACAATCTTGAGTCCTCATGAGTTCACTCCGGGATCGGCTACTGCAATACTTATCTTCGGATCATTGGCTATGGTCGGGAAGAATGCTATGGAGGGGCTCAGGAATCAATGCAAGCAATGCAAGGAGAAAAGAGAATGATGCACACGACGACGTGCCATGCTTCAAGATGGTTAATCCTTGTTCTGTTTATCCAACGCAATCGGGAAATGGAATGATCGGGAAAAGTGTGCGCTCATAGGACCGGATGGTATCCATTGGCATGTAGTGCTCTCGGTTAGTAATTGTGAAGGATCAAGGGTTGCGAAAGGGCAGAGAGGATCTCGCGTATGCATGTTTTTGATTGTTGTCTTTGAAGGAATGTGTTTGTTCCATGTGTCTGAATGCGTCCACATTTCTTCCTTCAGGGTGAAGGGATAACATAGTAACTCCCGTCGGCTCATTACTCTTTGTGCTCATTGCCTAAAGCTTTCAGCAGTTCTCTTGCTCTCAAAAGGGTCGGGTTCCATGTGGGGGCTGAACGCCTGTATCCATGGGATGGGACTGAACGCCTGTATCCATGGGATGGGATGAACATGGAGCTATTCTCTGTGGGTCTTCAAAGTGATATCCAGCTTGCAATGGTCTCTTTCCGGCAGTCCGGCAAAGGGGACACAGAGCAACATACACCCACATGGGATTAAGAGAGAGCAATAACGAGGGCGATGATGGAATGCAACCCTTTGAGCACGTTTCTAACACACCCCTCCTTCTCCTGGAGCACATTTTCCCCGACTCGCGTAACAAATGCCAATCGCTCGAGGTGTTCGCGCTGTTGATTCTCTGCATCGCTCTTTGTTCCCCTTCCTTTTCTTGACGCTTTCATGCCAAACAACCTGATGCTGTTCATTTCCAGCCATGCGACCCACGGAATAGGGTTGAAATCATGGAGCAAGCGAGAGAGGAGCAGGGTGCGGCGCAATTGTTTGTTGTTCACCTGGATGACCTGAAATCGACCTGCTTGGACCCCCATGGGGTGTGCCTAGCCCTCGGGCGCAGGTAATCCTGCACACACACACCTTGCCCACTCACTTGAAGGTCCTTCCCCTCAGAGAGGGTTGATTGCAATAAGCATCGAACGGAGTGGGGAGGGAGGGGGGCAAGCTTGCTCACTGCCGACACAGATGTCTCTTCAATCAACGGGTGGAAACAATAGAAGGGATCGTCAGGCACAACCTGTTTCTCATGGGTTGAGCCCACATCGCTATTCATTTGGCGCATGCCCTCCTCTCCCTCTTTCCCCGCCACTGCTATGAATGACGAGCCGCTTCCGGCTCTGCTCTCCTTCTCCATGTCCTGCACCGTAATCGACTGGACTGTATGCAGTATCTGTTCAACCTCCTCGGGTTAGAAGTATTGACGATGCAGTCCAAAATGGGTGGATCATTGGTCCACTGAGACGCTTTGAATCAGTCATGGCGGCGTATCCTGCTATCCCTCTTTTTTTTTGTGCCACCCCCAAGATCATCTGATCAGTTCATCCTTACCCATTCATCTCAATCGTCTTCCTACCCGCCTGATCACTTCATCGCCCCTCTTCCTCTTTCCCTCCTCTCCTCATCCATTGTTCCATTGTTCCATTGTTGAGCCTACTCTGTCAGTTCTTCCCTTTATTCTGTCGGCCTTCAGCTTATTCCCTACCTATCCTCTTAATACATACAGCCGATCATGCCTGATTCAGTCATCAAAGAACCAAAGGTTCTCATTGCAGGTGCTGGCATTGCCGGTCTGTTCACGGCCATTCTCCTCGAAAAGGCTGGCATTGAATACGAGATCTTCGAGCGCTCGGCTCAGGTCCGGCAATTAGGATCTGCCGTTGGCCTTGGGTTCAATGTTATGCCAGTGATGGATCAATTGGGTCTCTTCGAGGAGCTCAAGTCGATATCCAAGGCAATTGAGGGTACCACGATCTTTAAGGAGGATATGGAAGTCATCCGTGAGATTCGTCTCAGGGACAACAGGACATTGTAAGTATGACAAATGGGGAGGACCACTGTGGAGAAAAAGGTTACACTGGTTCTCGAGGGGGGAAGGACATGCATGTTACACCACGACAATTCTTCCGATGCGATGCATCACCAAATGAATAGATCATCTTCCCATGCTTCTTCGATACCCACATGAACATACATGCCTGTGGATGCGTATCTTAACCCTAGCTTATTTTAATGCTCCCATTTCAAAGGACTGGCTATGATACCCTGGTCACGTCGCGGCCTCAATTCCACGCCCTCCTGTCTTCGCATGTCCCAGCAGAAAGGATTCACATGAACAAGCAAGTTGTCGCCTTCACTCAGGATGCGGAGAGTGTTACTATTACCTGCGCAGATGGTAGCTCTTACACGGGAGATATCCTTATCGGCGCTGACGGTGCCTACAGCAATATCAGACAAATCCTTTACAGCCAGTTGAAACAAGAGGGTATCTTGCCGAATGTGGACGAAGAAGGAGAGCTTATTAGCCATTATATGAGTGTTATGGGAACCACTAATCCTCTTGAACCACGGAACTACGAAGGTCTCGATGACAAAGAGTCGCACTGTGATACCGTCATTGGTGAAGAGCGTGGCTTGACTGTAAGTTTGCGCTGTACCGAACAAGACGTGCTTTAAAAACGGTACTCGTGAATTGCTGACATCGGATGACCTTTGCTTGTTAGTGGAGATACTTCACCATTCCAGACAACCGTATCTGTTGGAGAGTGGACTTGCAGACCAAAGACATGGATCCTAAACTTTATGAGGGCTGGTTAAATGCTGATTACAACACATTCGACACCCACCAACTTCCTAAGGAATGGAGGCATCACAAGCTTCCTATCATGGGTGAGCTCGGAGACCTGTTCGACAACACGCCCAAGGAGGCTGTCACAAAGGTCGTCCTCGAGGAAAAGACGTTTGAGACATGGAGACATGGCCGCACAGTTCTTATCGGTGATGGTAACGTCTGCACCATTTTTTTCAGTTCGTGTTCCTGTGTTGTATACATATGATGCAAGAACAGCTTACTGAGCAATACTCGTTGTCGTTTCACTTTGTGCTTTCATTACTCTAGCCGCTCACAGGGTAAGTTTGACGAGTTGACTCATGACTATAGCTCTCAGTATGAAGAGAACTCAGATCCGACTAACTGTCGAGCCTTCATCTCTACCTATTTGAACGTACTCACTGCCTCCAGATGCACCCTAACTTTGGTAAGGAGGATTTCTGAGATGGCAGACAGTCTTCACGCGAAGATTTTATCTGATTTACTGACTCATTAATGACGGTCTTCATCGGGTGACATTCTTAGCTTTGGATTCGATTCTCGACGCGGTGGTTCTTGTCAATATGATCTACGAGATGCCAACTGCAAATCACAAGAACATTACCAAGGCTCTTGACGACTTTTACGTCGAACGTTTCCCCAACACAAAGAAGGAGCTCAACCCAACCCAACAACTGTCTACAGTCTTGGCTGGAAAGGTAAGGAATTGACCGTTTTCCTTTTGTGATCAGGACGAAATCCTGAGGATTGAAGCGCCAAATTTCTAACGAGACTCGACGATATTTGTAGACATGGCTGGACACTGCTGCTCGATACGTGTTATTGAAGTTGGTACCCAAGTACCACAAGGAAAAGAGTCTCGAGTACCTGCTACAGTACAGACCTCAAGCGCTGTTCCTACCGATTGTTGAGAGCAAGGGCACCATCCCAAATACGCCTCAAAGGCCTTCCAAGAAATACGCCGCGTATTTGAAGGCGCGAGATGCCGCTAAAGCTTAGCAACATGGAGAGAGCTGTGTGATATGCATCGGAAGTTGTATTGTCGTTATTGCTTGTCATGTTCCTTTCTTGTACCGATAAAAGCCCTGATCTGGTTAGGGATTGTCTTCCTTAAATAGGTTGAGGGGTAGGAGCAATCGGTTCCTGTGCTTGTGGCAAAGGTCCTGCATTGCTCCTTTCAATGTTCCGAGGTTCAAAGGGGGGGGGAGCTCTGGGCTCGACTGCAAAGATGAGATTCAAAGGCAGCCATGCTTGTCAATGAAGAGAGCATAGCATAGGACAGATGCTTGAAATACGTATACTTGCCTATTACAGCGCTAAACAGCGACAGGATCTCTGAGGAATGAAGGGAGTGATGTCGACCCGAAAGGGCAGGAAGCGAAGGAGAAAGGAGAGGGGTCCGTAGAATATCAGTGGTTCAAAAAGGGACGTTCGTGCAGGAAAGCTGGAAGCAGACCTGTAAACTCAATTTCAGACCATCGACCATTGGGAGCCTTGATGTGGCGGGAGGGAGCAGGGGGGCCATTGGGCGGTTCATGGCACATCGCACTGACTCAGTGTTCTTCCTTCCCATTTTTTTTTTCTTCCTTCACACTTGCCCTACACCTCCGGATCACCAAACTGATTCCCTCCCTCCTCCCCTGGTTGCGAATCAACTCTGCCATCTCTCAGAACACCTGTAAGATCTGCTGCTCCTTTGATGGTCTCAGCCCCAGTGTGCAACCCAGAGACCCTGTTTTGCCCGTTTTGTGGTCTCACGACCGGGGCAATTGACCTTTTTGGCCGTTGTGTACGACTTCTTTGCTGACACACTCTTACACACGCTTTTGTACTCTTCGCTCTTGACTCATTGCTTGCCTGGCATGGCAGCACTCACTCCTCTATAACACAATGCTTTTTTCGAGCAAACGGAAAGGGAGCGGGCACCGGCCTTCGTCCTCGTCGTCGGCCTCCTCATTATCCTCAAGTCGGTCAGGCCCAACCAGTCGACACTCGGATCCAAAGAGACACTCGCTTGACTCGAGCACGAATGCTTCCAATACGACTCGTTCGGGCCCGATCCCACGCGGCAATGGCCACCAGGCCATGGCAATACCAATGCCTCCACCTCCCTCCGTGTACTTCTCGCTCCTTCCTTCCAACAACAATGCCAGCACGTCCACAGTGGGCCACTCCAACCCCACTTCACCTCGCCTTGGCAATAAAGATATCGCCGATCGCACACTGTCAAGGTCTGCAAGCACCAAAAACCGCCGCTCCAAACAGTTCCCACCTCATTCGGACCCCTCGACCCCAACAGTCCATCATCCCTTTTCCTTCTCCCCCTTTCACAACAGCAGCAACAACAGCAGCCGGTCTCCTTCGAGATCGGCCTCCAATTCCAGACAATCATCGAATCCCAATACTCCGGGAGGTGGAGCGATACCAATTGCATCTGCAGGAGTCTACAATCACTATCATACCCATCACCATGCCCCTCGCCCAACATACCCATTGTCGATGACCTTTTCACGGCGATCCAGTATATCACATGGCCCTGCAGGTGGAGCGAACAATAAGCAAGGGTAAGTTGATTCATCCTACGTCAACTCGGACAGTGGACAATGAACGAGCTGCTCGCCTCCGAGCCTTTGTTCCTGTCAGCGCGAATTGGTGCGGATAAACCATGTTTAACCAAACCCTACATCATTTGCTGGCTCTGTCTCCGCTACCCTGCTTCATATTTCGCTCAACGATGCATCTTACCTGCATGCTCTCTACACGTCCCTGCGCATTGACTCACCGGTCCACTAACCTTTCAAATCAAAATAGCTTCTTTGATATGGGCATCTTTGATCCAGCACCTGAGCATTTGCCAAAGAGTGCCCGCACTTCGATCGATGACAGAACAAGTCACCGCATGACTGCCTCGCGCCCTCCCTCGATCGAGTCTATGAACAGCGCCAACTCGGTCCCGTTTGCTCCTCCACCCCCTCCGCCACCCTCTCTATGGAAGCAGTTCACGAACCACTTTTCTCATCGAGTGATCAAACGACACATCAAGTTCATTGTCGCGCTCTACATATCCTCTGCCTTGGCCCTTGTCGTCCCAGTCGCCAATGTCCTTGGAAACTCGCCTTACTTGGCCAATGTAACTGTCATCTTCATGCATCCAGCTCGAACGGTTGGGTCACAGCTTGAGGTTACATTCTTCAGTGCCGTAGGTGCAATCTTGGCAGGGATTTGGATTACGCCGTGTCAACTTGCTGTCGCAGCATTCAACCAAAAGTACAGACCTGAAGGCTATAACGCAGCCTGGGCGATCGACGCTGCTTGGTTCTTTCTTGGTGTATGGATCATGACCACGTACAAAACCAAATACGCCAAGTTGAACTGCTCTTTCATCATCTACACCATTGCCGGGATTTTTGCTCTCACCAGGAATCACACGAGCATGCGTTTTGACTTTCGCGACTTTTGGGATCTCATGGGTCCTATGATGCTGGGAATAGCCATATGTCTCATTGTCAGCATTGTTTTTTGGCCGGAAACTGCCAGCGAAGGACTCGGGTAGAGTAACTCAACATTCGCCTGATAAGGCATAGAGGGAGAGGGGGCTTCTCCTCGGATCGTGAACGCACTTCTGACATGTGTTCGTGTTCTTTTTTTCTTCCTTTATCTACTCTATAGGCGTGCTCTGAACGAGTCTTTGGATACTTCCCGCGCATTGCTGAGTCTCAGTACTCGTTTCTTTTTACTGAACCACAATACCATTGCCCTTCCAAAGTCAGCCCTCGAGAAGGCTCAAGCCGAGGTTCGCCAAGCTCAAAAGAAGCTCTTTAACGCCTACAGAGAAGCTCGCTATGAAGTCACTTATTCTATGATCAACCCTGCGGACTACAAGGAGGTTCGTCTGATCGTCTCAGGTTTGATGAGACATCTGGGATCTATGAGCTTAGTCGTGCAGAACGAGCGATTATTGATGCTAGGACATCCTGATCGCGACGACGAAGACTTGTTGACGCAGAGTGGTGGCGAATCAAATCACAGCAGTAGTGACAGTGATAGCGAGAGCGAAGGCGAGGGCGGAAACGAAAACGAACCTAGGAGCCTCAGTGATACTGGAGACAGGACTCATCAACAAAGTGATTACTTTGGTTACGCAACTGCCGAGGAGGCCTTGCGCGGAAGCAATCGTGACAACCATCCTACCCGCCGTCGGTCAAAGAAGGAGCAAATGGTCGAGAGTCCAGCAAGCGAGGATGGCCATACTCCACCGCGCAAGCAAGTCCAAAGGCGAGGCAGTGCTGCAGAGCTGCGACGAGTCCGCCAGTTGTTGCAGCGGGCTGAAAACACGACTCAAGCAACCTTGAGAGCAAGGCAACAACACCAGGAGCGCATGCAAAAGGAGGCACTTCAGCAGACTTTTCAGTTTGATCGAGGTGGATATGCCACTGCACCACCCACCCCAGGCGGCAGAGAAACCCTTAGTGTCTTTGGGCATCATCAATCACACAGATCAAAAACGTCTTCATCCATTCGAGCAGACTATCACGATGATACAGGAAGCTGGGCTAATTACTCAAGTGCCGCATCTTCTACCAATTCCTCCCGCCCCAACTCAATTCACGAGGAGCAGAACATGGAGACGGTCAAAAGCTTCAAATCGTTGTTTTCGACTCGCTCAGGACACAAGTTCAAGCCGGATAGACCTGCGTCCTTAAAAGCTGGATTCAGGGTTGATCATGCCTGGAAACAAAATGAAGATTCTGAACGGACAACCAGTACCATGGATGATAGCCACTATGCAACAGTTCCAGCTCATATAGGCCGGGGGTCGGAAGACGACTCTTCAAGCAGTCCTCACCGCCAGTTATCTCGTTATGGTTTACCACTCAGGACCACTTTGACCGATCAACAGCTCCGAAAGACAGCGGAGGCTTTCAGGAAACAGCGGGAGAAGGAGATCAAGCGACAGCGTAAACTAGCAGAGAACGAAGCCAAAGAAGAGCGGCAAAGGGCTGAGCAGCAGCGACGAGCCGAAGCTGCGGCACGTTCTGTTCCTCCTAAGGAGGTTGCATTCGGTGATCGAAAACTATTCATGTCGTTCCTGGATATTGTTCGCGATCCTTTGCAGCGGCTGAGTGACTCATGTTCCAGGGTTATGGTTGCGATGGAACGAGAGCTAGTGGCAGGACTCAACGTTGAACAGGATCGACTTGAGCGTATTAGGCGACGAAATGCACAGCGAGCAGACGCTATCAGAGCGGCCGAAGCGATATTAGCTGAGGAAGAGAAGACAGCAGTCAATGGGACCACTACAACTCCGAATGCTACCGGTGGAGAGATGCCATGCGGCGAAACTGCCAAGAAGCAGGACCTCGGCCATACCACGATTTTTAATCGCATCAGAGTCTTTTTCGGTGTCGAACCACGACATCTGAGCCAGGAGGATATCGAGTACGCCGAGGCTCTCAAGTCTGGTATGGTGAAGGAAGGCAAGAAGAAGAAGACGAAACCCAAACTATCAAAGAAAGGCTTGGCCACGGATAATGTTCAGCCCAACAAGCTTTTGCAGCAGAATGCGCAACGCAACGCCACTTCCTCAGGGATTGACGAAGGCAACGATGATTTCATGTTACCGCCAGACATGTCGTATGTGCAGTATCTGACTCAAGAACTGGAAATATTCGACAAAGCAGAAGCTGAGGGTCTACGAAACTTCATCTCTACACACCCAACCTTGGATGTTGGTCCCCGCGAGGAACTCTTCTTGATTTTCTTCTTTCTGTTTGCACTTCGGGAAATAGCGCGCGAGTTAGTGCGACTCGGAAAGTATGTCGAGGAACTGGAAGAGAAAGAACGACAAAAGATGGAGGAAGAAGGTCGTGCTAAACGCAGGAAGCAGCTCTGGTGGCCCAAGGTCATTGGCAATTTCTGGCATTGGTTTGCGTGGGGTAGTTATTCCCAAGTCAAAACTACGGAAGGCTATAGTAGCTTGATCATGAACACGACGAAGAACTTGGAGCACCGTCAGCCTGGGAGCATTGAGGAGGAAAAGGCGCTGGTCGAAGCCAAAGCTGCCAAGGTCGCGGCTGAGAAACTTGCCACTGAAGCAGCAACTGCCAAGGCAACTGCGGAGAAACAAGCTGAGCAACGTCGGAGACGGCACTCGGAAATGTGGGACATGCCTCCTTTGCGCCGATCGACCACACTGTCGACATTCATACACCGGCAGGGACGGATCCCCGATCTGGAAATGGGTCTGGGTGACAATCACCAGCAAATGGAAATGGAAGAAGAGGAGCGTCCTCAACGGCGTCATGTTCGAAGGCACTCGCAAGGGCCTAGATCCAGATCCAATTCTCCAATGCGACGCCGTACGACATGGTCACGTCAAGGTGATCCACGCCACCGAGGTCGCAGAGTCTTGAACGAGGATTCAGAGCATAATTCATCAATCCGCGGAGAGGAGCACACAATGCAACAGGAGGCGGATCTTGGCGATCCCAGTGTCCTTGGAGGAAAGGAAATATTAAATGAGGAGTTTGGCGAAGAAGTCGGATGTTCTTCGAGATCAGTCCCCCAGAACTCTGCGAGCACGAAACCCAAGTCGAGACTGGCCAAACAGTACACGGTTGTTGAGATACCAGCTTTTGGGTCATTACAGCACAGGACTGACAAGGATTTGAAACATTTTGAGGACGTTAACTTGGTCCATCTGTCACCTCACACAAACGTCGTGAAGCCTCATAGCTCGGCACCACCAGAAATGGACGTCAGCAAGACTTCCAAGCTTCAAAAGAAGACCTCTCATGGTGTCATCCTTTCAGCACCTTCGTCCTCTCACCAAGATCGCTACCCTTCCTTCGCTAGTAGCACCTCTCCTGCGTTGCTGAACGGATTTCACAACTCTGATTCGACTGCCGCAAATAGCCAGAGCACAGACCAGCAACTAAACACCTCGAAAGAGCATCTCGAGGGCCTTGACGGTAACGAGAGCTCCACTGGAAGCGAGGTGTCAACAGGCGATCGACATCGCCACTCTCGCCTTGACCGCAAAAACACGAAGGATGGTAAGCGGCGCTCCCGAGGGCTCTTTGTTTCGTTTAGCCGCCGACCCTCTGATGAGATCTCGGAATCGTCAACCAAACAACAGCAACAGTCGCCACCAGCACTTGAACCTGTGAAGCAGCCCAGAAGAATGTTTGTCAGTATAAGCAAGCCCAAGACGTGGCGGTATCGTTTCTGGGAGCTTTTGCAGCCCTTCAAATCGGAAGAATTCAAGTTTGGCTTCAAGATGGCGGTCGGGCTTACGTTCATTGGAATGTGGTCGTGGTTACATTGGACCAATGTTGCCTTGGCAACAGATCGAGGGCAGTGGGCCATGATGACGGTGATGGCGGTCTTGTCTCCCACTGTGGGCGCCACCTTTAGTGTCTGCGCTATGCGTGTTGCTGGGACTCTAGCAGGAACACTGTGGGCATTGATAACCTATCTGGTGTTGCCCAAGGACCCTTGGGTGATATGTGTCATGATGCTCTTCGTCTGTAAGTTACTCTCAATTGAACAAACACAGGTGTCTTGGTATATCTTGCCAAACTGCCTTGGACTCACCACACACTATATTTTGTTTAATAACATAGCCTTCGCCGGAGTGTTTATCATCTTGGAGTCGTCGAATGCAAACTTGGGCATCATCATGTTGCTATCATACTCCTCCATCACATTTATCATGTACGAGGGCAGATCAACAGAGACCATCTACGAGGTCTGCTACAAGCGCGCTATTACAGTCATCGTGGGAATCTTAGTCGCAGTCATCCTGAACTCGCTACTATGGCCCATCCTTGCTCGCCGAGAACTCCGTAAGGAGATTGCTATTCTCATTGGAAGACAGGGCGTGTTATTTGCAGAGCTAGTCAGCAAGTTTTTGCTTGAGGATCCTAGGGATCAGCAGTGGGCAGTACAGCCTCATTATCTGACCAAATGGTCTGGGAGCGATCAAGACGACGAAGATGAGCATAACGGCGACAAGTTGGACGAGAAGGCTAGTGCCATGGAAACTTCGCAAGATGGATTACAGGAATCCTTCATTGAGCGGGCTGAACGAGAGGAGCGCAATGAAAAACTGGAGTTGTCTCGCCAGAGGAAGCAGAAGGTCAGGAAAATCGACGGGCAAGGAGCCAGCTCTGGTGAGGGTACCACAAATAAGGGTGATCCTGTAAACGCATTGCGTCACCAAATGGAAGATCCACGGAACGCATTGGATCCTGATCGACTCGCATTCCAACATGTGGAGCAACAACTTCAGACAAAACTTATCAAGATCTCGGAACTGTTGGCGCTTTCTGGCTCGGAACCCAGGTTGAAAGAGGAGTTCCCAATGAAACTCTACCAGCAAATCATCCAGTGTTGCCAGAACATCCTTGATAGAATGATTTCGATGCGCATGGCAGCTCAGTTGTTGTCGCCTGAAGTGCGCGAACTTGTCACAGGGCCGATGAACTACTACCGAAGAGACATGGTAATTACAACGGAATCTCCAAGACGTACGCAGCAACTCTGTTTCACAGTAATCTAACGCTTTGATCATTCTCAGGTCGGTGCGCTTCTGCTTTACTTTAGCGTGTTATCATCATCTCTGGCTTCAAAGTCCCCTTTGCCACCGTACCTCCCTTCTGCAAGGATCGCGCGTCTTCGTGTCATCTACAACGTCAGAGAGGCCATCGCTGCTCACCAGGCCGCTACGGGCGAAAACCACTATACCTATATATATTACTATGCATTTTCGTCCGCTTTGGAAGAAGTCATTGAGGAGCTCGGTAAGGCGCTTCCCAAGTTTGACTGAAAGCATTTGCAAGAGATCTTGTCATCCCCTGAGACGCTAATCATGCTATGCCTTCCTCTGCACAGAACTACTGGCCATTCTGATCAAGCCCATCGTTGGTGTGATGCTCGTATCATCCGGCACTAGCTATGCTTACGCCTTGCCAACCGGTCAACTAAACCTTGGAGCTATGGCCACTGGACAGTTAGGTCTGCCACCATTGTCAACGGTTCCTGATCCTCAACCCCCTTCTATGCACCCACATGAGCAGCACTTGGGAGTCGGAGGTTGCCTTACCGGAAACTTGCCGACGCTTGCCGGATTGCCAGCCGCCACTATGATCAACATTGGAATGTCTAATAACACGACGGCAGGCCAGGGAGCAGGAGCATTCGGTCAACAATTGCAATATCCGCAAGATTTGATTTATGAACAACAGAGACGACTGGAACAACAGCAAGCCCACCAACAGCATCAGCAGTTGCAGCTTCAGATTCAGTTGCAGGCTCAGCAAAAAATAATCCAACAGCAGCAGCAGCAGCTATTACTGCAACAGCAGCAACTAGGATTGAGCTTTCACCCCGACCTTGCGATTGCAGCCCCGTCAAGAATCCTTGTCAACCCACAGATTGTTCCCACCACTGCAGCGTGTCCAGCTAGAGGAGACAATGCTATTGGAAGTTCTGCAGCTGCAGCAGTCTCAACAACGTCGCTTTCATCAAGCGGTTCCTCAGGCTCCCGTCATACCAGCAAGAAACAGGGAACCTCAACTATACCGTCATCAATGGCCAAGCGTAGGAGTAGTAAACCGTTTGGACTCAAGGTCGCAACAGATGGCCCTAAAGTCGACATCTCTCCACCTACTGCTGGCACAACTGGCAGCCAAATCCTGACCGTCGATCCCACGAATGCTCTCCTGGCTGGCTGTGCCACCATGGCAACATCGCCTATCATGATGATGGATGAGAGCCTACTGAGCAACCGCCACGCACAGAGGTACAAAGAAGCTATTCAAGTGGCACAACAGGCAAGTGGACAGCAAATGATTGAAGTCACTCCATCTGCTGAGGCTGTGCCAACCCAAATCCAGCTTCCGATTGCAACAGTTGCTGCCGCTTCGCCGCCGAGTGTCGCTGGAGGCAACAACAACATATCACCGCTGGCAACTACAACAGCCACGGTACCTGTGATTGCCATATCACCAGCTGGCAGCAACCCAGTTCCTACCACAAGGAAGCGAACCTCAATCGTTGGCGGCTTCAGTTTCGGAAGCAAAGAAGCGGATAATAATGATCATGACCGGAATGGAAGGCGTCCCTCGTTCCACTTCCATCGCCATCGTCATCATAAAAGCCACGATAGCACCCGCTCTCTCAAGAATCCCATGAGCACATCGATGGAAACGGATGCAGAGGGTATGGAAACAGAAGTAAGGTCCATTGCTTCTTCTCCTTTCGGATCAGGAATGACAACTGAAGCGCCCCTATCTCTTGGCCAGATCCCCGTTGCATCTGCCGAACTCGAATGTGGACAGCATGAAGACCGCGCTTCTCAGAATGAAACTCAAAGGAAGTGAGTAATAGTCCTTTCACTACCCGCGAACCAGCAATAAAGTGTACCGGTTATCACGATGTCAAAAGTGTCAACGTTCAAACCATTTGACCACAAGACGGACCAAACAATCAATTAGTGGTGCATCGCAATCCACCGCTCCATGCATGGCACAGTTAGTCTACAAGACAGGCATTAGGGCTGAGTTGGGAAAAATTTCACAGGGGGGATGGCGCGGGGAAATTCAGCAGAGGTCGCAGTTTCACAACCACGGGAACTTCATGCAGACGGGAACTTCTTGCATGCGGGAACTCCATGACACACGGAAACTTGCATGCGCTACCATGCCTAAGTGGCGTTACATTTTTGAGAGAAGGTTTGATAAGGTCCATCCCGTCACTTTCTCTTTCCTTGCCACTTCTTCAGCAATTTCTCCCTTATCCCCTCTCTCTCTTTCTCCCCCCTTTACACCACTCTTTTACACTCTTCTGCTCTTTTGACCATCCTATCTATCACTCGCTACTTTGTAAGAATCGATACCAATTTGTTCAAGTATTAGAAGCAAAAAAAAAAAAAAAGCCTCATAATGAACAAGTTGACCCGTATCTAACAGTTTGCGGTTCTTCTTGCTTGTTGATGGGGATCCTTGTGAAAAGAAGCAAACTCGAGCCTGCTTTCACCTGCCCAAAATAATGTATGGCACTCCAGCCTACTACTACATGAGTAGTCTCTATTTGGGTGCTGTCGTTAACCCTGCCTTTTTTTTCTACAGATAGACCCATCCATTGTGTGACCGAACTCAATCCAGAGTAGTACAGGAAGACAATCAAAGACGATGTTATTTGGCAGCGTTATTACCTCTCCGCGAGGGGATCTCACGGTTCAGCAAGCACTGGATCTCGCCAACGTTTATTTGGAGAATGCCTCCAGAGCCCAAGATCCTGTTGTTTCCCTAGTATTGTGCCATGACACAGAAGTCTCACTGCACCATGCCAGGAGAGTAACCAAGAGTGCAGAGGATCAAGCCAAACAGGAAGGAATCGCTGCCGCTTACGCTGGCCTCGGCAGTTTGCTGGATAGTCGGGGTCATCGCAGTGAGGCACAGGCCATGTACAAGAAAGCAAAGAAATTGGGGTAAGTAACCAAGCTTTTTGCCCCCTTCCTCAAACGGTGAAAGATGCATGTCCAACGGCATCCGTCTAATTTTATACATTTCGTTCTCTTCCATGACCGACACTAAATCTGCCAGGGGAAATATTACAGAGCCTGGTCGGACTACACCATCGTTACGTTCCAACAGCATAGTGCCTTCAATCAAGGGCAGACCGCTTTCCATCATGAACACTCCGGATGTCAGTTCACTTCTCGGTTCTTCTAAAAGTCAATCAAAGCAGCGCAAAGAACTTGCCCTGATTCCTGCACAAATCTTTGCAGACAACAAACCCTCACCTACCATTGAATTCAAACCACCAGAGCCAGATAGGCGTCTCAACGACACACCACAGCTTGCTTGCTGCCTTGGCCTTTTGCAATTTCCTGACGACGTACTGGAGCCTACCGCGCGCAATTGGGTACAACTTAATAGAGATGATTCAGAAGAACAAGAACGACTCCAGGTCCTGGCTACGGATGTGGTTAGATCATTCAAGCGAGATGAGCTCAAGGATGCTAAAGCCATTGCCGAGGTTATCTATCTTACACCCGTTCTCGAAAAAGACGACTTCCGGTATCTGTTGAAGGTCTTTTACACTGGAATAGACCAATCTGCCTTACTGGATGCTTATCAACTTGAGGGTCTCGCTCAGCTACTACAAGGTGCTGCCAGTCCAGGTTACCTCGATGCCGACGACCTTGCCAAGATACTGGGGCTCATCAGCTCGCGCTTGAGATTGACTCATGACCAATCGCAATTTCACCCCTACCAATTAACATTAACAGTGTCGAACGTCCTGGATGCCATGGCTGACACTAAAGTCAAAGGATTGGACCTCAGTGAGCTGCACGAGCCCCTTCGTTCCTATTTGGACAGACTAAAAGGAAGTTCCGATCCCTATTTGGTTTACCAAGCTGCCTACGCCTACCAAGCACTACAGTATGTCCCCGATAGCGAGACACTATGGCAAGCGACACTGAGGCGTACCGGGAATATCACCCAAGGCATGTCGGGACTTGTGAGCCCGGTGAAGGGTGATCTCAACGGTTTTATCGACGGACTGGTGAACATCCAACAAGGGCTAACTTCCGAGGTGCTTCAGCTCTCCAAGTCCTCTTACGATGGTGCAACCTCTCTGTCTCAAAGCGGACAAAGTTTCATGGATTGTCTCAAGGATGGCCTCTGTTTCGACCGCAAGCGTGCTTGGTATCCTGCACTACGAGGAGTTGATTCCTTGATTCAAGATGGCCAGTTTGCAGAGTTCAAGAAACTGGCCTGTGAAGCACCCTGCCGACGCGATCCAGCTTTCCAGTGGGGAGTGTGTCAACGCCTAGGTGATCTTGCATCCAATACGGCTTGGGATGTGGATACACGCCGAGGCGCAATTGCATTCCTTGGGGAGATGTATCGAAACGATGCGGTGTGGGGACAGCAGGCCAGCGTCAAGCAGTGGATTATCAATATTCTCATGCAGTTATCTTCCATGCCTGGAAGTGAAGCGCAGTGTATGTACAATTCTGATGAACTTTTATAATGTCTATACTTGTTCAAGTCGACTCTGTGAACTAACCATCCTCACACAATACCAACCGGCCGTACATTATGGCAGTCATCAAAGCACTCCTTCAAGAATTGGAAACAGAAGGAGATACCAAAAAGCAAAACATGTATCGAGCATGTCAAGGTGCTGGTCCTGGTTTCTATCCCTTAAAGGTCGCATTGCCGCCTCCAGGATCTCCGTCCCTGCTTGATCGTGTCCAGAACAGGCCCGATGTCGAAAGCAACCTGCGCCAGCTAAGGAAACAGCAATTTGAAGAGCGAGGCAACGTTGTATACATCCCGCTTCAAGCCAAGGCTAGTCTCCAGGCCCCAGATGATTCAAGGTTCCCATTGATGGAGGAAGTCAGGGATTCTTTAAACAACGATCAAAGAGTATTCCTGTTACTTGGCGACTCTGGTTCCGGGAAATCAACATTCTGCCGGCAACTCGAGTGTGACCTATGGGAGCCGTACAAGAAGAGGACCGGTGTCATTCCACTCTACATCAATTTACCGGCCATTGACAAGCCAGAACACGACTTGATTGCCAAACATTTACGGAAAGCAGATTTCACCGAGCCTCAAATTCGAGAGCTGAAGTTCTACCGCAAGTTTATCATCATCTGCGATGGATACGACGAGAGCCGACAGATCCATAATCTCTACACAAGTAATCGACTGAATCAACCAGGTGAATGGAACGCCCAGATGGTGATCAGCTGCCGCAGTGAATATGTTGGAGTCAGTTATCAAGATCGTTTCTGGCCAGGAGACCGCAACGCGCAACCAGAGCCCTCAGTTTATCAAGAAGCGGTCATTACTTCATTCTCTGCCGATCAAGTCCAAGATTACATCGAGCAATATGTATCTGTACACCAATCACTGTGGCAAACAGCTGATTATCGACGAGCTCTGGAACTCATTCCAAATTTGATGGATCTCATGAAGAACCCCCTCCTGATGACACTATCGTTGAAAGTGTTGCCGCGTATGGTGAACCCAGGACAACATCTCTCGGAAACTCGCGTCAGCAGAATGGCGTTGTACGACCACTTTGTTGAGGATTGGCTTGAGCGAGGCAAGAAACGCCTTGGAGAGAGCGACTTGAACCCGAAAGCGAGAGATGCCTTCGAAAGCCTGAGCAGCGAAGGATTCACACAAAACGGCATCAATTTCCTGAAGACGCTGTCTGTGGCGATCTACAAGGAGCAAGATGGTCAGCCGATCGTCAATTATTCGCGGTCCAAAGACGAAAGTTCATGGAAGTCCGAGTTCTTTAGCCGTGATGACGAGAAGCAGCTCCTGCGCGAGGCTAGCCCTATAACGAGGGGTGGCAATCACTATCAGTTTATCCATCGATCACTACTGGAATATGGACTGGCACTCGCGGTCTATGATCCACAAGACTGGAGGGAGAGATCGGTGTCAGAGTCGGTCATGACCCGCCGAGGAAGCGCGAGCTCGACTATGAGCTTTGAAATCCGTCGTACCGCATTTGAAACAACGCCTGCCGCTGCGCAAGGACCTGACTTCTGCTCGCCTTTGGTGTGGAGAAACCTCGTGGGTGAGCTCTCACTTCTACAGTTCTTGGTAGAGCGAGTTCAACAGGAGCCTGTATTCAAGCAACAGCTGCTCGCCTACATTGAGTGCTCGAAGGCGGATAAGAAGTGGCGAACAGCAGCGGCCAATGCGATCACGATTCTCATCAAAGCAGGGGTACAGTTTGTTGAAGCAGATTTACGAGGAGTTCGGATTCCTGGAGCAGATCTCAGCTATGGCATGTTCTACTCAGCACAGCTACAGGACGCGGATTTGAGGAAGACAAACCTTACTGGTGCATGGTTGCAGCAAGCCGACTTGAACAGCGCGCTGATGAGGGGCACACAATTTGGAGAGCTGCCATTCCTCAAAGCCGAGGCCTTGGTCATGTCATGTGCATACTCGCCAGACAACAAGTCTCTCGCCGTTGCACTTTACCGCGGCGGCGTTATTGTGTACACGACACGGGATTGGGAGACGACAGGAACACTGGGCGGTCATACCAGAGAGGTCCTTGCCGTCGTGTTCTCACCAGAAGGAGACCAGATCGCCACCTGTAGCGAGGACGCTTCAATACGCCTATGGGATACTGAGACCAAAGCTTGCCGTCACATCTTGACTGGACATACCGGCGGCGTCACTAAGATCGCGTACTCCTCACAAGGAGATCTGATTGCCTCTTCAAGCAACGACAAGACTGTAAAGCTCTGGGACGTGGAGACCGCAGCGTGCCGCCTTACATTCACCGGCCACACAGAATACGTTCTAGGTGTGGCATTCTCGCCAAAGGGTAATCGGATCGCCTCTTCCAGTGCAGACAAGACAGTCCGGATCTGGGACATCGCAAGTGGGGAATGCTATCACGTCCTAACTGGCCACCGGCACTGGGTCAATGGGGTTGCGTATTCACCTCGAGGACATATCATTGCTTCCGTCAGTATGGATACGACAGTGCGTCTCTGGAATGCGGAAAGCGGAGCACACCGACAGACTCTGACCGGTCATGGCGGAGATGTCAAGACAGTCGCATTCTCATCTAAAGGAGATGTTCTTACCACTGCCAGTGCCGATAAGACGATACGCATGTGGGATGTGGAAACAGGATCCTGCCGCCAGACATTCACTGGACATACAGCTGCAATCACAAGCGTGGTTTATTCGCTGAAAGGTGATCAAATTGCTTCTAGCAGTGTCGATCAGACTGTACGACTATGGGATGTGGAGGCCAAATCCTCCAGTCACATTTCAAACGGCCATGGTGATGGAGTAACAAGCATCAGACATTCTGTAAGGAGCGGCCAGATTGCTTCCAGTGGCAAGGACGGATCGATACGGTTGTGGGATATGGAGACAGGAGCTTGTCGCTTCGTTCTGAGGGATCGCACCGCCTGTGTTCCTAGCATCGCGTATTCGCCTCGTGGATATCAGATGGTTTCGGGTGATCACGACGGCAGAGTGCAGTTATGGAATGTGGAAACAGGAGAACGTTATCGAACCTTGGCAGGCCACAGCGGGCAGGTGAACAGTGTTGTGTATTCGCCTCAAGGAGATGTGATTGCCTCTGCTAGTGATGACAAGACGATACGACTGTGGAATACAGAGGTGGGAACTTGCACCCAGATCTTGACCGGCCACACCGAGCGCGTTGTCAGCGTCGTGTTTTCACCAAAGGGCAACAGGATTGCCACCTTCAGTGAGGACAAGACCATTTGTTTGTGGGACGTTGACACCGGGGTTTGTTGCAGTACCCTGAGCGGCCATAGCAATCATCTTACCAGCGTTGTTTATTCACCTCAAGGGGGTCATCTTGCCTCTGCCAGTGACGACGGGACCGTGCGGTTATGGAATGCCGAGACTGGGGCTTGCACTCACACCTTGGCCGGACATCGCAACTCAGTTAAGGATGTCGCATACTCGCCTCAAGGAGATATGATTGCCTCTGCCGGAAGCGACAAGATGGTTCGTTTGTGGGACGTCGAGGCCGGTACTTGTCGTCATACTTTGGATGGCCATAACGGCATTGTCACCAGGGTTGCGTTTTCACCTCGAGGAGATATGATTGCTTCAGGCAGCGACGACATGACAGTACGGCTCTGGGACATTGAGTCGGGCCAATGTCGAGCAGTGATGCGAAACCCCCATGGTGAAGTCAGGAATATCAACTGGTTCGCCACTTCAGAAGCTCATTATTTGGCTGTTGGCTGTGAGGATGGATCAGTGTGGATGTGGCAGGTCGTTGGAGAAGGTATTCTGTCCGCTGTGCGCCTATGCTGGAAATCCATGGATGGAAAACTTGCGATGGCAAATGCGTCTATACAAGATGCGAGCGGATTGAGCGAGCGCAACAAGCAGCTCTTGAAACAGCGTGGAGCTGAAGGCGAACCGCTTCATCGTTTGCGTGAGGCGAGGAAGAAATTGATGAGTATGGCATCGGTGGCGTCAGAGCTCAGGATGTCGTGGAACAGATTGTCAGTGAGCTCCCCGTTGGCATCTGATTTTTCCTTTGAGCAGTCGGAACAGCGGATCAAGCAGACGAACGACTCGGACTTGGACTTGTAGTTTAGCAACATGGTATTGATAAAGCCTTTATGTCAACCATTAGTGCGTGATTGTCCTTGCCTCCACGGAGGACTTGAAAGGATTGCTAAGGCAGCGTGGGAAAAAAAAAAACCACACATACCCTCACCGCATTTTTATTCAAACATCTCTTCCTCCTTTGTCATGGGTGTGGGTATAGTGATGATGATCATGGTTGTGGTCATCATGATGATGCTGACGGTGATAGTCATCATCATCGTCATCAACCTCAAGGTGCTGCAATTCAGTATCCAAGTCTTCTGTTCCGTCTTCTTGATCCATGCGTTGGTGCCGAATCGATTGCTCCAGGCACTCGACGTAGATTTGGTACTTGACCATATCTTTCAGCAAGTAGCGGGATCGTCGCTCCCAATTGTTGAATGCCTTGACAAAGTTCGGAGTTCTTGGCTGGAACTACGATATGAGATTATTTGTGTTAGAAATTGAAAACTGGATAAGATCTGAAGAGCATAGCAGTTGAGTGAAAGAAAGCACTTACAAGCCTTGTCATAGGGATCCGATGGTCTTGGTGAACTTCCATATCAGCCTCCAGTCCTGCCACATATCGCTTCAAGCTTTTGCACTGCTCTTCTTCCCCCAATGAAGACATACTCATCGTAGGTAATGGAGGTGTCCATTCAAAGAGGGTGACGCGGTCTCCCGGTGACATGGGCATCCCTGCTCCTCCACCATGTCTTGAAGTCGTGGATTTCATGGATGATGCCCGACCACCGCTATTGACGCTTGCTACGGTTTCAGCACCTACCATTGCCGGGTAGGCTTGAATAGCTGATGAAAACGATGAGGTCGAAGACGAGGATAAAGGTGGTGGTGGTGGAGTAGAAAGATAGCCAGTTCCTGTCTGAGCGGAACTAGTGTCATTATCATCAGATGTTGTAGTCGATCGACCAGACGATGGTGGGGTCATAGGCGTTGACACATTTGACGACGAGGAATATGGCGCAGAACCGGATGAGAGGGATGAAATAGAGTAGCCAGATGTTGTCGAGCTCATCGTATTGCTATGTGCTGGTTCGGGGCTGTTGGCGACCAGGTCAAGGCATCGACCCCAGCCATAATCCATGTTGATCACACCACCAGATAATGGTTCCTTAGATGTCCTGGCTGCCCAATAATTACAGTTCCTTGCCCACTGTTCACATTCATCCGAACTCGCGGTTTGGAAGAGATAGACGGCCCCCGAATGTAGCTGGACTGCAAAGACATGTCGCCTCGATGAGGAGTAGCCCGGTGGAGGTAGGATGTTGGTGATCGTGTGTTGCAATCGGATTTCGTCAAACAAGACTACTTGTTCTTCATATCCTTGACCTGTTTGTCCGTCTGCTCGGAACATCCATAGCCCACCTTGATCAAGGACTACCAACAGTCGACGCCATGTGCGATGGGAAGCCTTCTTGTCAGTTCGCTCGAGTAGATGTTTGCGGAACAGGTACCCTTCCATGCGGAACTTTGATTCTTGCTGGAGACCAGAGCTCGAGTTAGGTGATGAACAGCCTTGGGTGTCCTGATGCAGGAACACGTTGGACACAGGGGAAGGAAGTGGCGAGCTTGCCATTTGGCTTCGCTGAGAAATGAAAGATGATGGTGGTGTTAATGTTGGAGCCGGACCGTGGCTACTATTTCCAGGTCGACTACAGCCTTGGGGAGCGGTGCCACTTCCGTCCTCGACATAGCCAAACCGAGGTGGTGACGGGAGTGGTGGTGACGCGGACGATGCGGCCTCGACTACAGCCTGAGCGTTCAATCGCTGTTTAGATTTGAAGTTCATCGAGCTCCGACGACCAAGAGCCGAAAAAATGGATCCACCGCTATTGTTACCGGATCCCCCAAAATTACCAGACCCTGCTGGTGGAGTTTCAGGCTTTGGCAGTCTTGTGAGGAACGAGCTCCCTCCGGTTGCTGAACGGGTTGAGCTCAGAGAAGTAGTAGAAGTCGACTGGGGGAGTGCTGATAATACCGGTGTATTAGGCGCTGATTTCGACGTTGGTTTGGTTGGCGTGGTGGTTGGCGTGGTGGTTGGTAGCAAGATTTGATTGTTTTTCACAGTCGAATAGATATCCTTGAGTAACGTCTCGAGTTCACCCATCCACCACTTGCCGTTGCCGTGTCCTCCATTAGCCTTGGGATCCGCTCCCATCTTTGAATTCCTGTTCTGAAATGAAGTTCCTGACCTCCAGCTCTTGATGCTCGGTGTCCGCTTTTTCCCGCCAGATCCAGGCAAACTCGAGTCTCCTGTCGTGGTTCTGGTAAATGGAAGACCGTGAGTACTTGAGTCCTCTGAAACTCGCTCATCGTCTTCTTGCTGCTGTAACGTCTGGGCCTTGACAGCCTGGAGTGTGTTCTTCACAAACGCTGATCGCGACATCTTATTGGCACTTGATTGCTGCACCACATGGAGATCCGTGTTCAATAACAGTATCGAATATGTGACCGCATGGACAACATCCTTGCTTCCAAAGATTGATTCCGGGTTACAGTCCACATATCTCTCTGCAAAACTCTCCAACACTCGGTCCACTTCTTGAGTCTCCCCACGGAGCATTAGCTTTTGACACAGTTGTCGAAACGCCACATCCACACGTTTTCCTGAGAAATCAAAATTGCTCATGTAGTACCGGAGCACAAGCTGGTTAAACGATTTGGCTTGACCCAAATAGATTGATATCTCATCCCGGCGAAGGAAGGATTCATCCTCTTGGAAGCAACGTCTCGAAGTTTGCTGAGCAAGAGACTCGGTAGTTTCCTCTCGCTGCTCCTCAACGGGCTGAGTGTCCATCGTCAAAGGGATGAACAATACCGAAATGGCACCGGGAACTTGTGCCGTCTGCTGGGAATCTTCTGCACCAATACAAATTGTTGCTGGTCGTGCCCCGTTTCCTCCTGCCGTAGTGTTTCTAGGGATCTCAAGTCTATTACTGCCCGCTGCCGCCGTACTCCCCTGGCCAGGATAAGATTCGGTAGGTGATGTGTCGGGAGAAAGGCACAACAATGCAGGACTGACATGGCCTGAAGATGCTGGGGTTCTTGATCTGTTGTCAACTCCACCTCCTTCATCATCTCGAGCGCTGTCCAACATGGTAAACGCCAGAGTGCCAAGTGGCGCCAATAGCGATATGGGTCGATGCGGTAAGGGTTTTTCGATCGGCAATGACGAGTCCGGAATTGAGGGTAGGTCCTTATTTGGTGCCATCAGCCCGAATTCCGAGAATCGAATCGAATTCCTGAAATCTGCCACGAGCGACATCCTGGATCCTCTGTTGCCATTGATAGTACCATTGGATACGCACCTCTCTCCTTGAGAACTATCTTGTTGCTGCGGCTCTCCTTCCGATAATGAAAGTGCTGCCTTCGTAGAGTAGTAAGGCTGTAATGATATTGGAGATCCTGTTGCCTCAAACAATCGTGAAAGTCTGTTTGAGTTTAAGGTTGTTATCAGAACCGACTGGATCGGGATAGGCATATCCTCACCTTCAGAGTCATCATCCATCGTGGATACTGAAGAAGCGTGCGAGGGCCGGCGAATTGTTTGGGCCAATAATGAAAACTTGGCAGCTGTTGTCAACGGTACTGGCATTGCCTCTAGGTGTTTTGTAAGATTGGTTGGGGAGAAGGACGAATGTGTGGCCAATTCCGCGATAGTTGTTGCATCATTAAGATCTCCCGTGGCTGTGGTAGTAGTGGTAGTAGCTGTCGTGATAGTAGCGGTAGCAGTAGTGGTAATGGCCGTACTCGTGCTCGGAGATGATGCGCGGGCCGAGGCTTCCTCTTGATCTGAGCGAGTCTTTCTAAGCCAGGACTCGACTGTGGAAACAGAATTTGAGAGTTCCTCGTCGACTTCTATATCTAAACCCGACGTCCTTGACAATGGTCTTGGTATTGAAATCGGACGTGTAGTTCCAGCAAATCCAGGATGGAGAAGATGCTCCTGGTGCTGTTGTTTGTGGTGTGCCCCTGTTGGCGATACTGGTGAGTCCGTGTGAATTGAACTCTCCATGTCATCTTCATCACTATTCTCCGACAAACAAGAGCATGTGTTAGGAAAGGGGGTCGTGAGTCAGTCAGAAGGACGCTTGGGACAAATGATACTGCAACTCACTCAACAGGGAGCATGTCCAATGGCCCAACGAGCCCAGAGCTTCGTTTCTCGGATAATATCGACAGGTCCGAAGATACAAGTGGTGTAGTAGCAGTCGTAGAGACAATGGAGTTGGTGATTGAGACGGAAGACTCGGACTGATGACTGACTGTACTGTTGTTATTATGTGATGGCAGCACTGGGATCGGCGGGGCATCCTTGTCATCGAAACTCTGTGGTTATGTCAGAATGAATAGCAAACAAATAGTGAGTGGTCATTCCTTAAAAAAAACACTCATCCATCAAGCGTCGAGAGCTATCAAGAGCTGTTGCTCTTCATGCACGTTTGGGGTTAAAAGTACCTTGGCAAATTTCCGTAGGAAACTACTGCTGCTCTTGCGAACCATCCGGGTTATGTTCCCTGCGGTTGACTACATCAGATGCGTTGAACGTATCAATGTCATGCACTTGCACATTCCAAGCCTACAAGTAGCCATACATAAGATATCCTTTTGCGCATACCTTGATCCCACCTATACTTTCGCTCCGCTTGCGACGATGATGGATAGAACTTCCACTGCTTGCGACACCTTGTCCACAAGGAGTCGATCGAGATCCTGATGCTGACGCCGACATGGATCCTGATCTCAACCGACCACCAAATCCTGGCTTGGGTGAACTTGGACTTAATCCTGTTGGTGTTAATGGTGGTATTGATGGCATGGTTGGTGTTGTGGGTGTAGATGGTGTTGTCATGGCTCCCTTTCCAGACGCCGAACCTTGCAGAGGATAAGATCCAAAGAAATCGCTGTTCTTGCTCGGATTCATCAAGTTGGGTGTACTAGCTGCTGTTTTAGTGCCACTCCAGTAACCGATAGAACTGCGGTTGTCATTGCTGTTATTGCTGTATGATAGTGGCTTTAGCGTCTTGTTATGACCTTTAGTAGGTAATGATGGTGATGATGTGACCTCAGGTGAACTGAAGTCTTCGGAACTGCTGCTGTTGATGCTAGGGTGAGGGTCAAGGATGGCCGTGGAAATGAACGTGATATCTGTTGTGTAGATGAGAGTCGATTGCCGACTTGACTGTTGTGAAGCTATGGAGATTGAGTGAGCACACGGTGAGTTCGGGGGGAAAGTGAGCGACTAACAGCAACTGGGCTCAAGATCTGCCCCCTCTTTCTCCTCAGAACGACAACAGACAATAGCCACGATCGCTACCCTGCCAAACAAAGGGCACCATTCCATATCCAATATAGGCTGCATGCGTGGTTGCATTGCAAACATACAGTGGAGCTGTGCTCAATGTCATCATGCAGGAGAAGTTCATGCGAGCCATTTGAATGTGGCCCATGTCCTGTGTCATACCTCCGCCATTCAACAGGGGAAGGACCCTGATAGCATGATGCAAGCAAGCCCTCGTTTCCTCTTCTTCGCCACTTGCTGAACATGGTCCCGTCCTGCCTTGACGATCCGGGATCCACTGGTCACCTCCGCCCCATAAGCACAATAAACACGCCACCTTTTGTTCCGCTTGTGTTTTCATGCACACTTTCTTAGTGATACGGCCCACAACCTTCCCATCCCATTGTCCATCCTCCCCCTTCTCCCTACCACAACAAATCCACACACACAAGACACAGATATACACAAGGAAAGAGGCTCTCAGAACACCAACATGATGTTCCTAGCTCATTAGGTTATTGGGCGATTGTTGCGCCTCGGCCTGAAGCGGCCTGTCTTTTTTTGAACACAAAAGTCGAGTCGGGAGATGGCGAGGACTCAAACGAATGTTCCGTTTGCCGTAGCGTAATGCTCATATCTATACCAAACAAAGGTGGCAAGGTGACTTACCAGTAGTGTCGGACGAGTCCATGGCAGAAGAAAGCAAGGGCAGGGTGGACGATAGAGAGTGTATGTGCTTTTGGAAGTGAGAGATTCTGTGACGAGAGAGAGAGAGAGAGTGAGAGAGAGAGTGAGAGAGAGGGGAGTGAGAGAGAGAGTGAGTGTGAGAGAGAGAGTTTCCTCCAATTAAAGTTGCAAAGAGAACAAAGGGTGTGATGAGGATGGGTTGGAGGGTAATGAGAGGAGGGAGAGGATGAAGGAGAAGGTGGTAATGAGGGTGAAAGAGACAAAAGGCAAGGTATGAATCCAGCAGCCAGTGCGACAAGGGGCCCTGGGAAGAGATCTAGAGAGCGGGTGCGATGGTGTAAAAATACAGAGTGAGTGTGTGTGAGTGAGAGCAGGGGAAGTAGAGCGGAGGAGCACGAGAAGAGGAGAAGAGGAGAAGAGGAGCAGGAGAGGAGAGGAGTACGTAGAGGCGTAGAGGAGGAGACGGGGAGGAGAGAAAGAGAGAGAGAGAGCTTTGCTCAACGACACTGAAGAGGAAAAAGATGGGCAGACAACTTTGTCTTGTCCCCCCCCCCTCCGCTTACCATTGAACCTTCAGAACCATTGAACCATTGAACCTTCAGAACCATCATTGGCAAATGAAAGCGGGACAGCGGACCAACCACGGATTGCTTCAGATTTTCCTCCCATCCCTCCCGCAAACGTTGTTCCGTTGAATGCCTTCCACCAAGAGTGGCTTTTTACAGGCTTCCAGTGCCGCCTTTGCTTCTCCCGCCGACAACGAGATCGCCTTTTTTCTTCCCCTCCACCTTTTCTCTCATGGAGACAACGCTCTTGCGCCGATTTGCCAGGTCCCACTTTGGAGCACTGACCTGCACCTGCTTCTGCACCTCTCAAGTCACCGCCAGATCAGCACGCCTCCTTTCGGCTCTTCCATTTCGCTCACAACGCTTGATCAGCTCAACACCACAGCCGCCACCGCCACCAACCATACAAGGCAACAGGTTCAGGCGCCCACTGATCGCCCTTGGTATCGAGACTTCGTGCGATGATACGTGCGCCGCAATTGTCACGTCTGACCGTAAGATCCTCTCTGAGGTCCTTCGTACTCAGCATCACCTCCACGAACCTATGGGTGGGATCGTTCCCAAGCTAGCTCACCATGCTCACATGCGTCATTTACCCGAGGTCGTTCAAGAAGCTATCCAAAAGGCAGGGTTGGGTGAGCGCGGTGGCATCCAGAAGATCGATCTCATTGCAGTCACCAGGGGTCCCGGATTGGCTCACAGTCTTGGAGTTGGATTGAATGCAGCCAAAACCCTGGCTGCAGCATTGAACAAACCATTGATTGGTGTGCATCATATGGAGGCCCATGCGCTCACAGCCCGCTTAACGACCGAGAACCCTGGCCTGGCTAAGGATCGCTCAGCCCCACCACTCGGCGATGCTTCAGCCCACCTATTGGGATCTGATCCGTACCCATTGTTTCCATTCCTAACTCTCTTAGTCTCTGGCGGACACACACTCTTGTTGATTGCTCATTCTGTGAATCGATACACCACCCTAGCCAATACTGTGGATGACTCAATAGGCGAAGCTTTTGATAAGTCAGCGCGCGAATTGGAAATTCCTTGGCTACCCGGTCGCACAGGAGGTCCTGGGGCAAGTCTGGAAGCCTTTGCCAAGGGTTCTCAGAATCCTACACGATACCTAGATAGGTTACCTATCCCAATGAGCCTACGATCCAGTAAGCAGGAGATGAAGTTTAGTTTTGCAGGACTCAAGAGTGCATTGGCCAGGATCGTCCTTCAGGAAAAGGCAGCTGGAACCTTGGATGAACAGAGAAGAATGGACTTGGCAGCAGGATTCCAGCATTGTGCAGTGACACATCTCTGTCAAAAAGTCGAACAGGGTCTTCATACATGTCACGCTCGAGGAATCCAGATCTCAAGCCTAGTGATCAGCGGAGGCGTTGGACGGAATGCTACATTGAGGGCCAAGATGGAGGAGCTGTGCCAGAAGTATGAGGATGATATCTCGAAACCAAACAAGGAAAAGATGCATGGTAGCGGCAAGTCGCCTACCATACCGGAATTGCAACCTGCGTCGAGCCTTTCCTCTGTAGATAGACAACCCGTGCGAGTTATCTGTCCTCCGCCGAAGCTATGCACCGACAATGCAGTAATGATTGCATGGACAGGACTAGAACGGTTTAAGGAAGGTCTTGTAGACCCGTATGACATTGACATTGTGCCCAAGTGGCCTTTGGATTTGCTTGGCACAGGGATTGTGCCCGAATAGATCGGTGAAAGCAAGCACGTGATATTGAACGCGTCTTTGAGTGTACATGTACTTATCTCGCCATTGAATTGTTGACGTTTATCATAGAGTTTTGGTTTGCAAACCAGTATTATGTGAGCATCCTAGGCTGTTTGTACATGGTGTTGGACACGAAGGGACAAAAAAGATAGATTAGGGACTTACTTGAGATAG
>Ga0247824_10000142_pt1 | contig 29979 bp, 26 predicted proteins | sample 13C_PalmiticAcid_FD_194412 | JGI IMG/M metagenome (GOLD analysis project Ga0247824, IMG submission 194412) | Soil microbial communities from agricultural site in Penn Yan, New York, United States - 13C_PalmiticAcid_Day48 | ecosystem: Environmental > Terrestrial > Soil > Agricultural land...
GAGGAGGAGGTGGGAAGAGGAAGTGGCTTGTTGGGTTGGGGCGGGTGAGCAGCTTGCGGAACCGGGGTGGGGTGTAGAGTGCCTGCTGGTGGTTGCCGGTGAGGATGGTGGTTTCCGGCAGTGTGCTTGGGTTGCGAGTGGGTTACCTGGCTTTCTGTGGGTTGGTCGCGTTAGGGGGGTTTGTTTTTCAGCCGAGACGGCGTTGATGATGACGAAAATGGCAAGGAGTTGGGGATGTGTGTTCTTTAGCTGGCGTTTATTGAGCCTGGTGTTTCTGGGTTGTTTGGGTTACTTTCGGAGTTTAACAGAGACAAACCTGGGTGGGGGCAACCGCCGCTGTTGGGTAAAAGAATGCGATGATGAGTTTGATCAGTTTGGAGGGTCAAGAACCTAACTGCGACTGTTACTCCCCGAAACCTTGAATCCTTTCACTCTTTGAACTTTTAGTGGTTGACTAATGCCTCTCAAGTTCCCGCCTACAACCTCCGCCCCTTCTCGACATGAACGACGTTACTCAGACTATCATGGTGTCACCCGATCGAATGACTTAAGTCAGACGTTACCAAGTGAACTCTGGTAAGATGTAGTTAACCTCCAACCCCAGCCCTTGCGTGATCAACATGCGGGCTCGACGCATGACATCAGATCATGACATCAGAATCTCTAGACTGCAGAAACATGAAACCGGACGTACTCAAGGTTCAAGGTCTCGGCTTCGCGTCTATTAATTATGATCACGATTGATGGTACCCTGTAATTGAACAAGCAAGGCATCCCCGGTGACTGACCCATCATGAGGCATTACCATTGGTATCATCGAGATCTTTGATTGATGCAACTTCCAGGCGACGCAGCTCGCATATTGCATGCCCATGCAAACATATCCCATGACCACTTTGGCCAGGTGATTTTGGGGCGTCTCGGCCAGGTCTTGTCGCCGGTTTACGAATAAGCCTGGTGCCTGGCTGCAGACATCCCTCTCTCCGGACATGACAGTTCTGAGTTCCATCCACCAATCCAGTGTCAGCAACCAAGTTCAAGTAGCCGATGAAAACACAATGCTTTATTACCTCGTTAGTCACTCGGGTCATGTTAGCCTCAAATAGCATCACTGCGCAGTACATGACATGATCTTAAGTGTCAGATGCCGGACTCTGGTATCTTCTGCCTGCGTCGCAGGGACGAGGCATTTGCGCGCCACCTGACACCCGCGCCTAACAAGTCCACCTGTGCATGATGTCCGTAAAAAAGTGTAGGGAATGTGAAATGGGTATAAAGACGAGGTACACTTCCCTCAGTCACGGTTCTCGACATTTTCTCCCATTTTCCAGCCCCCCCTCGCGCCTCCGGTTCCGTCGTTGCCTCTCGTCTCCGCAATGTCGACGTTCACGCTCACGGATCTGAAGTTGACGGCGGCGCTGATCTTCGGGCCGATCGTCGCCCTGGTGGGCCTGCTGGTGGCCTGCGCCTTCCTTTTTCTTGTCTGGTTCGGGCTGCACAACGCCTGGCACCAGAGGGGTCTCGACTTTCACCATCGGGAGAGTATGCAACCATGTGTTCACAGTTGCCAAATCCGCGCTGACGAGTGTGTTCAGGAATGTCGCCGTCGGGCTCTGGCCGGGAAAAGGGCCCTCGGAGGGCCCCATGATTCCGAGCGGACACAAGACTCGGAAGGTAAGAAACTTGTTTAATCACCAAGCTGACTCCTCCCCTCCTGGCGCATCTTTTCCACCATGGGCGATTTTCTTTTGCCCCCGTCGCCGTTGCCCCCTCCCTTCTTCCCGCCCCCCGTGGACCAACTCCGAAGCGACTTGGCTAACCCGTGGCGCTTCAGGGCGGATTTTTTTCTTGTCGTTAATGTGGGATGGGATGTTGGGACGAAAAATGACGCTTTGTTCATGTTGGATAGCGCCACTTTAATTAAGAAGAAAACTGCCCAGCAATTGATGAACGTTTCTCAGTTGTGCCGTCTGATCTTGCGCCCTTGTTTACCTGAATGAGCGGTCTTGATGACCAAGCTACCTTATATCTGTGCAATCTAGATGTAAATGAGTGTCTGCAACTTCTCTTCTCCAGCATCGCATCCCTTTTCGAAGTTGACTCGTGCGGTTGTGCTGTATTTGGGCTTAATGCTCTCAATTTCGCAGCTACTCACAAAGTCACACAGGACGATCTTTTGTCCTCGGGTCCCCTGGAGACCTAATCCTCCGCCAGCGGGTGAAGTAGCGGCCCTTCTTCATGGGCTCAATGCGCCTGTCCTTGGCCTCCTGACTTGCGCTCTCATTCCACAGGCTGTCCATGGACCGCGGTGAGAGCCAACCACAGTGGCTGTTCTTGCTTTGACCCTGGTCGTCGTTCTCAACCAGCTGGTTCCGTGACTCGATGAACTTAACACTCTCTTCCTGCAGGGTCTCAAATCCAATATTTTGTGCTCCCCAATCAGCGGTGAGATCCATCCCGTCAATAAAATCCGCAATGTCGGGCGTTAGCTGCTGGAGAAGCAGGGAGCGAGCAAACTGGACCAGCGATGCATATGGGACGCCGTTCATGCTTTTGTCGACATGCTCCGCCCTGGAGGGGTCGACAAAGCAGTATGATGAGAGCCACAAGATGAACCAGAAGTTGTATCCCTTGCGTCGGAGGCAGGGGAGCGCATGACGCCGGGACCATGGCACGGGAGGAGGGGGTCGGGCAGCTTCGTACCTGGCATGTGCGTTGCCGGCGAGGAGGAGCGAGCGTGCCGCCTCGAGCTTGTCATCTGGGATACACAAGTCCCATTCCCGTGAGACAGTCAGCGGGCGTCGAAGCATCCAGACGTCCGTGAGGGGCTGTTTGTGTGCGCACATCTGTTATCCTGGCAGCGCCGTAGTAGCGGAGAGCCCTGACGCCGATGACACAGGAGGGGATGCCGGCAGTGGCGAGTTGATGGATCACGTCCAGGATCTCGTCGATGCCGTGCCCCCCATAACTTGGCTTCGCGAGAGAGTAATCTCGGAGGCCAGGTAATTCTTCATTACACGGCAATACGTCCGCCATGATTGGTGAGGATTTGTCTTATTTTGACTGGCGAGCAAGCGTGACCGGGGATGCAGAGGGGAGAAATGGTCTGCGTATTGTACGAATGGTTGCTGGTAGCAATTGTTGTGTTCAGGACGGTAAAGTCATCCGTTCTCGTTCCTGGCTGCATGCGCCGGAGAGGTAACTGACGGGTTTCATTGGTCAGGTTCACGAGCTGCAGCATGTTGGTGGCATCGGTCAGGCTCCTCATCCTGACCGACGCCGCCATCCCAGGCAACCGTGAGGTTGCCGACCTGATGCTGCATCGTATCAACGCCGGCCAATTCCTTGTCGGGCTTCCATCTCTCGCGTTCGCTCCCGAGAATTGGTCGCGCGATGCCCTGCCAGTACTATCCGCCAGCTGACCTCGACGACCTGGAAGAAGCTGCGGCACAAGCAACCCCGGATCAACAGAGGGAGGCCCTGCAAGTTGTAGCCGACATATTCAACGCCCATCAACTTCCCTATGGCTTAATGGGAGGCATGAACTTTTACTTGCGGGGCTCCGGGCGAACGACAGATGACGCCGACTTGGCCGTCACTGGCAGCCAGAGCTTGCAAGCGACGCTGGATTTGCTGAATGAAGAGGAGTGGTCAGTATTGCTCGGTTCTTTCACCATTTGCTTGCCGCCTTCATCTTGACACTCCAGAATTTCATTGTGTTTCTGCTCCTGGTAGTATTACTCGCCGCTGACTGCAAGGTGCCCCCTCGACAAAGTATCACGAGACCTCGCAACAAAATGTCCTGGCTAGGGGGTGTTGCTCGCACCTTTGTGCGGGTCGGACACCAGGAGGTCCAGATCGACCTGAAGTGGCAAAGAGCCGAGGGCCATGGTATGCCGCAAGATCTCAACGCGACAACCGAGCTGCTGCAGATTGTCGGCGGCGGAAGGAGTGGTGTCCGTTTCATGAAGGTTGGCCCGCTCGTTGAGGCAAAGTTTCAGTCCTACGGACGTGGCAAGCCCGGCGACTATGTCGATCTGCTTTTTGCCTGCAAACATGCACAGTACAGCAAGGAGGTGAAAGTCGTGGCGACACGAGTCCGCCTGGAGAGACGGAATTTGTTTCTTGAAGAAGTCTTGGACTCCAACCCCGGCGACGCGGACATTATCCGGCTTGTGTTGGGGCTTGGATAGTTCTTAAACTCGGGGCATCTGCTCTCGGTTCTCCCGCTTGTTTTGCATCTCCAGATAAATCCACGCTGCATTTGCAATGGCTCCAATCCTCATTGCGAAAGGGCTAGGCCACGGCTTGGTTACCGAAGGCAACAGGCCGCACGTCCATTCAAGGCATGGTTCTGATAAGCGGCACTTAATTAGCGAGTCATCCTGCCGAGATCAAGGCCGTCAGGGATGATTCCTCCACCTTTGGAGGCTCCAAGGAAATTGTGGGATGATCTCTTTCAGCTTGTGGTTACTGGTCAGCTGGGAAGTGGAACGCGGCCAGAAGGTTGCCCCAGTTGGGCAAGCCAGATGGGTATATGGGTGGAGAACGGGTAGAGCTACGGAGTACATGCGAGCGCACAAGACGGACAGATCCGAGCGGAAAGATTGAAGTCCCGAATTGGCATTTCCAGACAACTTGTTGCTCCGAGTCCGACGGAACAAATCAAGCCGCCCCCATGCCCCCAGAGCCTGTCGGCAGTCGGCAGTCGGCATTTCTCACAGCAACTCCATTGTCGTCTTTGTTCCCCAGCCGTATAATTGCATGACACCAAGCGGCAACTCGCCGCGGTTTTCGTCAACTATAGTCAATTGCCCGTTTACGACCGCCAATCCATGCTCCACGGCAACATGGCGCTCACCGCTTCCCCAAACAAGGGGTCGATCAGGATATCCTTCATGTCGACAGGCACCGCTAAAATCCGGCCTTCGATGAGGAGCCAGCCGATATCCAATCAATGGGTAATCACGCGACGCCTGCGTGCCTTTTGCGATCGTGGCTGGACAGACCCCTTGCCAATTGGCGTCTTCCTCATCTCGCATCCAGAAGGCCCCATCTTGTTTGACACAGGGGAATCCACCCACCGCAACGAACCTGGATTTCTGCCGAGTTGGTCCCCGACGGGCATGCTCACCACCATCACCATTTCTCGAGAGGAGGGCATCGTTGCGCAGCTGCGATCGCGCGGCATCGAACCATCCACCCTCCAAGCTGTCGTGATCAGCCATCTCCATGGTGATCATGCCGGCGGGCTTCAAGACCTGGCCGCAGTAGCACCAAACGTCCCCATCTACTTGAGCAGGGAGCACTGGGACGCTGTCGCAAACGCCAACCATCTCAACGCAAATATCCAAGGATTCCACCCTCAACACTGGCCAGCCGACTTCAAGCCCCGGTTCCTCCACCGTACAGACCATCCCGTCGGTCCATGGCCGCAATCCAGCAAAATCACCGCAGACGGCAAGGTGCTGGCTGTGGACACCCCAGGGCATGTGCCCGGCCACGTCTCGCTGGTCGTGTACGGCGACGACGGCGAGCATGGCACGACATACTTCCTGCCCGGCGACGCAACTTATGGAGTGGACCTACTGGACAAGGAGGAACCCGACGGGATCAACGATGACCCGCAAACGGCCCTGCAAAGTTTGAGGCTCATCAAGCAGTTTGCCCAAGAAACAGATCTTGTCGTGTTACCAAGTCATGATCCAGACGTGGCCCGGTTGTTGCAGGATCGTGTTCTCTACAGACCAAAGCCACGCCATGACCAGGAGCCGTGACATGGTTGCGCTTCCAAGTCAGATAGCATCCGCACATGGCGAGCATGTAAGATCAAAGTAAATAGGTACTTCATTGCGTCTCTAGGTAGGTACCTTAGGTAAATATAGCTTCCACCCATGACCACCATCGCACTCTCGCATTCGGAAGGTTTTGCAAGCAGCTCTAGGTTCACCCCTGTGCCCCTGCGACAGTTATTAGCGCTTATCTCCGCTGCAACCCTAACAAACGCAGTCATGTTTACAGGTACATTGCCATCTCAAGTGAAATAGATGCAGGGCCTTAGTCCTTATGAAGTTATTAAACCGAGATCAGCGGTGGGCGATTAGTCATGACCGTGGCTGCACGCTGTCGATCTTAGCGATGATTGTGGTCCTTGAGTTCCACAAGGCACCTTGGTTGATCATTATAATAAATATCACTGTGCACCATGAGAGGTCTGTGGTCGGGTGCCACGACATGGACTGGAGTGAGACATGACGCACTCGACACCGTTCAAACCTTTTTCCTGTCAGATTCCATTTTCAGTCTGAACGCTGGCCGCCGGTTGTTATTACCAGTCATGAAAATGCACTTCCAGTTCCTTCTCCACGCCAGCGTCGCCCTGCTGCCCTTTCAAGTTGGCGCCTCAAAGTCTACGCCCCGCGTCGACGCAAAACACGGTGTGACCTACCACGGTCTCGAGCGTAACGGCATCGAGGTATTCCTGGGCATCCCGTACGGCCAGGACACTGGGGGCAGCAACCGATTCAAGCCCCCGAAGCGGCGCGTCCCTCCCCTTGGGCATGCTGTGGAGGCCACCTCCTACGGCCCGTCATGTCCCCAGGCACTCGGCCCTTGGGTGCCACCCATCTCTCTGGGTAATATCACCGACGTGTCTGAGGACTGCTTAAACTTGAATGTTGCCAGGCCGAGGAATACTGGCGCAAAAGCCCGACTGCCCGTGCTGGTGTACATCCATGGCGGCAGTTTCTGGGCCGGGAACAACCACGATCCCACCATCCTGCCTGACGGCATGATCGTTGAGTCTGTGAAAAACGGGTTGCCCGTGATCCATGTGGCCATGAACTATCGTCTCGGCTGTAAGTACGAGAGGTCTGACCTGTGACTGAAATGGCGATTGACGGGCGTCGATAGTTTTTGGATTTGCGCAGTCCGACGCACTCCAGTCTGAGGGCTCCGAGAACGCCGGCCTCAGAGACCAACGACTCGCGATCGAGTGGGTGAGGGATAACATCGAGCAGTTTGGCGGCGACCCAGGAAAGATCACCATATTTGGACAGTCCTCTGGGGGGCTCGCAGTGGGAATGCACATCATGGCATACGGGGGAACCAAACCAGTGCCCTTCCAGCAAGCTATCTGCCAGAGTCAGGCACTCGAACCGGGTATCACGGGCAACTTCACCATCAATGCGATGCAGGCCCTGGTGGACTACGTCGGCTGCAACACGACCGAGCTCCATTCGAAACAGACTGTGGCATGCCTGCGAAAGCTGGACACGCACACGCTCCTCGATGCCTCCATTGCCACGTACGAGTCGGACATCGCGCACAACATTGGTGACATCTGGCTGCCTGCCATCGACAATGACTTCCTTCCCGCGGCTCCATCGACGCTCATCCGCGAGGGACGCTTCGCGAATGTCACCACCATGATCGGCTGGTGCCACGACGACGTTACCTTCTTCACCGATTCCGCTATTAAGACGCCAGATGACACGCGCAGATTCATCTCTTCGTACGTCTCTGGTCTGACCAGCGCCAATGTAGACAGCCTGCTTGCCCTCTACCCCGTCTCGGACTTTGAGGCGGATGCAACGGCCACACTCTCGGGCGAGTTCTTTCGCGCCGCCAGGATCTTCAGGGACATCCTCATGACCTGCCAGCCGATATGGTATGGCCAGCACATCGCCAAAGCCGGGAACGACGTCTACCTGTACGAGTGGAACCAGACAATTTTGGAACCCATCATCGAGCAGCTCACGGGAGCGACCGGCTGGGGTCCCATTCATACGTCCGAGTTTGCCTACGTCTTCGGCAACCTCTCGCACTACAACATCAGCGGGTACCCGTTCAATCCCACACCCGCCGACTACCAGCTCGCTGTCCGGGGTTCCCGGTCCTGGTCGACATTTGCCGCAACCGGTCGCCCTGGCTTGGATGGACACAACACCTTCAAGGGGTTCAAGCCAGCGTTTACCCATGGGCAGGATCCCTACATCTTTGTCGCTGGGGGCCCGTCTGAGGGCCTCTCGGCTGTCTATGGGCGCGACTCGAAGGCTGCCGTGCGTGCGCAGAAGTTGAAGGAGAGGTGCGCGTTCATCAATTCACCTGAGCTCATCGAGCAGCTGAGATATTAAGAGTTTTTGGCCGGGTGTCTCGCATGAGTGAGTGCTCAGGGTAAAAGCACCCAGTTAAATATCAATCAGTGAGTGTTCAGGGGAAAAGCATCTAGTTAAATAGCAATCAGATATCTTGGTGATGGAAGATTGTTCCCTTACGCTGCGTTTCAATGCTGCCTGGCTTGGGGACTTCTCATGTCAAACGACCAACAGGGCAATGGCCCCTGGCGGGTTTCAGCAGCATCCCCCGGCGACCAACCAACCAACTCTGCAACTTGTCGTTTGGTCTCTAGGCTCAAATTCTCTCCTATTGTCTTGTCGCTCGCCTCGCTTTTCTCCTTATCATCTTTGATTAAGCTTTTGCGCCCGCCACACCTGCGCCAGCATGTTTGCCCGACAAGATTCTGACGATGTTGCATGGGAGAGGAGCGATGAGGTCTGGGATGAGGACATGAAGCGAGCCCGGCGGGACTCGGTGGGCCGCAAAATCGAAGCCTTCGCCAGCAATATGCTTGGAAGCCCCGCAACCGTGGTTGCCCCCTTAATTCTCGCCGGATTCAACGCGATCTATCCAATTCACATCGAAGACCGCTCCGACTCTCTCCTCGTCCGCTGTCCGCTACCACACCGGCCGCTGTTTCCGGAGGAGAAGACGCTTTCCGAGGCGGCGACCGCCGCGTTTCTCAACCAACACACCCAGATTCCCATCCCTAAGCTGTTCAACTACGGTGTCGACAGCGACATCGGACCGTTTCTGGTCATACAAGACTTAGGGTCTCGCCGGGACCTGTGCGATGTCCTGGCAGCCCCGAGAGAATCCCTCGATGAGACACCGGTATTGCGAGCCGATATTCCCGAGAGTAAGCTCAAGGATGTGTACCACAAACTCGGAAGCTTCCTGCTCCAGATGGCCCAGTTCACCTTCCCGCGGATTGGCTCCCTCCTCGAGACCAGCCCGGGCTCGTTCGACGTCCTTACACGGCCGATGACCGTCAACATGGCCACCATCGTCCACCAGTCCAACATCCCCCGATCCATCCTCCCCGCCAAGCACACCACCTACCCCACCGCCGACGCGTGGTACACTACGCTGGCCGACCTGCATCTCGCCACGCTCCTCTTCCAGCACAACGACATCGTCCAGTCCGCAGACGACTGCCGCACCAAATACGTCGCGCGCCAGCTATTCCGGCGGCTTGCCAAGCAGGGCCGCCTCTCCAGCTTTGGTTTCTCCGACGATCGCTGGTCCGCCCAGTCCAAGTCCCTGGCTACCGTCACTCTCCCGGTCCCCCCGGGCTCGGGCGCCGGCGCCTTCCGGCTCTGGGCGGACGACTTCCGCCCAGCCAACATCGTGGTAGCCGACGACGACGGCAGCGACGCCATCCTCGGCGCGGTCGACTGGGAGTTTGCCTACGCCGCGCCCGCGCAGTTTGCGCTGGACCCGCCGTGGTGGCTGCTGCTGCAGGTGCCGGAGCTGTGGTGGGACGGGCTGGACGACTGGGCGCGCGAGTACGACCGCCGCGTGCGCACGTGGCTGGCGGCGGTGGAGGAGGCGGAGCGGGATATGCCCCAGGGTGCGTTCCTGCTCGCCGGGTATATGCGGCAGAGCTGGGAGACGGGGCGGTTCTGGCTGGATTACGCGGCGAGGAAGAGCTTTGCGTTTGATGCCATCTATTGGAAGTATTTGGATGGGAGGTTCTTCGGGGAGAGGGAGGAGGAGGTGCCAAGGGTGGAGCTGTGGAAGACGAGGGTAGGTTTGTTGAGTGAGGAGGAGAGGGCTGCGATGGAAAGGATGGTGGAGATCAAGATGGAGGAGGCGAAGGAGAGGGTTTTGGTGGAGTGGGGGGATGAGGAGGCCAGGACGCGGTTGGCTTCGTTTTTGTTAGACTGAGTTGGAGGTTCTCCCCTCTGGTGGTGCCACCCTCTGGACAAAATCCGCGGGATGCGGCCAGAATCTTAGAATGCGGCCAGAATCTTAGATCTTTGACTTTTCTCGGACCTCTTTGGCTCATCGCCCCTGCAGTTGGTGCCCGTGGTTCACAACTATCCACCATGCCATGAAGCATGCCGGCGGACAATCTGACTTCGTGGTTGTTGCACAACGCAAAAACCGTCGCCACAAGGATGGGCGCCGTGGTCTAAGACGAAGATCCGGGAAGAGGCTTGGGTCTCTGTTTGGAACTGCGCATGTATGATCCGGTATACCGGAAGGAGGCATGCCAGCTGCAGACAGCAAATTGTATCATCGACAACATTCAGCCCTTTATTTTGCGACAAGGGAAGACTTTTGCCCGTCTCCCTTGCATCTCAAGATTTGAATCTATTTGAGTTCTCGAGCTATTCGGGATTAAACCTACCTATTGAACTCACAACACAATTGGTGGTCTCGCGGACTCAAAACGCAAGACTGCCGTGACCATTGCCGCAGTCGAAGCCCGGAATCGCCGTGATGGTAATGCGATGGGCCCGGATGTTCCGGCCCTCCGTTTTCCGTCTCGGCGAGCTTGGAGGTGATATACAATCTGCTTGACCCAATCATCGTGTGTATTTTGGCTGTGGCTGTAGGCGAAATCCACGAAATCCAACATGTGCCAAATTAGCCGTTTCTCCCACATGAGCCGGGGACGAATCGGGGAACAGGAGCCGCTACGGGCACCCAAGACTGGTTCCATGCGCCCTCAACACCAAGTAAGTGGGGGAAGAAAGACTGCCGTGTTGACAAGCCGGGCGAAGATATAAACTGGATGAGTGGGAGAGTAATCATTAAAGCCAATTCAGCATGGACGGCCAAGACGTTTGTGATATCCTTTCAAAAATACCTTGAGTGATGTGCCAGGCCAAGATCATAGCGTTGACTCGGAAAAGCCGAACAACTGAATGGACTCATGATGAGATAGTTGTATAAAAGTCCTCCTGTGTCCGGTATTACTTCCTGTTTACAAAATTGGGAGTCTGGTTCTCGAGCATCACTGGCGTATTGTTTTGGATATCTCGGAATCATGTTGACTCGCAGCCTGCCCTTTGCAGGGCTGCTTCTTTTCGCCGTTTTCCAAACGGTCTTTGCAGCGAAGCCCTCTCCAGGCTGCGGCAAAACCACGACTTTCGGCAGCGGCAACCACACAACAACTGTCAACCAGAAACAACGCTGGTATCTTGTCAAGGTGCCGGACAACTACGACAAGACGCACCCTTACCGCTTGATTTTCACCTTCCATGGCCTCTCAGATAGCGGGGCCACTGTTGCCAACGGCCAAAAGAACTACCTGCCATATTATGGCCTTCCTCCTCTTGCCAACGACGACATCGGGGCCATCTTTGTCTCCCCCACCGGTCTCAACGCCGGCTGGGCCAACACCGGCGGAGAGGACATAGCCTTTGTGGATGAAATGGTGAAAGCCGTGGAGGAGAACCTCTGCATCGACCAGGACCTCCGCTTCTCGACAGGCTTTAGCTACGGCGGCGCCATCTCCTACGCCATCGCCTGCGCACGCGCCAAGCAGTTCCGCGCCGTGGCCGTCCTTTCCGGTGGACTCCTGAGCGGCTGTTCGGGCGGCAAGGATCCCGTGCCCTACTATGCCCAGCATGGTGTGGGCGATCCGCTGCTCTCGGTCTCGGTTGGTCGGCAAATGCGCGACACCTTCGTCAAGAACAACAACTGCACGGCTCAGTCGCCGCAGGAGCCCCGGTCCGGCGATGGCACCATGGTCAAGACCAAGTATCAGGGGTGCGCTGCGGGCTATCCGGTTACGTGGATTACTTTTGATGGCTCGCATATCCAGACCCCGGTTCTCAAGGGGGCCAGCCAGACCTTTGCGGCGGCGGAGACCTGGGAGTTCTTCAGCCAGTTCAAATAGGTAGTTGGCGATGTGCCAAGTATGGAATGAGAACATGTTGTCTGGTGCTTGAGAGCGTCGATGCTGAACACCTCAAGTACCTTTATAGATAGCGTCTTGTCGTGGAACATGGTACACGCAGCAAAACCTGGCAGTTTTCTCCCCCATTCCCTTGTCACTGTGTACGTGATGAATAGACTTCCAGCGTGTGGTGCTTGTACTGCTGACATTGGGACATTGTCGCTGAAGAGAGCGGATAAGTCTGGACAACTTTCTATTTGAACGGCGAGAAACGACCGAGGATCGCATCATTTTGGCGCTTTCTCCCGAGCCTCAGTTCAAACTCTGTGACAGGCAAAACACTTCAGTATCACATAACCGCCTTGTGACGAATAATAGGTGGGGAGGAGAGGGCCGCGTACCATCGCTGGGCATCGAAAGGGTGGCCGCCAGGTCCTTGTGACATACTCCGTCCTCAATTTTGCCGGTGCAAGGCCCTTGATGACTTCCAGTCGTTGTCGGTAGAAGCTCGCTGGTTGACCGGGCACCTAAGCGCACGCGCCGGCAGGATTCATCCTAAACTCAACTCGCCAAGTCCGGAGGATCTGACACTGCAAGCGAACGATGACTACGTCAGCGAGGCTCATCGGCTCGAGAATCGGGGTTGCTTCTTGGCCTCTCTTGGCCTCTCTTGGCCCCTCTTGGCCTGGAGACATTTCCGGGTCGACTGAGAAAGCCAAGATCCAGCGTCGGTTTCCATGTCCCCAGACACAGAGGATTCAGCATAAACGCCAGTTGTAGGGTAATATGTTTTAATTTGACGGAAACAGGAGGGACATGGATCAGGAAGGTCACTTTTTCCGGAAGGCGACACAGCAGGGTTCTGAAATGTTTCCAGGAAGATCAGAATTGGTAGCGTATGCCGGCATTCCCCGCAAAATTAATCTCGGCTGCCGTCCCCGGAGGCTTGTTTCAACGGCAGCTAATATGCTCCTGGGTAAATTCAAGCCATCGCAAAACAACATGCTCAAGGATCACTTCAGGGCTCAAACACGGATAGGCCATTCGACTGGCTCATACGAGTGATTGTTGAAAAGGGATGAAGCCACTGGTGACATGAACGCTTTGTGGCATCCCCCAGCAAGCGGGTGCCAACTTTCGGTCTCAGCCCTTTGGGCTAGCTAGCAAATTGGCACATCTGATTGCCCCATGAAAGCATTTTTTTGCAGACTCTGAGAGTTTACGAGGCCTCCCTTGTGTTCCGAGGGTATACCTTTCAGCCGGCCTCCTTCGTAGGGGTCTGTTTTGCCGTCCATTCCGGTTGGGGCGCTTCCGCGGAAACATGGTGAGATTGCCTTACGTACCTCGGGGATGGTAGGTGATCAAGAGAGGTCATCGGATATTGGTGCGGGAATATCATTTGTTCTTTGACGTTTTCATATGAAGCCAGATCATGGTTGGAGATTCCTCTTGCAGTTTATCCGGAACACAGGGCCGTCGTGAAGATATAAGGGCCAGCGATGACCTTGTCGATTCCCCTCTCTCTCTGCAGACAGACCTCAAAGTGATTGACTGTTCGTCCAATTCTTTGTCACCACCGCCATAATGGTTGCGTTCAGTTATCTAGCCGTCGCTGCTGCAGCCATCTCCGGGGCTGTTGCCGCCCCCGCTGCCAACACCGGGTCCGACGCCCCCGACTTTGAGTTTGGGCCTCATAACTTGGCTCGCCGCCAGGACTACAACCAAAACTATCGAACTGGAGGCAGCGTCAACTTCTCCCCCAGCTCGAACGGCTACTCAGTCACCTTCTCGGGTGCAGGTGACTTTGTTGTCGGCAAGGGTTGGAGAACGGGCACGGCCAGGTAACGCCGCCATCTTCTTTTCGTTATCAGTCGTCCTATTTGCCCCCCAAATCATCTCCGTCCATTAGCTCCTTCGTAAAGTCTAATGGTCTGTACCAGAAACATCACCTTCACCGGCAGCACAACCCGAACCTCGGGCACCGTCCTTGTCTCGGTTTACGGCTGGACCAAAAACCCCCTGGTGGAGTACTACGTTCAGGAGTATACCTCGGATGGCAAGGGATCCGCTCAGGGACAAAAGCTCGGCACTTTTGAGAGCGACGGGGCCACGTACGAGATCTGGAAGCATCAACAGGTCAACCAGCCGTCCATCGTCGGCACGTCGACGTTTTGGCAGTATATTTCAAACCGCGTCGACAAGCGGCCCGGGAGCGGCACCGTGACGATGGCCAACCACTTCGCGGCATGGAGCAAGGCCGGGCTGAACTTGGGCTCGCACGACTATCAGGTGTTGGCTACTGAAGGATGGGGCAATGCCGGTGGCAACTCCAAGTACACCCTCCAGGGCTAGTTTGGGTTCAGAGGTTGAGAGCCGGCCGACAGTGGTTGTGAATCACTGAGGAGCGCGGATGCCGAGGCGAGCCAAATACATGTCAGGTCTGATATTTGGACTTTCGAATCGCTGGTAGCGTCAATTTGGTCTATCAATCACATGGGAAATTTTCGAGTCTTCCTATGTTCTCAGTATTGTGACATCGTGTCGAGCACCCCTGTTGTTGGTCACCACAATTACATCCTGACCTCGACACCTTACCAACAGACCCAAAGACAGTAAAGCTCAGAGCCCCAGATCCACCTCACCCATCCAATGCGACCCCCCCGCGCACCTCCACCCCCCAGTCTGCCGAATCCATTCATACCCCACCGGACACACTCCCATCTCCTTGAGCTTCTTCCTCGCCTCCTCTTCCCTCTTCCTCCGTGCTTCTTCCTCCAGCAGCCTCTTGACGATCGCCTCCCTCGCCGCATCCGTAGCCTTCCGCGCTGCCTCCTTGAGGCGGCGGTACTCCTCCTCCCGCTCTTCTTGTGCCTCCCGGTCGCGCTGCAGTTGCTCCCATACGGCGTCACTCACGCCTGCGTCGCGCTTGGCAACGCGTGTGTGGTGGTGGTGGTGGTTGTCGGTAGGCTTGGTACGGACGGCGAGGTTTTGAGAGGGAGATTTGCCGTCTTGCTCGGGCGGTTTATCTACGTTGCTTGGCGGCTGTGCCACGGTTTGTGAAGTGGAGGTTGCAGTTGAGGGTTGAGCAGGGCCGGGCGGCTGACTCGGGGGTGTGAGTTGCTGCTGGAGGATGTCGCCGAGGCCCGATGGCAAGGGCGGGGCGGAGGACTTGGCCCGCGATGCTCGCTCCTTGAGCATGGACTGAAGCTCTTCGGTGATTATCTGCTCGGTGAGCACGAGAGAACCCCTGGCAATGCCCTCCTTGTCGCGCAGAACCTTGTTGAAAACAGCCGTGGCGAGTGCTTGAACGTCGCGCGCGCTGGCCCAGTTGTCCTGCGCAGCAAGTTCCGTCAAGGTCTGGAGAGTGGTCTCTTTGAACGAAATGGTTGGCGTTTCCAAACATGAAAGATCGAGTTCTTTTCCACTCTTTTCTTTCAGAGTTGCCCTCCGTCTTTGAAGGAGCTGGACCATGAGCGCCACACACTTCTCGGCGGCCAACGCCCGGAAATCGATGACCTCCGGGAAGCGCGAAGTCAAGCCTGAGTTGACCGACATCAGGCGGTTGATGTCCGCCTCGTACCCGGCCAAGATGATCACCAGCTTCTTGAAGTACCGATCCTTGGTGAGCGAGTCCACAATCTCGTCGATGGCCTCTTTGGCAAAGTGTCCCTCAGCCAGACGGTAGGCCTCGTCAATGAAGAGCACCTTTCCGAGGGCTTTGTCAAGAAGTTGCTGCACCTTCGGTCCGGTCTGTCCCACGTACTGGCCGATGAGGTCGGTGGCCGAGCATTGGACAACTTCAGCTGCGGCGAGGAAGCCCATGTCGTAGAAGACGCTGCCCATCTTTGCGGCCGTCGTTGTCTTGCCCGTGCCAGGGGGCCCGCGAAAGAGGAAGTTGAAGGGAATGTTTTGTTTTGGATCCATCTCAAGCGACTTCATGGTCCGCACAGTGTCTTGGTAGCCCTCCAGGAGTGCAACGATCTGCTCACAGCCCACTGTGCCCTCGAAGAGCTTGCGGATGTTCGTGTCAGCCCGTTCGGCACGATCGAAGTTCTCGTCAAAGTCGAGCGCCTCGAGCAGGGTAGCCGATTTGGCCTCCTTCTTCGAAAGACGGGTCTGATGTTGGGCCTTGGCGGCATCGAGGATGATGTCAATCTCTCCTGCGTTGCCGAAGTTTGGTCGGTTCCGGGCTCGTTTCAGCATCTCCATGGCGACGTTAGCAGCCTGGTCGGTGACCTGGAATCCCTGTTGCTTGACCTTCATGTAGAAGATCTGGCGAAGCTCGTCGTCGGAGAAGTCCTCAAAGTTGAAACCAGAAGCGATTGGGAAGCGCCGGCTCAATCCGGGGTTGACGTTCTGGAACATCTGTTCCATTTGGTCTTTGTATCCCAGTAAGAGGACGCAACGGTCATCGCCGGGCACGCTCTGGACTTCTGCCACGATAGTGTCAATGACAGCTGTCTTGTATGGATCTGAAGTTGCGCCTTGCTTGCCACCCCCACCGTAGAGACCATAAGCTTCGTCAATGACCAGGACCTTGCCAAGACAGGCGGCCAGGATGCCTTTTGTCTGCTGTTCTGACTGGCCTAGATGGGCGCCGACGAAATCTGACGGGTTTTTCATCACAACTAATCAAGGTAACGTTAGCGCCATCTACACATGTGTGTGTGTTCACGGATTGATTCCCGTTGGCCTACCTTCACCCTTCGACAACATCCCAAGCGCTACCAGAATCTCCCCGTACAGCGTTGCCACGGTGGTTTTCCCGGTTCCGGGGTTCCCGAGAAAGACCTTGTTGAGGGAGTACTGGATGGGGGACTGTTCTTGCAGTTCGCGGATGTAGTTCTGCTGGATGCTGTCGACAAGGGACTGAACTGCTTGCTTGACGGCTACAAGCCCCGTCAAATTGTTGAGCTTTTCCCACGCCTTGCACTTTGTGAGCGCGTCACCGGGCTCTGGACCGATCAAGTCCTCTTTGGTGAAGAAAAAGTCGTCTGGTCGAGGGCCACTCTTCCGCGCTCGACGAATGCGTTCCGCTTGTCTCCGCGAGATTCTGTCGAGAAAATTCTCGACCGCTCGGGCATTGCCGAAGCCTTCCTTTCCGCGCCCTTGCCCGATCCGCTTCGAGATGATGCGGCAATACAGCCCAGTCAGCCCGTCTTCGCATTCCATGGCACCGTTGTACTTCTTGTTGACCTTGAGCTCGAGAATCTTGAGCAGCTCCTCGTCTGTGTAGTCGTCAAACTTCATTTCGACAGGGAAGCGGCTGGGGAGCCCAGGGTTGTGAGCAAAAAAGCTTTCCATCTGCTTGTTGTATCCAGCAAGGACAAACACCACTTTACCCCTGAGATTCTCAACTTCGACGAGGAGGTAGTCGAGAACAGCGCGTCCGCCCGGGTTGTTGCCTGAGGTCAATTGATATGCCTCATCAATGAACAACACACCGCCGCCCTCGTTGAGGATGTCGTCAACCAGCGCCTTGCATCCGGAGACGCCCAGGTTTGCCAGCCCAGCGCCAGTGTTTTCTTTGAAGCACGAGCCGGGAATTACACAGAGCTCCGTGAGAAACTGCGCGTAGAGGCGAGCCACGGTGGTTTTACCTGCGGATAGCCATCGGCATCAGCTAAGCGCGACAAGAACAGAAAATGGTGTAAGGTGGCCTACCAGTTCCAGGGTTCCCCAGCATCGAGCAACTGAACCGCTCGGATACCATGGAAATGCCTTGGCGCAATGCGGTGTCGACCTTGGACTTGACGGTGAGGAACTCCTGCTTCACCCTTTCGAGACCAATCATTTCCATCAAATCGTCCAGCGGCTTGCTTTGGGCGCCCTCGTACTGCTTCGAAAACTGCCACTCTTCTTCGGGGCCACTTGCCAAGTCGGCATCTTTTGACGGCGCAGAAGTGGCGGGTCCCTTTGCGCCTGTTGAGGCTTTGGCCTGGGCCTTTTCGGCGGCTTTGGCAGCTGCTTGTTTCTTGAGTTTGTTCTGGAGTCGCAGTCTCTCCTCGGCATCTTTCAAGGCATCGAGTTCGGCTCGATGTTGCTCGAGGGTTTGCTTCCGCAGCTCCTCATCGACCTCGTACTTGTTGACCCGTCGCTGATGTTCAACCTCATCCTGGATCTCCTGGAGCTGCCGTGTGTAATTTTCCTCACGCTGCCGACGATCTTCCTCGAGCTGCAGATCTCGCTTGATCCTGCGCTCCACCTCCTTGTCTTCTTGGATGCACTTGTGGCAGCCATCTTTCTGCTTTCCACAACGGACTTTGGTCTTGTGTTGCCTTTCGCACACCTTCTCAACCAACTGGTTGCAGTCGGTGCGCGTATGGTCCAAGATGCGGTGACAGCGAGATCTGCATTTGTGGATGCCACATTTGAGCGGCGCGTCGCTGAGGCTAAGTCAGAAGACCGTCGCAAATTGTGGAAGGAAGAAACAGGGAATCCCAAGGTGGGACAGGAAAAAAACGAAGAAACAATACTAAGGAGATTGGTGGGGTGTTGAGAAAAGGGGAAAGCCAAAAGAAACCCATGAACAAAACAACATACCACAACTCAGTACATCCACCGTCTGGGCACGACTTGTCAAAGTCACTTGGCTCCTTAAGCAAGGCAGTCCTCTCGGGGTGCTTGCCACAGCTCACAGGGAGGCCGTCATAGAGATGCCCTTTGGCCTTGAGGAGATCAAAGAAAGGATGCCAAGTTGGCCTCCCCTTTTTGCTTCGCATGAATGTGTCCATGTTGCCGATAAGGACAATCCCGTTGCGGGCACGGGTGATGAGAACGTTAAGGCGCTCCGGAGCGGACATGAACCCGATGTCCCCCGACTCGTTGCTGCGGGTGAGCGAAGTAATCACAATGTCACTCTCTTCACCTTGGTAATTGTCTGCGACGGTCTGTTAGCTTGGCTCACGCTCGAAGAAAAGACCAAACAAACCAATCGTAGATACTCGCAGAGGCTTTTTGTCAAGCTTTGCGGCGGCGTCGCTCAGCAGGCCTGCCCTAATCAGCTCGTTCTTGTCCATCTCGCTCAGAGCCGGATCATGATTGTTCTTCGAGAAGAGATCCCGCAGAACCCGTAGTTGGCCGAGGTAGGGCGTCAAGACGACAATCCGGTCAGAAGCGTATCCTTGCTGGCCGAGGTACTTGACACAGCGCAAGACCATTTCTGCCTCGAACACATTCTTCTTGCTCTCCTTGAGGCCGGCATCGCGGCGGTCTCGAAGTTGTTTGTCCGAATCCTCCTGTCTCCCATGGTTGAGAAAGACGACGCGATCCTGGACACCGAGAATCTCGGGGCGGCCGCTGGTCTTGGGCCCGTCAAGAAGGTGCGGGTAGGTGAGCTCGCGGGCAAACACGGATATCTGGGGGGCCATCCGGTGTTGTTTATGCAATGTCGCGTGACGCGCCCCCTGGTTGATCAACCGCTCAAAGAGGGAGCAATTCAGATCAAATCCCTCGCCCTTCTCAACCGAGAGCGCGTAGTTGTTGATCTTGGGGCGGAGTTGTTTGTGGTCTCCAATCAGCACCAGTTGTTTGACAGTGGGAGCTAATGCTGTCAAGACGTGGCTCTCAAGGATCTCTCCTGCCTCTTCAACCAGGACAACATCTGGCTTGAATGCCCTGATTAAGCGGTCGTACTTTGCCGCTCCCGTCGTGGTGCAGCCCATGATTGTCTTTTGTGACACGACATCGGCATCCGCCTCGCTGAATTGAACGTCGATCTTGCCCTGGACTTGATTGAACTGGCCACTCAGCTCCGTGATGCTCTCAAGGTGTTCCTCTGTCAACGACGTGACCCAGTTTCGGTGATGCCCTGCTCGGATTGCGCGTGGCATGTCCCAAACGGCCTTTGCGGTGAGAGGAATGTCTCTCACAAATGGGGCAGGACCTTCTCCCTTGATCCACTGCTGATAAAGATAATCTGGCCCGACTCTCTTGCCTCGTTTCCCGGCGCGCTCCCAACCACTGTTGTCAGCAGGCACGCGGAATGCGTCAAGAAACATGGCGCCGCCCTCGGCAAATTCGAGATGCTCGAAGATGTCGTCCCACTTGACGGAGAAGGAGATCAGAGCTTCGAAGTCTTCTCGAAGGCTACCCCCCAGATCGGCCGCCTCCAGCTTCAGCGCATTAATAACATCCCAAGCTTGTCGGGATCGATGGTGTTGCCTCTTTTGTTCGGAGAGAAGGAACGGTGCCGTTTGGGAGGTGCATTTGTTTTTTGACCCCATGCGAACCATCGATGAGCTTGGCAAGCCAACTTTCAGGAGGTCCTCGAGAAACTGGTCCAGGGCGTGGTTTGTGTAGCTCAGAACGAGGATTCGGAGGCCGGCTTCGAAGAGACAGCGGGCGATTTGTGCTCCAATGAAGGATTTTCCCGTCCCTTTGGCAGTCAGCGGTGATCACTCGGTATGATGATGCACGGCTTGTGGGTGGCATACCTGGAGGGCCCTGAATCAGGCTCACGGGACTTTTCAAGGCAAGGAGCAGAGCAGTAAGCTGAGAATCGTCAATCTCAACCTTGCGCGTTGACGTCTCCACCAGCCGGACAACCCCGGTAGAGCTCAGGCTCTTTGCACTGCTCTCGAGCCTAGCAACGAGAGTTTGCAGCGTTGGCTTTATCTCAAAACCGGAACCCGTTATTGTAGCGGGGTTGACGAGAAGATCGAGCAGAGGAAGATCCGTTGTTCGTTGTAGCCCGAGAAGCACGGGCTCGTAGGCAAAGACCGGCGTGTCGACCAGGACAAACTGCACGGATTTCCATGTTGGCAGCGTAAGGGCGAGAAGGGCGCTTCGAAGGCCGTCCTTGTCGGTGAACTGGAGGGAGACGATTGGTGGTAATTTCGCCAAGTGATCCAGGTCCCGGTCAACAAAAGCGAAGCCGAGTATCTCCTTGTCCCGACGGAGGACACCGAATGCCTGGTGTCTAAGGAGACTTGACTGGTCCTTGAGAAGCTTTTTGCGAGCCGCAGGGGTCCCATGTGTCTGGAGGAATTGGAGGCTGCCAGCGCGGGATTCCAGCAGCAAAGTACAGCGCTTGTAACGTCCGGTTGTGTCGTCTCCAACATCAATGCCAACTGGAACAAGATGACTCAAAATCAAGGCGCTCCGCTTCCCCTTCTTCTTCCCTGTCGCGACTTGAATGTCCTCGCGCAGCTCGGCAAGCATATCCTCTCTGAGCAGCCTGAATTGGTTGTCCAGATGCAACCGAGGGCGCCTGTCCGTTTCAGCCTGGGCAACCTCGTGGGCTGTCTGATAGTAGGGCAGTTGGGTTGACAAAAACTCGTCAGTGGTTGGGTAGATGCGAATCTTGCGGAAGTCGGGAAAGTCATTGTCATGCCGGCCACCAGGCCCGCCAGTCTCACGAGTCTGGCCAGGGGAGCACCGAAGCTGAATGACCTTTTGGATCTTGTAGCCGAGCTCGCGGGCCCCGTGGTCTTTGCACTTGATGAATTGTTGACTGTCTGCGACGCATGCAACAATTTCGGTGACATCTGCCTGCGCGCTGGGAGGGAGGGAGATGAGCTCGAGGGCCAACCAACCAAACGGATACAAGCTATCATCGGGGATCTGATGGGAGCGGAAGAGATGGACCAGGGCCGTCAGGAGTGTTGGCGGGTTTAAGATGACCAAGAGGATTTGCTCCAGAAGCTGTCCGTCGACAAGGGCCTTGATGCTGGGGCTGCCAAGATAGCGCAAAAAGGGCAGCGTGTGTGACAGGATAAATGATAGGGATAGATCCGTCCTGACGGCGTCTCTCACGGCCTCGAGGCCGGATGGTTTGGAAACGATGATCTCAACGCACTGGCTGGGTGAATGCTGGCTCCGAACTGCTTCGAGAAACAACTGTCCGTCTTGAGGAGTGCGGACTGGACGCTCTCCAGCGACCGTCTCCTGAAAACGCTTCTTCAGCAGGCCAGCGCGGCGTGACGAGTTCTGGGACGACGACATTGTGGGCGGTTGTTTTCAGAATGCTGCGTTGTGGCAAGAGGTAACGTTGATGTTGACAAGTCTGGCCAGAGCTGGCGCGTTGAAGTCTCCGGTCGAGTTCTCTTATTGCCCACCTGCAACCTCAGCTTCTTTCTGCCCAAGCGGGACTGCAAACACAGCTCTTGCATTCGACCAATTATGTCGTGGCAGGCCTCACGACATGATGCATGCCGGATGCCTGAAAGTGACGATTTTCGGTGGCAGCAGAGGCGAATGAACGCCAATCGAAGTGATGCGGATAGCCGTGACCGAGCAGTGGACTGCATGCGCTGGAAGGGGGCGGTAAAAAGGTTGATGTGCATGTATCAACCAACACCCCGCAACAGGGCAGCTTGGACTGTCCGTCCGCCTCCATCTGCCTCCCACACCCTCCGCCAGTTTCACTCCGCACCTGCAGTACCAGCAGAACCAACCGTTTACTTCGTGCTTGCTCGCCAGGATACTGTGAGGTAGTTGTTGTACATGCGGATCTCAAAGGGAAAGGCCGCATGAGATCATTCGCCGTTTCCCGACGTCAAGTTGTCAACCAGACGGACACGTGTGGTGTGGAGGTAGAAGATTGACTGCTCCGAGACTCTGAATTTCAAACTTCCTGCCATCTATCCCTGGTACAGTTGCAAATGATCCGCAACCACACGCCATTCCATTGGAGATTACGACCAGTTTACCATGGAGTCATATCTACAAGTCTTGCAATGTGCGCACTCACCCATCCTGAACAATTGAGTCAGTTGGCCTGAAAACTGGGCAGTCTGCCGAAAGCTTCGGACGCTGCATGTTCAAACCCCAATCAGCGAACAAGATCTGTTCTACGCCCAGACGCGGCCCAATAGTGACACAACTGCTTGAACCATGACGAGGGCAGGGTCAAAAAGCGCTGTTGGGAAGCCGAGTCAGTGCGTGTGCTAACCCCAAGAGAAGAGAATGTGTTCAGCATGAACCTTGGCAGACCCCAGCTCGTTGCAGTGCCTTATTCTGGGCTGCATCTCATTGCTCAGGCAAAGGTTACCAAAGTCAAGAAGTCCTAGCTCCAACGGCTGTTGATGAGCAGGAAGATCCCCCCGAGAAGCTTGACACTGCAGCCCGTCGTGGTAAGGTACCATACTTAATAAGCTCTGCAAAGCAGCACTTGCCACCATGGTGAGAGACTGGGAAGAAGAGGCCAGGATCCCCGGTGGTCTCTCCGCAACCCCCGGCCCCAGGGGCCCCGTGCGATGGCTCACATGGACAGTATCTCCTCAGCTGGACAGAATATTGGAAGGCGTGGGAATGTGAGCTTTACCAGCAAAACTGCGGTGGTGCCGCTGGCACGCGGCTCCGTAGTCTGTATGGGACCACTTAAGATGCGTAAGTGGGAAAGGTCCCTGCTTCTCACCAAGTTTCGGGCCCGTGTTGATCGAGCTTGTATGCGCCTGGTCTTGATACGAGGAGCGAGGGTGGCTGGCCGCGGGAGAAGGGTGAGAAAGGAAAATCCCAGTGGGCAGAAGAGAAGTCCGAGGGGGGTCCAGGGGTTAGGATGAAGAGCCCAATGGCAGCATGGACACGGTAATTGATGATGTGGTGTTGGGTGTCGGAGAGGATAGTCCGGCCGTGAAGTTTCACATGGCTTTTGCGGCGAATGTAATGCTGATGTTGGCGCCTGGAGGGGGAACTCGGGACATGTTGGGACAAAGCGATGTGATCGGTCGTTGGTTACCCCTGAATTGCAGGCGTCTTGCGTCACATTTGAACGGAATGTGCCAACTTTCTCCGGTCTTCGACGGAGAAACCCTGTATGATAAACAAACAGAGTGCACGGGCACACCTCATTGAACCGTCATGGTGCCCAAAGCAAATGAACATCCCGAAGATTTGGAAATTTTTGCATGTGCTAGGAGTGCTGTCAATGCTTAATCGATGTTTGCTTAAATGATCTTGGGCGACGCTCCCAGCCTGAGGAAACAGCAAACTCAGCAACACAACTCTTACTCCCAATTTTTGAGCAACCATCACACTCGTTTTGTGTTTGACGAAAATTCCGAACACCATTTCTCCCGCAGAATTCGGGATTCACAAGACACCACCCATCCCTTTCCAACCACGAAACCATCGCATCGCCAAAATGGCGTCTTCTCTTGGATGCATTGTCCGTGCCATCATGCATCCGTTCCGGGGGGTGCTACTTGAGAAAGGAGGCGTCATATGGGAAAACCCGAGGGAGAACGAAGGGAGCGGAGATGATTCCAAGAGCGGACAGTCCGGAAGAAAGGACAATAACAAGGCAGACACGAGGGAAGTTATAGTATCAACGAATGGACCATCAGCCTCGACTGCCTCGCCGTCGTTCCGGCAGCATCGTCTTTTCCGGTTTCTGCCTTTCCGCCGCCGCGCCAATGTCTCCGTCCTGCCGATGCCGGTCCTGGCCACCCCGCCGGCTTCGTGGCCCGAGTTCGACCCTTCCCTTCGCTACTTCCATTGTCATTGCGGGAATTGGCACGCCGTGTCTCCCCGCCGCTGACTATGTGCTCTGTTGAAGGGCGCCATTGCGACCTACTACAGTTCATGCAGCAACACACCTCGACGGGACCGTCGTCCGACTTCTTTCTTGTACATTTGCGGAAATCGCGGACTCCTGTGCACCGCGATACGCTACTATAACCCGCCCTTATTTGTTGGCGGCGACCCGTATCACGAGGATATCCCCTGCAATTACCAGATCACCTTTCACCATCTACCACCATATGGAACGCAGCATGTGCCGGAATCCTGATCCCTTCTGCAAGCTGTTTTTTTGGGTTGGAGCACTGCCTGCATTGGGGGCTGGAAGCAGGGAGGATGGAGAATCAATCCCGTGATGCTCTGGGTTCGTTCCAAGGATACGGCGGTGAAGCTGAAGGGAGGCGATGGAAACAAATGTGCATAGCTCTCTGATAGATGCCAGGTAATGAATGATATTCAGCCTTCAAAGCACATGCGATGCGTTCTCCCTCCTTTTCTCTCCCGAAACCAAGGCCGTTCACCAAGGCTATTGCAGAAGAGATTTGAAATTCTGGTATTTTCGGTTGTAACAAGAATGGTTGCCTTGGGTGGTGGAGTTGAGCCGAAGTATGGTGACTTTGAGAGTCAAGTCTTGAGTCACATACCCTTCCTGAGCAGGTTGTAACCGCAGTAGACGAGGCCGTCTGTACAGGCTGCCACAGAGGTCAAGGTGGAGGGACATTCGCGAAAGCGAGAGTGAAAACGGCGACCTTGACCATTGGTGTGGTGAGTATTGTGTCAATAAAGAGCGGTGCGGGTACGCTGAATGTCGCGGAAGAGATGCCGCAGTTTCCTGCGGATGCAGTTTATTGGGGGCAGCGCTCATGGCACATGTATGGATAGGGAAGCTGTTTTGTGTTTTATACTGCCTTCCTGTCCCGTTTCTTCTGCAGGGCGCGCAGTTTTTTGTTGGCGATACACGCCCATCATAGTCTTAGCAATGTAGTAATGTAGCAGTCAGTTTCTTACAGCAGCATCACTTGCACCAGAGAGACCTGGTGTCCAATGCCGCCCGTGTTTGGCTTGGGCGTAACTGGACATCAACGAGAACCGCAGACCGCCAGTTAATTTGTGGATCCGAGAGTAAGACTGCGCCCCGAGTGGAACCAGAATCTTCATTGTTTAGAGGCCGCTGAAGGTTCCCTAAGCGCTGCCTCTGTAAGCAAGTCACTGAATCGATTGGGTTGCGATGCGAGAAAGAGACCCAGTTTGAGGGAGTTGTGGGACTGCGAACTCTTTCCGAGCCCATGAAAGACTACCAGCTCTGCTGCTAGGTCAAATTTGGCACCAGTTCACTCCCGGCTCCCCCGCGCCGAAACGGCCCCACATCGGGCCCGCGCCCCACCCTCCCTCCGTATCTCCAGCCGGCCGTGGACCTTCAGTAGAAGCAGTGTCCGCATAACGTCAATGCAAACTCATCAGCGTGGGCTTAAAGTTTTGCCTGGGCGAGATCGGGCTCGGACTGCTTCTCCGGCGTGGCATTTGTCTCCTGGGAACGGCGCATAGCGCGCTGCGAGGACCAAGGGTCTTGGAAGCTGTTGGTGGGTTCCTCGAGCCAGAGCGAGAGCATGCTGACGGTGGGGGCTGCACAATATAAATGTCAATTAACTGTCCCTTTAGCATGTCCTAGAAATGTGCATACGTTCAAGTCCAACCCAAGCTCCATTTCCACTCTTCTGGTCTTGGTGGGTACAGGGAGGATTGTCTCCATGTTTGCAAACGGGCGCCATCTTTTTTCGGACCGCGAGTTTGGCGGTACGGCTTTCTGGAACTGATGTTTGCGTCTTGAGCGTGTGCGATGAGTGAGCTGGTCTCAACTGAAATCCTGGTCCACTTCGAAAGGGAAGTAGATTCTTAAAATACACGGGACTGTGATCTCGACACTGGCATCAGTCAAGCTCCATGCTAGAGCAACGTGGCATGGACATCCAATGAAGCTGGCCACAGCTTGCCATGGTAAGACCCGTCACGCCCCTGTGTCAAAGACAATGTCAATGTCATGACACAGTTTTCGGCTCACCGTCAGTGTCCAAACAGACAAACTGCGAGACAAGTGGGATTGCCGTCTTAGGTCTTTGCCCTCCCTACTTTTTGGCTTTTACCGTGTTGCCAGAGCTTGAGGCTGCTCAGCTCCCTGGCTGCAACATCCAACATCTTCGACGCCAACAGGAGGTCCCAAAGAGCAGGGACAAATACTTGGGAAGGCCCGGACTTTGGCACACCCAATTGCCGAATGACTGCACCACCTGGCACACTCCAAGTTTCGTTTCGGCCTTACCCGATCGGGGGAGACCAACAGTCTCCCCGATTGGGTTAGACAGTATTGCAGCCTTGTCCGCTTCCGTCAGGGTCTCAATTTCAACCACGAAGCAGTGACGTCCATTCCTAGCTTCCCCAGGTCCCAAGTCTCAGGGACATCTCCGTGGTAGGCTTGGGGACAAGGAAGCTAGGCCCGGGGACAAGAAGCTGTGCTTGGTGAAACGGCAGTCAATTCTAGCAGGGTTTGGCCCGCTGGTGGGAGATTTCCCTGGGACCTGGCATGACCGGCCTGATTAGTCCTATCGGATCTGTTGAGATCTCAAGGGACCTCATGGGGCCTGGATCTGATGGGACCTGGATCTGATGGGACCTGGGTCTGATGGGGCCTGGGTCTGATGGGACCTGATGGGACCTGATGGGACCTGATGGGACCTGATGGGACCTGATGGGACCTGATGGGACCTGATGGGACCTGATGGGACCTGATGGGACCTGATGGGACCTGGCTGTTGGAATTTAGGCCGTGGGACCTGAGCTGACGGTCTGGTGGAGGGCGGTCTCTTAATATCATTGGCCAACCAGCTTGAGCCGCTTTCCTTGGCTTTGATGCCTCACCGCTGGCTCGTCCTGCAGCGGTGTATAAGGGTAGTTCTCTTTCCGGAATGCGAACCACTTCTGGTTGCCTAGATTCGCCCATTCTGTCTTGGTCAGTAGCGCAGTGCAACCACTCAGCCTCGTCTTCGTTCGACTTGCACTTAAGGCATCAGCACGTCTTGCCTCAACGCTCAAGGATGTCGTCTGCACCAAAGATACGGCCGTTTCTCCTCGACGCATGCCGGTCCAAGTACTCCTGGGCAGCTGGTGTAAGGCGTGGCACCCCATCCGCAATTGAGAGGCACCAACGCGACCTGGAGATTGCTTTTGCGGAAATCAATGGATTGATCGCTGGACTCCATTACCAGGACAGAGCCGAATGCCGCAGCGCTCAGGTGGCTTCGCCCTTCTCTCACTCGCAAAACTCCGCAGGGGGTGCTGCAGATGCCGGTTTGTTCCACACGCCGACTCCTCAATATCCAACAGACATCTTGGACGAAGACCTCGAACACCTGCCCACAGCCGTCGACCGCCACGTTTCTTCTGCTTCGGAGCATATTCTGGGCGCGGAAGATCAGCCCATGGCGTCTCAGTGGGCCGCTATCCGCAGCTTGAGGGAGGAGACGGCGTTTCACCATCAACGATTCCAGCAGATATCCCATGATTTGGCGGACCCTACTGTCTCCAAGCTGCTCGAAATCTACCCAGATGCTCAAAGCATCCGCAACAGGGGTGCCCAGCTGGTCAAGGATGTGCTGGACGGATTCAGGCCTCGTGAGCTGTCACTAGTATTCGCTTTCACAAGCTTTACTTACGCCATCTCGCAACTCCTTCACAAGAAGGGCCGCCTCGCCAAACACGAGATCCTTGCCGATCTGAACATCTGGCGAGGATTGATTTCGGACCGCAGGGAGCGGCAAGCCTTTGACCTCATTGCCCAGAGGCTGTGGCCAGAAGCAAAGGAACACCTGCACTTCTTTGACACTCCTGATGCGGCTCAATCACGCGACAGGCGGGCACCCTTTCCTGATCTTTCGTCAACCGCCGTCAAGGTCACAGGACCTGCAATCCCAGGCTTCCCAGATTTCCCGGCATGCGGCCAAGCCACCGGGAATCACAGCCCGTTTCATCACCCAATGGGCCAGTTCCCCTTCAGCGATGGCGGTTCATGCCCAGACCAACAGGCCGCCATCAGTTCCGAAACTGCTGGAATCCATCCCACGCATTTGATGGCCACGTCAAACGAGACTTTTGACTACGCTGCCCTCCTGGGATGTGGGTTGAGCAACTTGAACGACCTCTTCCTCCATCCACCTGCTGAACCAGGTGGTGGGCCACTTGCACCAGGCAACATCGGGAGTCTTGGCAACACCCTTCGGCAAGAAGACGCTCTGGGTGCCTCTGCCGAAGGGAGTGAGCAGCTCCGATTGATCAAGCCAGAGCCGAAAGAGGTGAAGCTTGACGAAACGAGGATGTTTCTCGCTGTCCTCGTCTTTCTTCAAGACATCACGGAATTGGTTTATATCCTGTCAGGAAGGAGTCTCGCGTCACGACGCCAGAAGCTCTACAAGGCAGAAGAGAGGGATCAAGAAGCCTTTTACAAGTCGGTTCAGGAGACATTCTTCAAACCACTGTATCGGCGCCGGGATCTCACCACGCCGGCCTTCTGGGCACTTCTGTCCGTCGCGGACAAGTTCACTCAAAGCGGATTGTTGCGAAGCATTGAAGAGATCAGACACTACCTGGTCAGTGTGGCATCTGTAAGTAAAAAGGCTCTTACGTGGATCGCACATTGCACTCCGTGTTGAAGGCCGTGGCTAACAAATTTCCAGGCTGTCTTCCCGCCAGGCGAGCTATTTGAAGGGTTTTTGATGTTTGTGTTGATGGGCTCTTCCACTTCCTCTCCGATTCCATCTCAAAACATGCATGGGACAAAACGAGGAAGGTCGCAGAACGAGGATGACTCGTCGCCAGAGTCAGCCGTCTTGCCGAAGAGGAAAAAGTAGGTTTGCATGGTTCCGCTATACTTTGCATCTGACTTTTTTGTTGCTGGTTGCTGACTTCATGTTCGTGTCGAAACAGAACGGCTCACAAGTGCGAGTGGTGCGGCGCTTCATACAATGATGGGAGCGCGCTCAGCAAACACAGGAAAGTGCACCTTCAGCCACCTCTTATTCAATGCGACCAGCCCGGATGTGATTATGGAAATCCGAGACGAGATCGGGTCCGCGGGCACTTCAAGAGGTGCCACCCTGGGATCCCACTCCCGGACAGATTGCAAGAGACACGGAGGGGTGTTCATTAGGCGTCTAAAAGTCCTGGATCGGTCGCCAGCAATAAGGGGAGCCGATTCTAGTACAGGCCAATACCAATCTTCTCCCGTGTGGCGACCATCTCTGAGTTGAACAGTTCGGGCTGGATGAGTGAATCCAAGATTGTGAATCTTGGGCAGTAGTAAGATGGCAAAGAGTCCACTGGGCAAGCAGCGGAAACAAAAGCAACATCAGTTGAATAACTTCCAATGTAAATCCCAATCTCGATTTGTCAAACTCCAACTCCATGCACGCTCATGCTTGAACACCAAACAACAGAGCCAACACCTCCCCAAGCTTAACCTCAACATAAACATGATAACCCCCGCATCCCCTTGAACG
>Ga0247824_10000143_pt1 | contig 29919 bp, 23 predicted proteins | sample 13C_PalmiticAcid_FD_194412 | JGI IMG/M metagenome (GOLD analysis project Ga0247824, IMG submission 194412) | Soil microbial communities from agricultural site in Penn Yan, New York, United States - 13C_PalmiticAcid_Day48 | ecosystem: Environmental > Terrestrial > Soil > Agricultural land...
TAGCCTGGCTGGCCCAAGTCCGAGAACTGGAAGTGTGAAAGGAGGTAGCAGTAGTTCAACCCCCCCAAAGCCCCCCCGGACACTTCAAGCAGGTCGATGCGGTACGAAATGCTCAGCCTGTACGCGGCGCCGGGGATGAAGTCTTTATTCATGAGTTGGTAGATGCGGGCTCCGCCTGAGCCTCCGGGTGAGGCAACGGCATAGGCTTGTCTGTATGTCTCGGCGTCAGTACGGCAGGTGTCAAGCAATTGGAGGCCAGTTTCCCGGAAAGGGCACACTCACAGACAACGGGAACCCTTGAAACACCCGGAATCAATAATGGTCGCTTGCGGGTCCGTACTCGTCGTGACCTGCCAGCCATCCCACGAATAGAACTCGACGGTGTCGCTGGGAGCTTTGGGCAACCACCATCCGCGTCCGTTGGGCCACAGAACAATGTCACCGTCATCCTCGAAGCCTCCATTGCGCAGGCGGTTGTCTGGGATGCTGCAACTTCCACCCTGCTGCCGCCTCGTGTTTGCAGTATAACCCTTGACCGTGAACGGGTTGGGCTGGGCCACAAACGACTCGGGGAACTCGGTGATGCTCGCAATGGTAAAACTCTCTCCGAGGGTGTTGACGATCAGATCGTGTGGGGAACGCATGTTGTTGAAGCAGCTCTCACACTGGACCATGCCGCTCTGGCACCAGAGGATTGCAATGTTCTCGGAACCGACCAAGTCGACGAACTGCCGCATGGCGGCGGCAACAAGAATCGCTGCGAAGATAAACTCAGCGCCCGCAGCCACAATTGCTCCCGCCGCGATGGCCGATTCGATTCCAAGAGCGGCCAGATAGGCGGCAGCACGTGTCACAAGCAACTGCACGCCCTTGCTCCCGCCGAGGTACTTGCCGAGGACGTCCATGTCCTTGAAGATGCTGTCGCTGCCGATCCTCTTGTCGATAATTGCCTTGGCGGTCTTGCGGCACCCGAATTCCATGGCCGTGACGTACTTGCACACGCCCTTGTAGGTGTTGCCCCCGTCTGAAACGCGCGAGTTGTCGCACGGGACGGTGTCGAAGAAAAACTCGGGGAGGGGGGTCAGAGACTTCAACGGGGTCTGACACTTGTCAACGAAGCCGGCGTAGGCGGTGAATTCACGGTCGGGAGTCCTGGTCGGGAGGACCACGCGCTGGACCAGGTTTGCTCGTTTCGCAGTTGAAGGGGTTGGAGGGGGGTCATAGGCGATGATCACCTCGCCGCCGGAGGAGGGAAAGACGTGCAGGGCGCCTGCCCGAAAGCTGAAACAGTTGCCGCGGACCGTGTCACAGAACTGGAGATGTGAGGGGTCCGACAGGACAAATGTGGCCAGATGGCCGTCGATGGTGGTGCTGAAGATGGGTGCGGTGCTGCCGTCGGTCTCGTTCAGGTAGGATATGAAAGGTAGGCCGCCCAGTAACTCGAGGAGTGCTTCATCGGTCTGCTGGACTGCTAGATAGGACGACGTATCGGGTGCCTGGAGGGGAGAAGCAGGCGTTTCATTGAAGGAGAAAGTGGCCTCGGGAACCATGACAGAGCTGGTGGCAGAGCTTGATTCCGATGCGATGGAGCTTGGGGTAGAAGAGCTCAGAAATGAGGACGTATCGGTCGATGGCGTGCCCGAGATCGACTGGGTGCTGCTGGTCGGGTCTGTTGACGGTGTATCGGGCGTTCTCGTCGCACTTGTGGAAGAACTAGCAGCTGAGGAGACAGCCGAGGTGGACTCAGCCGTTGTAGTGGGCTCAGACGTGGTGGTGGACAGGACCGTGGAGACGCTGCTGCTGCTGCTGCTGGCAGTGAGCGAGAATGAGGTGATGCTCGTGCTGGTCGGTTTTCCACAGCGCCGGCGCACGACACGCGGAGATGCCAAAGCAGATCCGAGGCTTGCGAGGACAAAGAATGTTGAGAACAGCATCTTGATTATCCCGAAGAGTTGTAACTAGAAACCAAAGTCAACTCCCCAACGCAGTGCGCCTGAACAGAGCGAGTGACGGGCGCAACGCCTCGAGGGTGAAAAGAAAACTCCTACTCAACAGGCAGGAGGCCAGAGTCCCAGAGAGCTCTGCCGCCGCAGAACGACCCTTCCATCGTTGTGAGTTATAACGTTACTGCGCTCATTTCATGTCCGTGATGCGAGGCTAGGGCTGGAGTTCAAACTCCGAAAAATGGTCAATATCACGCTGTGTGGCGTTGAATAGCGCCACCACATGCCGCACTTGTATGCAGGTGGTTCAGCCCCCTTGGTCCCCGTGAGCAATGCGGCTCTTTACCCCTGATTGCACCCGTTTTTGTCCAGGGCCTGGACCGTCCAGTGGAGATTGCTTGTCAGCTACATGCACCACTTTCGACATGATAAGGCTGGCACCCAGCCAACTTTTCGTTTTCTCTGGGCTCGTGTGCTCGCGGGCAGTTCAATGCAAGACCTGCCGCCCAAACATGCTCGAGGAGTACTTCGTAGATGATAAGAGTCGAGCCACCGCAAGACTGTTCTAAAACCTCCAACCATGATGAACGCGAGGGGCCTGACGTTGTTTGGATCAAGCGATAGCCAGCACCAAAGATCACCTGCCTGCGGCCTGATTTTATTGTGGTATAACATGAAGGAATTTCCTTCTCCGTCGCTCTTGCTCGACTCCCGAAACACCCCCTCGGCACCATATGGCCGCGGCTTCGAGCTGCTGTGCAGGGTGTTTTTTTGCAAGGGTAAGGTAGCGTTGAACACCTGCCCCCATGTGTACAAGGACACCATAACCCAGAAACACATTGATCAAATCCCACCGTGGCTGAGCATGGAATCAATTCGTTGTCTGGTCCCAACCTGGTAGCGGAGACGGAAAGGGCGGCTGGACTCGCAATGCGAGATACCCTCGAGTGTGTTTTTGCAAGGAGCTTGTCATGGAGACTCCGCCCCTTCCTGGCACGTTATAGTCCACTCTCTCACCCCTGCCTGCGAGATATCAAGTACATTATGTCTAAGTACATCCATTAGATTTGCACCTGGGGGGGGGGGAAGGTGTAACGCGTTTTATCCTGTGTTGAAATATGGGCTGTTGCACCTGAAGCACGGGGACAACGAAGAATACAATATCCTGGTGGGCAAAAGCCGGGTGTCCGCGGTCAGCTGCACATTCGCGTTTACCCCGTTGTTGGTTCTTGAGGCCGTGTTGATGAGTTTCTCGGTGTTGGTCTTCCCGCCGTAGGAAGACACGCTCCTTGGCTCTTGTCGCTCCCCAGGTACTCGGGCCCAGACAGAGGCCTTTCTGCCAAATATCGGAAACAGATTATTTATTCTCTCAGGGGCCATGAGTCCCACGGGCAAAGGTAGACTGGCGAGTCCACATGTTTCACGCAGAAGTGCTCCAAATGCCTTTCATCGCGGCGGACAATCAGTGGCGGCCGCCTGAGCATACCGTGACAGAGCACATGGCCAGAGAGTTGCCGGCTAACGCCGTACGACGTGCCGCGGACTTTTAATTCAACGTTTAGCTCAACGGAGGATTTAAGCGCAAACTTGTCGCGTCACCGAAGGCAAGTAGGATGGCCTTTGGCGCTACGCGGTTGCTGATTCTCCTCTGGGCTCACCGTGACCAGTGGCAATCAGCCAGCCCACGGTGTGGTTCGTCATCACTCCCAGCAAGGGTTGTAGCACAGGGCTTCCCTCGTTCAAACTTATGTTGACCGGTCTGTGTTATTGCTCCTTGCTTCTTTCGATAGAGCCAATGCTCATTGACCAGCCCTCAAAGCATATGCCTATGGCGTTCCGCTCGTGTGTATCACACGTCGTTCCGTGGTCCGTACAGTTCAATCCCAGGAGCGAAAGCATTTCAAAGGCGATCGCCTCGTTGGAGAACCATGAGGGCTGATCTGGAAACACACAGAAGGAGGAGGAGAGTATCATCTGCCGACTGGCTGTGAAGACGCAGTCATTGAAAAAAAACACGGTGCTCAGTAGATAGTATTGGGCTCTTGCCATGGTATCTAGTTGCGATTCTAATGCATGGGGTGCACGGTGACTGCTTCCGCCCAGACTTGTCCACCCTCTCTGCCAGGCATTGAGAATGGGCCATCAAGCAAGCCAACGAGCGGACGCTGCCCGAGTCAATAGGACTGTGGTAGAGTGATGAGTCGCACAACCGGCCCAGTTAACTGAGAAGCTCCCTGATGTCTTCGATACGTTGCACCTTCTTCTCTTCGTCGGACATCATTCCGAGCGATGTCGCACTGCAACAGGTCAATAAAACGACGCGACAGCCCGCAAAGAAAAGGGAACCCACATGAACTTCTTCCTGTCCTGTATCCTGAGCATCCTCAGCTCGACGCTGTCCTTCACAATAAAGCGGTAAACCTTCACCTCGTCCTCCTGGCCCATCCGATGGACTCGGTCGATGGCCTGTGCCTCTATGGCAAAGCTCCACCAGGGGTCCATCATGTAGACACGCTTGGCACTCGTCAGGTTGAGGCCAACACCGCCAGCCTTGAGACTGGTGAGGAGAATGGTAAACTTTTTGGATTCCCGGAACTCATTGAGGACCGTGGCGCGCGCTTTCTGCGCCATGGATCCATCCAGCCTCAGGAAGTGAATTTTCGCCCGAGCGAGGGCAGGCTCGATGAGCGAGAGAAAGGAGGTGAACTGGCTGAACACGACAGACTTGATCGTCGGGTTCTCCCTCCGAAGCTCGCGGAGGTGATTGATGAGCGCGACGACCTTCGCAGAAGAGTCGGCGACCCCCACTCGCTGGAGCGAGATTCGGGGGCTTGCGCTGGATCGCGAAGCATCCGGATCGTCGTCGTGCCGCACCACTTCAAACAAATCGCGCGAGTTGATGACCTCACGGCACTGAAAACAACGTGGCAGCTCGTGGCGGTCCGTTTGGTGCTTGATGTAATCCAATAAGCAGTTTTTGCAGGCGGAATGCCAACATCCAGTGACGGCCTGGTCAATCATCGGCTCCTCAGCACAGATGGGACATTCGTTGACGGCCTCGTCTCGGATCTGCCCGAGAACATGAGCACCAAAAGCGTTGGAGTCGGTTGCATCGTCCGTCGTGGCTGTGAAACGCTCAATCAGGGACTGGAGATCCATGTCGTCCGCAAGCCCAGCAGCGGCATCGGCTGCAGCTCCAGCTTCCTCCTCCTCGGCGACAATCTCCCGATTGCGGACCAGGATGGGATGGCAGCATGATTGGCGGAGGCGGAGAATCTGCGCAAAGATGCTGGTAAAAGCTTTCATGACCGTGCCGGCCTCGACGTTGGCAAAAAAGTCTCGCTTCGCCTTGGTGAAAACGTAGTCATAAACATCACGCTCCGGCTTAGAGAGCTCAATGTCGACAATCTCAACCTGCTTCGGCGGGAGAGCGACCAAGGGTGTCCCATCCGGCGTCTTCATGTCTTTGGTCCTTCTCATAACGAGCGGCTCCAAGACAGTCTGGACAACATCCAACGCCCGCATGTAGTCCTTGGACTCGAAGGGAACTGTGATGAAGGTGCGCCAGAAGGAGAAATTGTTCCAAGGCTCAACTCTCAAGAATCTGACGAGACTGAAGAGGTCCTCGAGCTTGTTGACGATGGGAGTCCCGGTCAATACCCATCGATGCTTCGCAGCGATTTCGTAGCAAGCCCTGGCCGTCTTTGACTGGCGGTTCTTGATGCTGTGAGCCTCGTCCAAGATGACCCGGAAGAAGTTGAGCGAAAAGAGGCCACGGCTGCTAACCCTGTCGCCATTCTTGGAGGCAATCTGGGTAAATTCGGAGAGCACAACACCGTAGCTGGTAATGATCACATCTGGGGCGTTTGCCGCGTTGGCTTCGCAGCAGAGGGTTGGCAGGTCGGCGTTCTTTTCGTTCCCATAGTACACCATTGACTTTAGGCTGCCCTCTCTTGAAGCGTTTTCTGCCTCGCTTTGCCACTGCGCAAGGAGAGACATCGGGGCAACGACCAAAGTTGTGCATGGAGCATCGGTAATGGCGTCCCGCCCAGCAACAACTGGGAGACGCGGAAGCTGATTGACTGAAAACAGCGGCCGGTTGGATTGGAGTGCCCCCATCGCCGCGTCGGACTTGTGGGTGTGGATGAGGCTGAGCATTTGGATCGTCTTGCCCAAGCCCATCTCGTCGGCCAGAATACCGCCGAGACAATGCTGCTCTTGTCGTGGAAACGCAAGAGACAAATCCCCAGAATACGGATTAACGTAAAAAGTAGGCTGGTCAGCAACTTCTGGGAGCACCTTGTCATCGTGATCCTTCTTAGGCCAGGCATACTCCTCCCACAATGGATGCATCGACGTTTCTCGCTCTTCGTTTCGCATGTTCGTTTCTTTGGCCACCATCCAATGCAGTGACTGCTTCTGATAAGGACGCAGGGTTAGAGCAAAGGTGTCCGCAGGCTCTGCTTCGGGCGTGCTGAAGTCGAAGGATTGCGCCTTCTTGTAGAGAGCGTCGAGCTGATCTTGCTCGAGCTCCTGGCCGTCCTCGTTATCGTCCGAGGGAGAGGACGACACAGTGCTGTCTGGTCCCTGGGGCTTCGTTTTCTCTTTTTCCTTGCTCTCAGCCATCTCGGCCGCGTGAAGCAGCCCTTGCCGCTGGTTCTTTGCTGCTGCCGCATTCCCCCTGGTGGGCAGGAGATTGATCTCCTGAAAGAGCCTGACAAGTGCGACCTGTCGTAGCCGCAAGTCTTTCTCTTCAGACGATTCGGCCTCTTCAAACCGTCCAGTCGCCCTGTTGTCGGCAACTTGGAAGCCGCGGCCAAAAAACGCAGACCTCAGCAGCGAGCATCGGAGCTGCAGGAACACGGTGTCGTTGGTGCGTAATCTCTCGGGGGCGTACACGCAGGTGCCCTCAAATTTGCAGATCTTTTGGTCCATCAGCGTCGACACCCAGTTCGCCGTGTCCTTGGCCAGACGCCCAATCTCCCTGCCAGTGCTGTCGGTGAAGCGGACGATCACATCAACCCTCTTGGCGGCGGCGGCACTGACGCGATACGTAGGCTGAGCCGCCCCAAGTTTTGCTTGTCCCCTTTGTACTGTGGCCTTGGGAGTTTGGATCTTCTGGCGCTCGATCTTCACAGAATCGCCATGCCGCAACAGGTTGATGCCGCCCCGTGTTGTCCACCCCTCGACACCAAACGCACCGACATATCTCGACTCGGGCATTGAATTTGCGGCACGAGGTTGCGCAAGCGGTGTTTCCGAGTTCTCATGTTTTGGGGATGCCGTAGTCGAGGGAAGCAGACGAGCGGAGGCTGTCGCCGGAGTTTTCCGTTTCAACGTCCTCCAGGTGCCGTCCAGGTACATGTTGATCGCCCGCTCTAAGTCGTTCCGGCAGTTTTCTCGGATGATCGTCATGATCTCCGGGTCGACACTCTCGCCAATGAAGTTCTCAAACGTGCCTTGATCGAAGGCGGGCGGGATTGGGCCATCAGTGGGCGCCGCTCTTTCGCGTGGCGGAGCTGGAACATGGCCGGAGGAGGTGTCGGCATGTCGGCGTGGGAGGGAAGATCGTCCGAGGGAGGGCGCACTTGACACTGTCGACTCGGCCGAGTTCAGTCGGGCGTCGCTATCAACATCGGGATGGGATCTCGTTCGAGTGTTGGCCGGAGGCGAGCTGCTGACGGTGGGGTCGCTGGTTGTGTTCTTTGGTGCTTCGTCGGCTGTATCTGCAAAAAACCGCCGCTTTTTGTTGGGCGGCCCATCGGGGCCGGCAAAGTCCATTTTATCGGGGGTTGGGCGTCATTGGGCGCGGCGCTTGGAAGCACAAGGACCGACCTCTCTGGTCGGCTTTCTGTGGTTGTGCGGGGAGACGCGACGGCAGGGAGACCGCGAATTTTGGCGTCGCGACCATCAGGTGACCGCGTCATACATGCCCACTTAATTGAGATTCGGCGTTGGACCCACAACCTGGAAGTGCTGGGTCAGATTTCTGCTCCAATTGCATCACTTGTTTGGCCACTCTGGTGTGTAAGTCGCCGGTCGAACCCAGCAACGCACCCAGTGAACAGACGATGGGGGTTTTGAGATAGCCAGTCGTCTACGCACACATATGTCTCCCACTCGAGCCTTTGGCACAGGCCTCAAGCAGGCATCTCGCCTGGCTCGTCACTCGCGCCGTGGTCTCGCGACTGCTCCTGACACAGCAGATGTCACAGGCGCCCGGAAGTACTGCCTGAACCAGCTCAGGTTTGCATTTACTTTGCTTTTCGTGTCACTCATTCTCCTGGCTTGCTCACACCACTGACGGCTGCTCAGGCATGGCGACTATGAGGCATATCTCATCCGGCACTTCCTTCCCCGGTCGGCCCAGGATGCCTACGACGCCCTCCGGACGCTGAACCTCGAGCTGGCTCGGCTGCCCGAGACTGTGTCCAACCCGACGATAGGCCGCTTCCGGATGCAGTTCTGGCGCGACACGGTCAACAAGACGTTTGCCGGAAATCCTCCGCGAGAACCCATCTCCATCCTGTTGCATAGCGCCATCACGACGCTCACGGCACGCGCTGGGCCCAGCAGCGCAAGCTCGCTCAAATTCTGGCTTTTGCGTCTGATCAACACGCGGGAGAAGCACATGGAGAACAAGCCGTACACCAGCCTGGCCGCCCTGGAAGACTACGCCGAGAATACGTATGCCGCGCTGATGTACATGACCCTTGCGGCGATGCCACTGCAGTCGGTCCACATGGATCACCTGGCGAGCCACATCGGCAAGGCGTATGGCATCGTTGCGACCCTCCGGGGAATCCCCGTCCTTGCGGCCCCTTCACAGCCCATCCAGGGCCCGTCCGGGGCCGGCGTTGGAACCACCCGGAGTCCCGCGCTGCTGCTCCCGCTCGATGTCATGGCCGAGGCGGGGTTGAAGGAGGAGGACGTTTTTCGCCGAGGACCCCACGCTGAAGGCCTGCAGGACGCCGTATTCCAGGTTGCCACACGGGCGAATGACCACCTCATAACGGCGCGCGAAATGCTCAAGAATCTGCAATCCGGAAAGGAGCCGGGGCACGACTACGAGCACCAAGCAGAACCGGAACATGCGTATTCCAGTACGGTATTGGGTGGCGAGGACACGCAAGTGGATATACGGCGTGGTTTCGGTGTTTTGTTGGAGGCTGCCGCCGCAGGTGACTACCTTCAGCGCCTGGAGGGTGCCAATTTCGACCCGTTTAAGGTCAAAAGCAGCTGGAAGCTTCCCTGGTCGCTTTGGAAGGCGGCGAAGCGGCAAGAAATATGAATCGGGGTTTTCTGCATAATCATCCGACAGGCATTGCGCGGTGTCGTTCCCGGATTGGTTTCCGTATTTCCTCCGGGATACGCCATCCTGTCAATACCATTGTGCCGTTGTCACAGATGGCTCACTCATCCAACCAAGCTTGGGAGTGCAGACTCGGTCCAGGCGATCCACTTACAACCCACTGTGTCTATGGATGTATCGTCCCGGCCAAGGTACCTGATGGTCTGAAGTGCACCATCACATTCGGGAGCAAAATTTTCCATTTTCCCCTGGCTAAGCCGAGAATCCTTCACCTCGGCCAAATTCCCTTGATTAACGTTAGTGGCAACAAGAGTGGGAAGAAAACGCAGTCGAAAAACGAGAACAAGTCACAGACAGCCGCAGGGAGCCGGCTCTAGCCGGCCGTGCAAGGCGAGAAGAATTGCCAGAGTTTGCTCTCCGAAGACTCTTCGGTTCAAATCCTGTTCACGGAAATAACAATAGATGGGGCGCGGGCCGCCCTGTCTCCATCGGTCCCACCGAGCCAGCGACTCGGCAGGTTCCAGGCCAGAACCCTCGCGAAATTTCGAAGACAACAAGCTGAGGGGGTTGACGAGGGATGCTTGCGCGAAGGACGGTGCTCAGGCTTGCGCAGGACATGGAAATGTGGTCCCGAGCTGTACCATTATGTGAATCATAACGGTTATAACTGTGCAGCTTCTTGACGACGTGTGTATCGGCGGGGACTGGAAAATATGATGGAGGAAGAGACGGTCAGCTCTCGGACCGGACCATGGGTGGGGGATGCCGGTCCACTCATATCGTACACGGCCCGATGGTTCCTGCAGGCTCGGCCGGTTCCGACTCAACGGAAGCGGCCGCGCACGTGCCGGAAACCCGGCGTCCAAAATGCTCACCGCCTTCGGGGACGGCGGGGCCAGATCGGGCAACGGACAGCTTGACCCCTTGGCAGCCGCACGCAGACACACCAGACACACAAGACATGCGGCCCAATGTCGGCATCTGGTGATGGCACGCCCAGGCCAAACGCAAAGTGTCGAGACCAGCTGCCGCTGTGACGTGCTGGATGGCTGGCGGGGCAGCGTCCAATCGCAGTTGACCAGACATGGGTATTTATGTAATTTGAACACAGGCTGGTCGGGCACATGAGGCTCTGCATAGGCTCACGGACATGGGCCCCGAGAGAACTATCTCCGAGGGAGGTACTTGCAAACCCTGAGGCGGCATCGTGCTGAGTCCATCCACAGGACACACGTCCGGATCCATGAGAGATTTGAGGCGGCTGTTTGCCTTTGATTGCCTCTTGTTGTTTTGAGTCGACCTGTTGTCTGTGTGCATTCAGCTCCTGCCACCTCCAATGGCAAGGACCGGGGATGTCTCGACGTGGGGCTGGTGGTTGACGACCGAGACAAACCGTGTGTGTGTTGCGCTTCTCTCGCTGGCTCCGGCAGAAATTCCGTGCTTCCAACACCAAGGTCTGAGTCTGAGCGAGCTCTGCGCGCCCAGCTGCAGGGAATCAGGGCGAAGACGCGAGGCTCGTATCCAATGAAGCACGCACACCAGTGGTTTCTTCAGGGGGAAATTTTCCACCCCGGTCCCGTAGTGGAGCAGATGAGTCGAAACTTAAAAAAGTTCAAGGTTCTGGTGTGCCCAGCTGACCCTGTCTTGGAAAAGTCAGGGAGGGGCTTGCGGAGCGTTCCAGGCGCCATGGGCCGTGTGACCTCACTCGCCCTTGGCGCGACATGGATCGGTCCCCGTCCCGTTTTCTGTGGGGCGATCAACCGACCCAGAACATCTCGGCCCTAGCTGGTCTTTGTGGAATCGCGAGCACCCTTGTGCTGTCGTCAGGGTGCGCCTGATCACTTCAGGACACCATGTGGTATGGTTCGTACACGACAGCAAGGTGTGTACATGATTCAGCCATTCCTGGTACAGCTTCCTGCGCTGGTCTCCAACGCACGGTTGGTGTTGGACCCCTCGACAGATCTTTAAGCGTCACTGCGGAGGATGAACCTTGCTCCCGCTGACAGCATTTCGACAAGAGTACTTACAACACGGCTCGATTTCTGCCACCGAAGGATTCATCGTTTTGTTTGGCCATCAGCGCGTATTGAAGAGCGCAGAACAGACGGCATGTATCTTCAGTACACTACCTGGATACCGTGGCCACACTGTCCTCCGCGAGAGTGCACGCGATGCCTCTTCGGTTCCCCCTCCCCAGGGGCTGCTGACGATGGCGGGGCAGGACAGCGGGGAATGGGCTTTGTGCATGGGTGGGCGGCATGCCATCACCTCATGGGCGAGGTTGGCCCCGACCAGGCGGCCCTCTAGTGGGTCTCGGGCACAATCCCTGCCCGGTCCATTCCATTGAATTACATGATGGGAACCACATGCATCGTTGGGTTTTTGAGAGCCAGACAATACAAATAAAGACTGACCTCCAATTCTGTGCCTACCTCGAATCCCGTCTTGAGTCCTTGATTTCTCTTTCACACCTCACACGGCGTACCTCGACACGATCTAATTCGAACCCCACCGCCCGTTTTCATCAGACTCTCATCAGACCTCGAAGCTACGAAGCGAAGCAAGAGTGGGACTGTTCTTGTGTTGTCGATCACAAGAGAGGAGAGCCAGAGAGTGTTACGCGTGAAAAGAAGCCTTCAACTTTGGTTTCCACAGCCGGGTTCTCCAGTTTTACGATCGACGACCGACAGAAAAGTTGGACTGCGGATGGTGGCTGTGGTGTCCCGTGAGGAGCGTTGAGTTCGTTCCCCACACAAGCGCACCAAGCAATTCTCGAGCTGCATCATTGTGGCGTGGTCAGGCAATCCCGAGATTAGTCCACTCTTTCCCCGCGATTGGCAGGGGACCTCACACTCAAGATGCCTCACCGAGTCGTGGACTTCCTCCGCGCATCAACAAACTCACTTGAGAACCAAGTGTCCAAGTTCAACAAATCGACTTCGGATGCGCCACGGAGGCGTTACTCACCCAACAGAGTCGCCAAAGGCTCCAAGACTTCCGTCCGGACATCCACCACCCTGATCACCCACAGCGAATTGGACGACGCTCCTGCCCCGCCATATGCGACTCGCCCAAAGATGGCGGATTCGAGAGCCAGCAGCCTTTCCTCCGACTCGCGCAAAGAACATGGACACCACCATCACCACCACAGGATCTCGTTCCCCAGCATACACTTTGGCCGTTCGAGCAAGGATGGACACCCCGCTTCCGCGGCAACTCTCGACTGGCAGCTCGAGTCGCCTCCTCTGGTCATGTACGGCGATGCCGAGACCAGCAGTGGGGCGCTGCTCTCGGGCCAGCTGTTCTTGAACGTCAAGGAAGAGGGCCTCGAGGTGGAGTCGCTGTATGCGTCGCTCAGCATCCGGGTCACGCAAAAGAAGCCCTTTGCGAATCATTGCGTCGAGTGCGCCGGTCAGCGCACCGAGCTGAAGAGGTGGGAGTTGCTTCCACATGTGTTAGCCATGGCTAAAGGTAAGCTTGGTATTCCCGCTCCTCCTCCTCCCTCCCGCGCTCGCATTTAAGGATTTGAGGCTGACGCTCACAACCTTAGGCCAACACTCGTTCCCGTTTTCGGTGCTCTTGGAAGGGCATCTTCCAGCCAGCATGGATAACGCGTTGGTCTCGATTTCGTACGAGTTCAAGGCTGAAGCCGTTCCGAAAAACAAAGGCACCTCCGTCGCTCCCATCAAGTTCGAGAAAGTCATCGACGTCAAGCGCAGTCTTCCGACTTCCGAGACACCACACCACTCTGTTCGCGTCTTCCCTCCCACCAACATCAAAGCCAGCGCACACTACCCGCACGTGATCCACCCGATTGGCAACTATAACCTGGCGCTCCGTCTCGACGGCATTGCGAAGTTCAACGCAAAGGTCAACACGGTCGAATACTGGAAGCTGAAGAAGCTCATGTGGAAGCTCGAAGAGACAACAAAGACAATTGCACCGGCGTGCGGACGACACAGCCCCAAGCTCGGCGAGAACCCAGAGGATCAGCAAACCAAGAAGGGTGTCATCCGCGCCGATACCCGGATCATTGCGGAGAACACGCTGTTTTCGGGATGGAAGAGCAACTACACCAGCGCCACAGACAGCATCGTCGAGCTCGAGATGGACTACAGCCTGCCGAAGGGTGCCAAGTATGCCTGCGACAGCAAGAGCCGAGACGGGACCGAGGTGACTCATCAATTGGTGGTCGAGATGGTGGTCGCTCAGGAATGGGCCCCGGTCAACAAGCCTTCGCTTGTGACCCACACGGGGGTCGGCCGCATCCTGCGGATGCATTTCAGCACCATCCTCACGGAGCATGCTGGGATTGGGATCAGCTGGGATAACGAGGCGCCCCCCATTTACCAGGATGTGCCTCCCAGCCCTCCCGCCTATTCCCAGGAAACTATGTTCCTGACCGACTGCTCGATTTCCGAGGTGATCGAGCCCCTGGACGGTGCCCATGGGAGTGGGCTATCCCGTGCCTCCACAGACTCGTTTGCCGGCAGCAACGGCGGAGCAAGCTCTGGAGGGAGGTGAAGAGCCCCTTCCAGTTGGGCTCGGGCGTTCAGACGCCGGCAATTCTTCTCGTGCGGAGCATCTGGTCTTGCGCGGCGCAGGGCCATAATCTACCTAGCACGCAGCATTGTGCAAGTTTGGAGGATTTGGGACGGCAGAACTGCGGTTTAGTCGGCCAGTACGCGATTGGGACGTTTTCCTTTCATGAAAGATACCCTTGGACCTCGGTTCCAATTTTTCTACCATGTATTTCTTTTTACCTACTTCTTGGTTGTCTCTGGGTTTGTTCGCCATTGGCGCGGCAATGGGTTTTGGGCGGGAGGTCATCAAAAAGTTAATCTGGGTTTTGCTGCATTTACACCATCGACAATGGCATGTCGATGGTGGGGAGAGGACATCATCATATGGGGATGTGACTGGAACGCATTCGCATCGGCGGCGACACATTTTTGCTTGCTTCAATACTCAATACCAATACCTAATTCAAGGGACAGGAGGCCCTTTGCACCATGTACCACAAAATTTTGCCCCTGTGAATAGTCCTTGAAGTGAGTGTGCTGCTCTTCCCTGTGCTATACATGCCGCCACCGCGGCGCCCCAGAGCTGGACCCTCTCAGATCGGGAGTACCAAGGCAGTCTCACGACAGCGGAGAATGGGGTGTCGGGAGGTGACTCAAAAGTCAAAACACTCCCAGCTTCCCCCTTGGACGGGCCTGCCTTTTGCGGGGTAAGAATGTGGGGTTCAGCCTTGTCGTATCGATAAGCCAGGAAAGTGGCCATGCTCCCCGACCTTGCTCACTGGGCGCAGTTCAGTGACTCGATAGAGGTTCGACTCACCCGGCGAGCGGAACTTGGACGTCACCAACGAGCGTCTATAAAGCACCTAGCTTTTGTTTCGGGTTGCAAGTGTCTTGATTCCCCTTTTCTCCGCCTTACCACTCGTCTTTGCCCTGTTGGTACCTTGTGCTCTCCCGCAACAAGCGGTCGCGGACTCGCACCATCCCGTACCCCAGCAGCAATCCATTCAAATGGTACGGTGAAGTCATCGTCCGTCTCCATCCACACCTCGAACTTCTTCCCGGCTAGACAGCCGCGAGGGACGGCACAATGACCAGCAAACACGCCAAGCAATTACCACACGAAAGGCGGAAAGGCGAGGCCGCCCTGAGCGACTTCGCCGAGTACGTCGAGAAACAGCAGGCGCTGCGCTACCCGAGCTCCAAGCAGCCCGCGCCAGCCGCAACGAAGACCGTCCAGGCCGATCTCGAGCACCACGAGGAACTCGACGACATCCTCGACAGCCTCAACCTCTCCGACCCCACCCCGCGCGTGAGGTTACGAGAGCTCCTGCTCTCGCCCAGCGGCGACGACGGCGCGCTCCAGAAACTGGCCGATGTGGTGGAGGAGAGGTTACTAGAGGGCCATGGCGAGACGGTGTTCGACATTGGTTTTGAGAACAACGGCGAGTGCATGAAGTTGACCCGCGACGAGTGGGACGTGGCAAACAGGCGGCTAGCGGACGCGGCCAAGAAGCTGCATGCCGACACGCAGCTGTTGTTGACCAAGAATGTGGGCGGTGAGCTGGATGGGACCGCCACCAAGGACGGAGACTGCAGTGGCAAAGTCATGATCCGCCACGCTCCAGGCACCGCCGAGGAGGTCATCGAGACGAGGATAGCTGTCGTGGGGAATGTCGACGCCGGGAAGAGCTCCATGCTCGGTGTGCTCGTCAAGGGCGATCTCGATGACGGTCGTGGGAAGGCTCGGGTCAACCTTTTTAGGCACAAGCACGAGATCGAGACTGGTCGGACGTCGTCTGTCGGCATGGAGATTATGGGGTTCGATTCGACTGGCCAGGTTGTCGTCTCCGACACCCCTGGGCGCAAGCTGTCATGGGAGGAGATTGGAAAGCGCAGCGCGAAAGTCATCACCTTCACTGACTTGGCGGGCCACGAACGATACCTGCGTACCACGGTTTTTGGGCTGCTATCGAGCAGCCCCAACTACTGCTTGCTCATGGTTGCGGCCAACAACGGGCTCATCGGCATGAGCAAAGAGCACTTGGGCATTGCGCTTGCGCTGAACGTGCCGGTCATGGTGGTCATCACCAAGATTGACATCTGCCCCCCGCAGATCCTGGAGCAGACCATCACTCAGATCACGCGGATTCTGAAGAGCCCCGGGGCGAGGAAAATCCCCATCTTCATCAAGAACCACGAGGAGTGCATCAACACGGCCACTCAGTTCGTGAGCCAGCGGATCTGCCCCATCTTCCAGGTCTCCAACGTGACGGGCGAGAATCTGGACCTGGTCCGCTCGTTCCTCAACATCCTCCCGCACCACGGCCGCTACGACGCCGACGCGCCGTTCGAGTTCCACGTCAACGACACGTTCAGCGTCCCGCACGTCGGGACCGTCGTGTCTGGCATCGTCAAGTCCGGTGTGATCCACGCCGGAGACGATGTCCAGATTGGGCCGGATTCGCTGGGACGCTTCACGCAGACCTCGATCCGTTCCATTGAGAGAAAAAGGATAGGTGTCCCCGCGGCGTCGGCCGGGCAGTCTGCCTCGTTCGCTCTGCGGCGCATCCGAAGGAAGGATGTCCGCAAGGGAATGGTGGTGCTGTCCAAGTCGGACGGAGCGCCTCCTAAGGTGTACCGCGAGTTCGTGGCCGAAGGTATTGTTGCCCGGTGCAGGAGTGTGTGAGACCTAAACCCCTTGTATGCTGACCAGCAATTAGTGCTCATTCTATCCCACGCCACCACCATCAAGACCAAGTACCAGGCCATGTTGCACGTCGGGCCGGTCTCTCAGACGTGCGCCATCATCGATGTGGACCGCCCCTTCATTCGGACTGGAGACCGAGCGACAGTTGCCTTCCGGTTCGTGCAGCGGCCCGAGTATCTGGCGCCCGGCGATCGTCTCCTCTTTCGGGAGGGGCGAACCAAAGGCCTCGGTATCGTCAAGAGCGTCGGGTATGATCCCTCCAAGCCGCTCATGCCGCAGCAGCCAGAGGGCGATGCCAGCAATGGACAGAGTGTTCCCGAGTCTGGCGCTGCGGAGGGCGGAGATGAGAAAGCAGTCTCTGACGCAAAAATTGGGGCATAATCATGGGAGAAAGTTAAGTAGGTAGCCTCGTGGAAGGGAGCGGGGCCGGGTCACAGCCGTCATGTCAACGTTTTCTTGAGTTGGAACGGCAGTGCGGCTACTGTGCAGTTTGAAGAGTCACATGTATGCCCCGACAGAATGGGCTTGTGGACCATGAATGTCACGGTCTCAAACCTCCTCGGATATAGCACGTGGTGGGCGGCGTTTTGGAGTTGCATATTTTCCTTTCTTCCTTATTTAGCCCTGCCAGACAGAGGCTGCAGCGCGATGAGAACTTGAGGCATACCAAACAGAGAGATAATTTGCTTTCCCTTGCTTCACATCCCTTGCGTCCGGGTTTGTCATGGATCCTGACCCCGAAGCAGAGGGCAGCCGTAGTCCACGGCGACGGCGGTAGGCTCATGCTCGTTGATTCGGCCCGCCTCTCTGGGTGAGTCTCAGGGCACGCCATGGTCATTGTCTTCTATGGCGCAACTCTTCCGGGTTGCTTTGGCCGAGGAGCTTCAACTGGCCAGCGGCGCCAGAGTCTGGCGACCCTCCCCCTCCATGTTGGCAGACCATCCTTGAGCAAATCCAAGCCAATCCAATCAGAAGGAAGGCGCTTGGGGAGATATGAGGACGACACTATCGCCTGTTCTACTGTGAGCTGAAGAGGTACGGAGAGGGTAGTGGTAGTGGGGGAGCGCACCTCTCACAAACAGCATCTCGGACTTTTTGCTGACAGTCTGCCCCAGGACGTGTTAGCAAACCACACAGGGTCTGAACCGATTTGTTGATTCAAAATGGCAACGTTGAGCTTACCTTGACTTCCTCGTCATCCTCCTCGTCAACGACGTAAATGGTCTCCTCGACATCTCCAAGCACGAGATTGCAATGGCTGTCATAGGCCTGAGGGAGGCAGCGAGGTGGTCGTGTTAGTCTCAAGCGCAGGCGGGCAGCGGGGTAGAAAAAGGTGGGGCCAAAACTGGGTGCTGTTTTGCTTACATGGAGGCGCCCTTTGAGCTCTCGGTCCCCTCTGAGCTTCACGCACACCACTTCGTCCAGCAGCAGGCGCACGAGGTCGAGGGGCTCCGACACCGCGCTGCCCTCGTCCCGGGCTTCGGCCATGGTGCGGATGCAGTGGTTAGCAGGCTATGAGATATTCGTCGATCTTGTTGTTTTGGGGTTGCTGAGGCGATTTGTCACTGGCAAAGAGCGAATGCGCAACGATGAGAGGGCAGGCAGAGAGGATGGTTGACGGGCTTGGGTTTTCCAGGAACTCAGGCACGGGCCACCAAAGCTCCCCAACGTCAGCGGCCGAGCTGTGGTCCAGTTGTGCCTCGTTTCTCCGCCTGCCCAATTTCGCACTGACAGCCAAGCTTTCCCCAGCTTCTTGGACCTGCGTGGATCGCCCGATGGCTTGCAGTTGAATCCGACCCTTGCATGGGGTGCTGCCGAGGAAGAAACAGCAAGGCAATGAATTGGGTCGTTACAAAGCGTATTTGTTGCACAAAAAAGTGCGAATATACAGTAAATCATTATATGTGTACTGAAAGCCATAAAACCAAGGCTCCGGCTGGGTTGAGGACGCAGAGCCTCTTCTCTGGACCTCGGCGCGGTCCTGTGTGCAGACGCAATCTGTCACCGTCCCTTGACCTTTTCCAACCGCAGGTCGTTGATGTACATGTATCGGCTCAGCGTGATCCATCCGTACCGGAACCAGACCATCTGGCTCTTGTGCGCCGAGATCATGGCCGACCAGGCTGTCTTGATGCTGCCGTGCCCCGCCAGCCCGTTGAGAAACACCAACCCCCCGGGGCGCTTCTTGTCCGCCTTTTCCGCCCCGATAGCCCAGCTAGTCAACGTGGCTAGCACATCCAAGAACGCAGAGTACTTCCGTGCCACGGGGACCGTTGTGAGTGTGTAAAGGTCGACGGGCGGTGCCCAGCCGGGCTTGCCGGCCACCAGCGCAGCAACGAACGCCTTGGCGCCGTGGTACAGCGAGATGTGGTTCGGGTGGCCCGAGACGCCGCCAGCGTCGAAAGTGATGAGCACGTCGATGGAGGCGGCCGGGGCCGTGTCGCTATTACGGGTCTTGGCAAGGTTGGGCGCGAAGGCCGAGAGGAGCAGGGATGAGATGGCACCGCTGTCCCAGGTGGCTGTCATGCTGTCGGGGAACTCGGGTTTGTCGACAACATAGACGTCGTCAGGTTTGCGCAGGCCGAGGATCAGCCCCGACTTGGCGAGCTCCCGCTTCCTTGTCTCTCCGAGGCCGTCGGCATTGCCTATCATCAAGTCGTTCTTGTCAGTTACCATGGTGCGGCGGGCTGGAGGGTCGGAAGCATACCGCTGCTCAGACAAAGGATCTTGACGTGGTTGCCTGTCTCTGGTCTGGCGAGGGCCATAACCGCCGGCGCAAAGAACATGGCCTCGTCATCAGGGTGGGCAATGAGAAGGCAAATGCGTTTGTTGCGCAAGGCGGGGAACCGTGCCGAAACCACTGAAGCGGTGTAGATATACAGCGACGGGAGCACGACGGCGAGCACGCCGAGGGTCAGGAGCAAGTCCATCGTGCCCCAGACCCGACAGAGCAAGAAACAAGTCTGGCCCTGTTCAACAGCAGAACACTGCGAACCGACCGGGTAATCGCTCAATTAGGTAGTCGAAAGACAATTGCTCCCTCCCGGCTCTTACCCGTTGCCGGTCGTCGGCGCTGCTCCGGTGCGGCTCGGGGTTACCGTCGGGACCCGCTTTGAACCGGCACACGACCGGAAGTTGATGGCGCGAGTGACAGGTGCAGCAGGAACGCGGCTCAAAACCGTCCGAGTGCTGCAATGCTGAGTTGTCCTGCGCGGCGCGTGGCTGAACTCGACCGTGGCACGGTGTGGATTGGATGCGGGGTGCAGCCAGGTCTCGGATCGTGACAATCGTCGTATCTCGTGAACTAAGTGGAGTCTGAAACCAGAGGCATAAGAAGTCAAGGGCCTCTCGAGAGAAACCCCAGCTCACATTCAGTGTTGAGCGCGAGGGGAGCTGTACCGCGTGGGGAGTGAACATGGAATTCGTGAGCGAGAGAGAGAGAGCGAGCTTCAGCTTCAGGGGTCTCGGGAGGCTTGACAAATAATGACACCTTGCGATTGGAGAACCCCTGACCGCGGGGGTGACCATCACTACTTTCCACTGCCACCGAGGACAAAAATCTGAATTGCATCCCTATCCAAGCTTCAGCAGAGCCAATTCATAGTTGACTTGCAATCTGCTGAGCTGGCTTTATTTTGATGCAATGAGCATTTCACAAGTGCATCCAGGATTCCAGACCCCCTGCTCTGAAGACAGACTGATTGGCACGAGTGACAGGGATTCGTTGCTTACGACGTAAGACCCCACTGTAGCTTCTGCCGAGCAGCCAAGCCAGAGTCGCGTGCATTCTCTCAACACAATCACTGGATCGTGGTGAATCGAAGCTTCACGCCATTCTTCCCGAGTCGCTTGCTGCTTTAGGGAACTTTACTCCAGACCCTGAACAATGGCTAGAAGGCGCAGGGAGCCGTCCCCGTCCAGCATCAAGCTGAGGCACCCCGACCGGTCCGGCCCGTCGGAGAAGACGCTGCTGGAGCTCGCCCAGGAGCGAGGATTATTCGACCAGGCGAAGAAGAGGGAGGAAGAGATCGGAAAGAAGGCCGCCCCGATTCGCATCCCAAGGCCACGAAAGGATGATAGTGACGAGGAGGAGGATGAGGACGACGACGACGAGGTCGGATTGACACCCGGTGCCGAACGCGTGCTCGAGACGTTGCTCTGGACCATGAGCCTGGCCATGCTGCACTTCACACTCGACGTTCTCGTCTACCACCAGTACTCGGTCGACAGGATATCCTGGCCCAATATCTGCCAGAGATTTGCCCAGGCGTTTTTGGGTAAGCTCGTCTCCTCGCTACTGACCTTCCTTCGCGAGACATTGCTAACCTTGGTGTTATTTGTTTCCAGTCTTCGGTCTCCTCATCTACTTCCTCCATCCTCACGCCGCGAATCCCGGACTTGTCCCGGGTCTGTCTCCACGATACCAAGCCGCCCTCCGACAAACCATATTCTTTGCAACGAGCGTCTATGCCGGCTGCTACCTGATTCACATCACCAACACTGCTGGTTACTTGGCCGTCATGAAACAGGCGCCGCCGCTTGGTTGCATATGGGTGTGGTCCGTCATCGAATTGGATCTTCCCTGGGCTGTACTCAGTCTCGTCGGGGCGGGAGCGTTCCTCTGGCAGAAGGGATACAGCATCAAATAAGACGTGGACGAGGGTGGGAAGTGGCTTAACCCCCGAACAACAAATGCAGACACCACGCTTGGCTAGTGGCTGTTTATGCCTTTTCTATGGCCGGTTATTGTCAGCTTTGAATCGTCGGGGGTCTAAGGGAAGATGAGGACGGGAGTTCTTTTGGCGCGGAAGCGGACAAAATGACGAACACGGGGGGGGCAGGAAACAGTCTCCAACATCGTCCCTAGTTCATCCGTGCTTCCTCGAGCCTGACCTAGACTTCCGGTTCCGAAAGGCAAGTTCCCCCCCCGGTCCGGACCGTCGCTGCCGATGCCGGGTGGCTCCACCTTGCCGTGCCTTCTCCCACCGAGACAGTGCGGCAAACTGGGAGCAGTCAAGAGCACTCTTTCCAAGATGCTTCGGGAGGGGGTAGCTGAGGCAGCTCATTGTGGATGCCCCTTACCTTCCACAGGTACATGGGAGTGGCCGAGCGATGAAAGACGGTCGAAATGGGTCCGCTCCTGGCACCTGTTCATAAGGCAGGATCCCATATCCGTCGATCCCTCCTCTTCATCCACGCGTTGGGGCTGCTTTGTTACTTACTCGGGCGAGTCAATTCTTCTCCCATGATTCCTCGACTCGTTCTCCAGCTCAAAGGCAGCCAGCCATCTTTACAACGAAGCCAACGACATCTTTTCACGCACCCTGTTGCATTTGTTACCCGAACCATTCGTCCGAAGTTTCACCCCGGCCCTTTTCAGCAACCATGGTCGCAACGAATCTGCCCGCACTGCTCGCCGTCGCCCTGCTCTTCTCGAGAGGGTATGCCGCGCGTCCAGCTCACGCCAACCTGACAGCTCGGGCGCCAAGCACCGTTGCGCGCGGCGTCATCATCGAGCACTGCACCGTGCCCGGCGTCGTGGCCCTTACATTTGATGACGGCCCGTTCGTCTACACCAGCCATATGTTGGACGTGCTGGACGACTTCGGCGCCAAAGCCACCTTCTTCATCAACGGGGAGAACTGGTCACGCGGCATCAACGATTTCTCGACGCCCTGGCCCGATATCCTGAGGCGCATAGACAATTCGGGCCACCAGATCGGCTCGCACACCTGGTCCCACGCCGATCTGTCGACTATCGATTCCCACTCGCGGCAGTTCCAGATCCACCATCTCGAGAAGGCACTTTTCGACGTCCTCGGCAAAGCCCCGACCTACCTACGGCCGCCCTACGCCTCGTGCTCGGCAGAGTGCCTGTGGGAGACGGAACAAATGGGATACCACGTGGTCAACTTTGACGTCGACCCAAAGGACTATCTGCATCAAGAGGCGGGGGACATTGGGGCAGCCATGGAGAACTTCTCACGGGCATTGGACGAGCAACGGTTTGGGAACTCGTTCTTGGTGCTCAGTCACGACTCCCTGCTGCACACAGCCGAGTCATTGGTCCCTTGGATGCTCATGGAGATACAGCAACGCGGATACAAGGCTGTGACGGTCGGCGAGTGTCTTGGCGATCCTGCTGAGAACTGGTATTGGGGTGTGTGAAGGGGGTTGGGGCTTATTGTTGAAGATGGATGGGATTCGGTGCACCGACGAGATAGGTGGGAGTGGTGTGTGGAGAGCAAGAGGTCTATTTGGATTCAGGCATTGGAGTGTTTGGTCTTTGCGGATGCTGGTCTTCGGGTCGAGGTCCTGGACTGAAACGGCTGGTCGGACTTCGGTGTTGGTTCCCTCGCATATGAACCCGTGCGTCACACATGGTATTCTTATGGCTGTTGGTAGGGCACATAAAGTAATGTGTATTCGTTGGCATGGCTGCACTCGGCACCAGGACGGCTACAGAATTGTGACCACATGCGTGGTTATCTTGCTTCTCCAGTCGCTCCGGTACTCACAACCCCGAGCCTACTGCCACTTAGCCCAGTGGTCAGAACCAAGAACCTGCCTGCTATTTGCGCTCTTCCAGTTCATTTAGGATTTTGTTGATCTCCGTTGCCACAAAGGCGGGGTCGTCCTTCTGGATGAAGTGCCCACAGCCCTCAGCTATTTTCACTTCATGCTTCGTCTCAACAAGGTGGGTGAGGCCCTCGTTGTATGAACCCCAAGCCGGATTCATGTACCTGTTGATAACGGCCTTAGGCACAGCCAACGAGCCCTACGGTGCCCTCAATGTCAGCACATCCCCCGGACCCTGCTGCATATCCGAGACGACTCACACTCTCGCACTGCTCGGCGAACTCATCCCAGTCATGTCCAACCACGACCAACAGCGGAGACACCCCTCCCGGTCCGTCGGGCAGGGTGGGCCCATCAGCCCGCGGCAGCAGCCCCCTCAGCTGCCTCCGGTCCAGGTGCTCTGAGTTTGGCACAGTCGGATGAAAGAACTCGCGGAACTTGGCCCGCGCGTGACGCAGGTCATCGGCGGTAACATCCTCTGGGAGCGTGCCCTCGTCGAACCCGGGCTCGTCTGGGTTGGGGAAAATGGAGACAAAATCCGTGTTGGCCATCATCGAGTCGAGGAAGATGAAGGCCCCGACGCGGCCGGTGTGTTCGGCCGCGTAGAGGCGCGCCAGGGCACAGCCGATGGAGTTGCAGACTAGGATGAGCCGTAGGTCTTCAATCGGGCGGCGGAGCTCGTCCTGGCTGACTTGGGTGAGCAGTTGGTGCAGGTCGGCTACGGCGATGCGGGCGTCATGTCCGTAGGGCGTGTCGGGGGGATCGCTTGGGTCCGAGTCTGATTTGCCTTGGCCGTAGCGGTCGTAGCAGAGGAGAGCGGGGGTTGGCTGGCTGGACTGGCCGCGGAGGTTGAGGAAGCAGTCGATTGTCTCACTCCAAGCTGCGCAGGGCAGTGCAAGGCCGTTTAGGAATACCACAAGGGTGTTCGACGGCGGGTTTTGGTCTTTGGGCTGTGGGTGGAGGATTGAAATGTGAAGGGAGGCACCGGGCTTGGTGTGCAACGTGGCAGTCTTGTCTTCCATGCTGGCGAGAGGAGGGTTTCGTTTGATATGCTGGGTGTTGATTTCCTACGAAGGTACTAGGTTGGGTGTAAGTGGGTTTGTTGGTTGAAAACTGATGAATGATATTTCGGTATTTGGGACTCGGCGAATGACGTAAAATGATGGTCTCTTGTGAGTGCGACACTCAGCCTGCAGCTTCCTGCGGAGAACACTGGCCTTGTAGGTTACTCGGTCGACACGTGGAGCTGGGCAGGAGCACCACGATGAAACTGGGTCAAGGAGTAGCCACATAATCAAAGCCAACAACGATCTTGTCTAAGTCGCAAAGGACAGCAAAACCAGAGCCAATTGGGCAAGAATGCCATTCCTGTCACCATTGGACAGTTAAGCCAATCCGAACCTTTGCCACGTAGGTACTTGCATGCCCCAGGCTGCCGCCTCTACAAGTGTTGTACCTACAATGGGGCTCTCATAAATCCACGATGATTCCTGTGTCCTGGCCCGGGAGTTCCGGTACAATGTGGTCAGCCCATGGTACTATTGGGAACAAGGTTCGGTCTTGGCTCCGAAATGGTTCAAGAAAACCCTTACTAATTTGGTGGGCCCAGTCTTTATTGGCGTTACTTTGCAAAGACTCACTCAGCAGTCAGCACCGATTCGGGAGTCATCTCTCGTGGTCCCTTCTTTGCCCTTCACACACCTCCATTCCCACACCTGCCTTTCAAACAGACCAACCCGAGCTGCTTCACAAAGTCACAGCGGCGGATCACCCAAGATGACCATGAAGATTTCAGCTGCAAGTCTCTCCAAAGCCCGATTTGGTCCCCGTCACTAACCCTCGGAATAGCTCTATGTCTACCCCATCAAGGGCCTGCGCGCCATCAAGCTCGAGTCAGCCCAGATTGGGCCTCAGGGAATCACCCATGACCGAACATTCATGCTGTACGAGGTGCTCGAAGGCACGGGTGAACTGAAGAAGATACAGCTGGATACACACCCACTCTGCGCTCTCCTCGAGCAGCAAATCGTCCCTGGCTCCCGGGACGGGGAGGATGTGATCAACGTTCGCTATTGCGGCAACTCGCCGCACGATACCGAGGCCGGCAAGGAAGTCCAGCCACTCAAGGTCCCCTTGACCCCCGACCTGTCCTCCCTCGAGAGAATTGAGGCAATTCTGCACGGCAGCCCGGCATCCGCCTACCGCATGGGTGACTCATACGACGCCTGGTTTAGTCAGCGCTTTGGAGTTCCCACGATCTTGGTTTACCTTGGCGACGGACGACGAGCTGTTCTGGGCAAGACGCTGGTGCCCAAGGCCGCCCAAGAACCGCAACAGAAGGGGTGGATCACATCTTTGACCTCGTACATCACCGGGTCTCAGGGGCCAGACGCAGCGCCATCTATCAGCTTTGCCGACGTGGCGCCCCTGATGGTGACCTCCGAGTCATCGCTGCAGGATGTCAGAGAGCGCCTTCTCAACGGCTTCCCCGTCGAGATGTACAAGTTCCGGCCCAACATTGTCGTCGACGGTGAGGGAGAAGATGCCTGGGCCGAGGACTTTTGGGCCGAGCTTCAGATTGGGAGCGAGGATGCGGACGGCGTCCAGAAGAGTACCTTGCAGCTGACAGGCAATTGTATTAGATGTCTCAGCCTGAACGTGGATTACAAGACCGGAAAGCCCGCGGAGGGTGAAGATGGGAGTGTCCTGAAGAGGCTCATGAAGGACCGGAGGGTGGATCCTGGGTCAAAGTGGTCGCCCGTCTTTGGGCGCTATGCTTTCTTGGACGGCCGTCACACCGAGGGGATCACTGTCGCTGTCGGTGACGATGTTGAGATTACACAGCGCAACACTGAGCGGACAGTCTGGGACTGGCCAGGGATGTGATCTTCTGGCTTCGTAGTGTGTTTAATGCTGCAGAAGAGGGTTTCATATCGTCTTAGTCTTAGATTCAACACCCACCCACGATCAGGGGTCAATCAACATTTCAGGGGCCAGCAGCACCTCCATTAGCTCCACCCCGCCCGCCTGCCGGGACGATTCGTGGTTTAGCAATCCCCTCAGCCACTGACATCTTCCAACTGCCCTGCACAAGATTGGTTTCGGCCGCTTCCGCAGTAGGACCCTTCTTCTTACCCTTCCTCTTCTTACCCTCATTAGTACCCTTCTTATCCTCCCCCATCACAGCCGTGACGAGTTTCCCATTAAACCCCGCCGAATTCCTCACCCGCCCCGCAACTCCCATGAGTTCGCTGCCCTCGAGCAAGCCGGCGTGGGCGAAGAGCCCCGCTGGCTCTTCGTACAGCAGCGTCTTGCGCATCCGAGCATACACCAAAATCGCAATGGCAACAGCCAGGATGGCAACCAAGACCCCGATCACAGTCCCTGCCACCCACGGAACGACGAACAAGCGCGTCAACTGCGTCCCGATCCTCGCCGTGGCAGTCTCGGGAGCCTCACCAGCTGCAGGGACCAGCCCAACCGTCGCCATGCCAGTCAGGTAGGTAGAGATGAAAACGTCCGAGATGGACTGCGCCAGAACCTCCCCACCCAAAACCGTCGCGTTGTCGTTGCTCCTCGCCCCACCGCCCTGCTTCTGCAGCGCTCGGTAAAGAACGACATTCCCAAAATCGCTCGTGGCCCAGGCCGTATCGATAGAAAAAGTAGAAGACTGAAACAGCCTCGGCTCAAATAGCCCCCAGAACGCGGATCCGTCGTCTCGCGAGTCCTGCGGCGCCGCGGTGGGCGTGAAGCCCAATATTTTGAGGTCCGTTCCCCCCCGGGCTGGAGACGGCGACGGCACCGTCACGCTCAGCTCGCCGTCGGTCCTGCGGTAGCCGACGGCGCACGACACAACGCTGACGTTGGCCACGAAGGCCGGCGCCGTCGCGGACCAGTGCGCGTACGTGAAGACGAGCCGGCTGTACCCCGCCGCGGCGCTGCACGTGAGCTGGGAGGTGGTGACAAAGTACACGGCCTGCAGGTCGGAGACGGTGAACTCGTGCCGGATGGCGCAGCCGCGGTCGGTGCCGGACATGACGAGCTGCGCGGAGCGCTCTGGGGACGAGGCTTGAGATTTGATGGTGATGTCGTAGTCGGAGCCTGGCGCGAGGACGGCGCAGTTGAGGTAGCCCGCGTGGGCGACCGTCGGCGCGGTGAGGGACGTCGCGTTTGTCGGGGGGGGTTGGCCCGCGAGCTGGAATTGCGTGTAAAAGGGGCGGAAGGCGTGTTCGTGATCGGTCCACGGGCGGTCGCTGGCGCCGTAAATCAGCGTGGACTGGACTGTGTCCAGAAGGACGCGGATCTCCAAGGAGGAGTTTAGGGCGGCCTGGTCAAAGGTACTGTTGAAGACTACGGGGATCGAGCGGTTGAAGGAGGTCGATGTGGCCACGAACAAACCGGAGGCCAGCGGAGACAGGACGCTGAAGACCAAAGCTACCAACTCCCCCAGCCCTACCACCCAGTGCTTGTTCCGAAACGCGGCGTACCATCGGATAAACGAGGGGGTCGCCCTGTAGTCGAGCAACACCGTTTTCTTGCCCGGGCCTCCACCCGGGCGGTTCAGGGTGACGAACGGCTGGCGACCCGTCGCCGCGCTTGCAATCGCCGCCCAGTAGAGCCCCAGGAGGGTGAAGACAAAGGAGGGGAGTGCTGTCCAGAGCAGGCTAAGCCTCCAGGTTCCACCGTAGGCGGCCAGGGCGGCCCCGACCGTGGCGAATCCGTCGTTTCGAAGCGAGACGACGAGGAGCACGATGATGGCGATGATCAGGGAGATGGCGAGGCTGATGAATAGACCGATATTCCATGACTGGAGCGGTGTAGGAATCCATTCTTTTGGATCATTCTGGGACAGGGGCGTGGCTTCATGAGCATCGTCCTGACACTCCTCGTCAGTGTGAGGGGGCGTGGTGGCCAGGCTCGGGGGCAGGCTGGTCCACTGTCCAGCCGGGTTGCTAGCGTTTGTCAGGGCGTTCGCCATATTATCGTGACATTATTATTTGGATGCTCTAAAAGGCTACCTAGGTAGGTCACTGCGAAACATTTTATGCAGATCATTGGAACAATGTCAATCGTGATGGCGGTTACAAGGCATGCGGTCTCTCGCCTCCGTCCCTTGGCACGGAACCTCCCAGAATTGAGGACGACTGAGGACGACTGGAAGAACTGAGGGGTTCAAACTCTAGAACATTGCATGACACAATGGTCGAGACATGATTTTCTAAGTGGCTGCTGTTGCGTGAGAAAGAAGCTGAAGCGCGAACAGTCACCGCGAGAATGAAAGCTTGGCTGATGACGTCTTGGCATCGGGGCTGAGTGCTCCAGACGCGGCGGTTGGGGCTGGCTTGGCTTGGCTCACCTCACATGACGCCAAGCGGACGTAGCCGTGAGAGTGAGAGTTGTTCATCTATTGATTAGGTGCCTAGATTATGGGCGGCAGAAGCTCGAACTACCAAGAACAGAGGTCCGGAGGAGTGCAGGTTGGGGTGGCGGGGGAGGAGGAGGATTTCTTGAGGCTTGCTCCCTGATACCTCGGCGCGGTATATAGAATGGAGGTGTTTCTCGCGCAGCCTCTCCGCGATTGGTCTTTATTTCCCTTCCTAGAGTAGATACGGTACTGGAAATCCTTGGATGTACCTCTGGTGCCTTTTCTCTCGCATATCTGGCTATCATTAACATGGCTCGCCCCCTTGTGCCACCTCCTGGGAGGCTACCCAAACTCGCTGTTCGCCAGACTGTTGGGACCGCAACCGTTGTGTGTGCTCCTGGGGTTACTGACACCAACCTTAAAAGTTGCAGCCAACTAAATGATGTACTGGATCGATGTAACACCCTTAGCGAGCAACGTGCGCCCAAGCAAGACATCATCAACTGTTTCTGTACTCAGGAGGTTTTCTCCGGCTATCTCGGGTAGGTAACCGTTCCATCGCGCACCCCTATCGCCAGGGCCGGGCACCAGACTTGCTAATTTCTGGAACAGATGCAAAAACGACGTTCGCCGCTGTTCTCTCTCCAACGACAAGGACGGCGCTTTCGACCAATTGATCAGCGAATGGAGAGATGCTTGCAGTCCGTATCTCACCGCCACCAGCCTCACCACACCAGCCGAAGTTCCCCTCACGCAGACGATTGACGCAGCACGTTGCCAAGCGCTCCTCGTCAGCTGCAACAACCTGTACGAGACCTTTTCATCGTGCTCCAGCTCCTTCACCCGGGCCACGGACTTGTCCAGCTGTCGGTGCGGGCGAGACGTCCTGTCGCTGGCGTCCGAGTGTCAGATCAACGGCGCCGTCGAGTGCGAAAGAACCACGCCCGATCCGGGCACGCTCTGGGCTGCCCGCTTTTGCTCGTCGACGCCCGCCACCCCGGGCAACGACAGTCCGGGGACTACAACCATGCCGTTGTCCACTACTACTAGTACTCGTCTGCTTCCTCCTGGCAGTACCACCAGCACGCCCGTGAGTTGTTCGCACTCCCGACGCTCGAGGGTTCCCCTGCTGATTGATTACCTTGACAGATCACGACCCCGCCCTCGATATCGTTCGGGCCTGGGTCAACCACCACTTCATCTACAACTTCAGCTGTAGATGCAAGTTTACAGCCTCCAGGGCTACTTGTTATCCTGGCCTGGGGCATCTTCATCACCTGGCTTACGATATGAGAGGTGAGGCGCGCCGCCGAGCTGACATCCCCGAACTGCCTTCCAGGGATTAACTAGACAGAGGCTTTCTGTTGGAACCAGCGGTCAAAACGGAGTTCAAAGTAATAGATGGAATTAATTATGCAAGCACTTGTAACAGTGGTTCAACAGTGTATTCAATCAAGCAGTGTTCAGTGTCTGCTAACCCCCCACCC
>Ga0247824_10000144_pt1 | contig 29876 bp, 48 predicted proteins | sample 13C_PalmiticAcid_FD_194412 | JGI IMG/M metagenome (GOLD analysis project Ga0247824, IMG submission 194412) | Soil microbial communities from agricultural site in Penn Yan, New York, United States - 13C_PalmiticAcid_Day48 | ecosystem: Environmental > Terrestrial > Soil > Agricultural land...
TTGCCCCCCCTGCCCCATTGCAGGAACCATCACCGTAACTATCTGAAAGGCTGCGAGGACTGCAAGGCGTACGCTCGAGCCCGAGTGAACCGCCGGACCAGGATGCGGGCCTATGGGCGCTGGCAGAAGCCCGTCCAGGTGCCCAACGGACCGGTGATCGCGCACATCCAGAGCCTGCTGGCCGGCGGCATGTTCCAGGTCGACATCGCCCAGGCGACCGGGTTGTCCCGATGGACCATCCAGCGGCTGGCGGCAGACCAGCCTGCCGGCGACTGGGTGCACAAGGACACCGCCGACCGGATCTTGGCGGTACAGCTTGACCCCGCCCGGGTGTCAGTGCTCGGCGCGGCTCGCAGACTGCAGGCACTGACCCGCGCCGGCTACCGCATCCGACAGGATCTGATGCCGCTGCTGAAGCAGGTCGGCGCGGCCAGCGATCTCGGCCGGCTGTATAAGATGCGCCGCGCCGAATTGCCTCCGATCGAACGAGAGGCTCACCGGGCAATCGCTGACCTCTATGAGCGCCTGTGGGACACGACCGGTCCTTGCCAGCGCACCGCCGTCCAGGCGGAGAACAGGGGGTGGTTCCCGTTCGAGGCTTGGACCGACGACACCATCGACGATCCCGGAGCCCAGCCCTACTCCCATCCAGAGGCCACCGAGTATGTCGATTGGTATAGGGTGGAGTTGGCACAGCTGCCCAAAGACCACCCGAAGCGATTCCCGTTCGATCAGCTGACTTGGGCCGAGCAGCGGGAGGTCTACCGCCGGGCGATAGAGCAGAAGGTGCCGATCCGCCGGTTCCGGGAGATCTACGCAACGGCCAAGCCGGACGGGACTTTCAGGGTGGTATCGGTCAAGGTCGCCCGCCGGCTGGTTGCAGTCCTCGGCGAAGTTGAACCGACGCGACGCGAGAAGGTGCCTACATGAGGAGGCTCAGTTCATCTCAGGTCTACTGCCTGGCCTGGGCAGCCCGCAACGACCCGGGAGATAGCCGACCACCCCAGGAGGTGTTCGGCCGCCCACGCATCAGCCAGCAGACCTGGCGATCACTGTATCGCCTGGAGTTGGTCAAGTTGGACCTCTTTGGCACCTATGTTGCTACTGAACTCGGGGTCGGTTGGCTGATGGCGCAAGATCTGTACCGCCAAGCAATGCGGGGGTTGGAGACCGAATGAAGATCTTCGGGTGGATGGCCGACCACGCTGGCTGCGGCTGGTACCGGATCATGCTGCCCCTGGGGGCTCTGCAGGGCTCGGGCACCGCGCAGGTGCGGTTCAGCGGCAGAACTGAGGCACGGGACCTCGAGGCCGATGTGTTCATCGCCCAGCGCACTTACCGGTCTGGCCCCTCCAACCTGTGGCAGGGGTATGCCCGCAAGCCCAACAGGCCGCTGCTGGTGTACGAGTTGGACGACGACTTGCTGAACATCGACTCGGGCAACCCCGCAGCCGAGATCTTCAACCATCCGGAGGTGCGGCGCAACATCAGGTCAAACATCGAAGTGGCCGACCTGGTGACCGTGTCCACGGCCCCATTGGCCGAGCAGATCAGCAAGATCAACCCCCGCGTGGTAGTCTTGCCGAACTGCATCCCTGAGGAGATGCTGCACTGGCGACGCGGCGACTGGACTGACCGGTTCACGGTCGGCTGGCAGGGCAGCCCTACTCACGACAAGGACTGGTCGGTGGCTGTCCAGGCGATCCAAGCCTGGTTTCGGCGCGAGGGGCGCAAGGACGGCGTCGTCGTCGAGATGCACACCATCGGAGCGCTGCCCAGCAACTTCCCGCAGTTGCTGCGACACCGGCACACCCCCTGGTCTCCCGACCTGCCCAGATACTACCTGTCGATCGACTGGGATGTCGCGCTCGCCCCGTTGAAGGACACCCTGTTCAACCGGTCCAAGTCCGACATCCGCTATCTGGAAGCCGCGATGCTCGGCATCCCGACCGTCGCATCCAAGGTGCCCGCATACTCGACCCTGAGTCACCAGATCGCGGGGTTCTCGGTGTCGCGCCCGGCCGAATGGCGCGATGCCTTGACTGCACTCTTGGCAAGCCCAACTCTGCGTGATGCGATGGGTGACAACGCGCGTGCCTACGCCAAGACCCGCACGATCGAAGCCAACGCCCACCTGTGGCTACAGGCGTACCAAACCGCGATCACCGGCAACCCCCCGAAGGAGCTCGATGCGTAGATATGCAGTTGTCCCCACCCGTGGGAACCGCCCCGGCACACTGCGGGTGTGCCTGGATGCGATCGCACCCCAGGTCGATCGCATCGTCCTGATCGACAACTCCGACGATGGCAGCGCCGGACGGGAGTTGGAGAAGATCGGAGGGCCAGTCGACAACCTGCACACCATCCTGGCCGCCCAGCAGCCACCGAACCTGTCCCGACTGTGGAACCTGGGGCTCGAGCACGCCTCCACAGACCACCGGATGGACTACGACCCGGAAGGGTACCGCATCGCGGTCCTCAACGACGACGCAATCGTCCCCCAGCACTGGTTTGACATCGTCGTGACAGCGATGGAGACCTATGGCTGCGCAGCGGGCGGCTACGGCAGTTTCTCGTCTGGCGGGCCGGCGGTGCACCGCGTCGCGGGCACTACCCGGCTGGACCGACGCCTGCCCGGCTACGCGTTCATCCTCGACGGCAGTTACGGGCTGCGGGCGGACGAACAGCTGCAGTGGTGGTGCGGGGACAACGACCTGGACATGCAGGCCCGCGAAGCCGCCGGCACCGTGATTTTGCCAGGCGACCCGGTCCGCCACCTGTACCCCGACCAGTCGACCACCGGGGTCCTGGCCGCCCGCACAGCCGAGGACATGCGGCTGTTCGTCCAGAAGTGGGGGTTCCGCCCGTGGTAATGGAATATCGAGATATCACCACCCGGCACGGGTTCCTGGCTGCGCTGCACCACATCTTCAAGCCCCGCGTCTATCTGGAGGTGGGAGTCCAGTACGGCACCAGCCTCAACCTGGCGCACGCAGCCCAGACCGCCATCGGGATCGACCCGCACCCACTGGTCGCCCCCCGGGGCAACCAGGTCCTGATGGCCATGACCTCAGATGAGTTCTTCGCCCCCGACTGTCATGCCAGGCCGCCGCTGCACCTCGACCTGACATTTATCGACGGGATGCACCTGGCGGAGTACGCGATGCGCGACTTCGCCAATGTCGAGCAGTACTGCCACCCTCGCTCGATCGTGGTGTTCGACGACGTCCTGCCACGCAACTTGTTCGAAGCCCGCCGGATCGAACCCGGACAACCGGTCATCGGGGATTGGACTGGCGACATCTGGTTGGTGCATCAGACCCTGCGTCGGCTGCGGCCCGACCTGGCTTTGCGCCTGGTCGATGTCCAGCCAACCGGCTTGCTGGTCGTCACTGGGTTCAACGACCGGAGAATGCCCGCCGAGACCGAATGGGCATTGGATCAGACCGTCGGATTCTCGCCCCCGGAAAGCGTGTACGGCCGCAACGAGGCGATCGCCCCCCTTGCGGCGCTACAACAACTGCGTACTGAACTCGAGCACGTCACCCCACCACAGGAGTAGCAATGAGGATTGTCGTAACCGGCGGGGCTGGGTTCATCGGCTCTGCCGTGATGGAGCTCGGGCGCAAGCGCGGCCATGAGATGGTCTCGTTCGACCGGTCGCAGGGCTATGACATCTTAGGTCCGCTATACCCGATTGAAGGCGACGCGGTCATTCACCTAGCCGGCGTCCTGGGGACCGCCGAACTGTTCGACAGCCCCGACGAGGCCATCCAGGTCAACATCGTCGGCTCTCACCGGGTGATGCAGCGGTGTATCGAAGTCGGCGCACAGTACGTCGGGATTCTTATGCCCGACATCTTCCCGTCGATCTACACCGCGACCAAGATCGCCACCGCGCGGCTGGCCACTGCCTTGCACTACTCGCGCGGTCTGCGGGTCAACCACGTGCGGGCCTACAACGCATTCGGCGCCGGGCAGAAGTACGGCCACGGCCATCCGCAGAAGATCGTCCCGACCTTCGCCGTCCACGCCTGGCACCGGCACCCGCTGCCAATCTGGGGCGACGGACTGCAGGGAGTGGATCTGATCCACACCTCCGACCTGGCCCGGATGCTGCTGGACGCGGCCACCTTGCCCGGCGACGACCTGATCTTCGACGGCGGCACCGGCCAGGAGCTGACGGTCGTGCAAGTGGCCAGGATGGTGGCCCAGGCAGCTGGTTGGGACGAGCCAGTGTTCGATCACCGGCCGATGCGTGACGGCGAACGCCCGTCGTACGAGATCCAGGCCAAAGGCGAGGGCTGGGACCTGCTCGACTGGGTCCCCGAGTTGCGCATGTCCGATCTGTACGAGGCGGTGGAGTCCTATCGCGGCACCCCGCTGGAGGACTAACCCATGGGTGACGTGTACTGGGAGGGCAGCGACATCCGACATCTCGGGATGCCGGTCGTTGCCTGTGCCGACCTAGCCGCCCGGGGCGGGGCGATCGATTTCAAGATCGGCTATTTCGACAACCTCGACCCGGACGGCGCTCCCCTAGCAGCCGGTCTACCGGCCAAGCTGTGGTTCGCTGAAGTGGAGTGGTCCGGGACACAGCTGTCCACCGAGAACCACCCCACCGCCGCTGCGGCGGCTGACGCTATGGCACTCAAGCTGCTGGACGGCGCGCGGTGCCGCTGCGGCAAAGTGATCGTGGTCGAGTCGGAGAGTCCGACCGCAACACCCAAGCAGCGCATGTGGTGTTACTGGCGGCGCCACAATGCCAGGTGGCGGCCGGGCTGCACCGCCCCACCGATCAAGGTGAGCACCGCCGGAGACCTGGACGAGATCGACGAGGCGATGGAGGTCCGCCATGGACCAGCCCGATGACGCCCTGACGCTCGCGGACCGCGCCAAGCCGGTCCGCCCCCGCCGGGTGAAGGTCCTGGGAATCCCGGCGCCGTGGTCGGGTGATCTGGGTTCCGGGCAGGGTCGACGTGCCCACCCCCACCTGTATCGGGCGTGGTGGCTGCTGTACCTGGCCGTGCGACGGTTGGAGCATCGACTGGGCATGCACCATTGGGACCAGATGTGGCTGCTCGGACTCGAGAAATGCGACTGGTGCGGCCAGACAAGGCGGCGGATTTGAACGCGATCATCTACAGCGCGATCTATGGCGGGTACGACGAACCCAAGCCATTCCCCTACGGGCTGGACGTACCGGCGGTGATGATCACCGACAACCTGCGGACCGCCCACCAGGCCAGCGTTTTGGGCTGGTATTCGTTCGTGGTCCCCCACGGGATCGTCACCACCAAAGGCAACCCGGCCAAACTCGCCCCGATGCTGGCTCACAAATGGTGGAAGACCCATCCGGGCCAGTTGCGGGGATTGTCGGTTAAGGCAGCCCGAGGGGGGTGTGCCATGGCGGCGCTGGCAATGATCGAAGCTGCTGAGATCGCTTTGTGGGTCGACGGTTCGATCACCATTGACGGCTCACCATACGGGGCGAGGTGCCTGCAGGCGCTGGGCAGTGACGACATCGCATTCACTCGACACCCGTGGCGCGACTGCGCCCTGGCGGAGGGGGACTACAGCGCCACCCTGGCCCGTTACGCAGATACCCGGGTGAAGGAGCAGACTGATTTCTATCGCGGCTTCCACCCCCGCCGGTGGGGGCTGATCGCCACCGGGGCGATCGCCTGGCGGATCAACCCGCTCACCCGGGCATTCGGCGAGGTCTGGTGGGACGAGCAATTGAACTGGTCGCACCAAGACCAGGTCTCGTTGCCGATCCTGCTGCGGCTGGCGGACGAGCACCAGCTGGCGCCGCTCGAAGGGGCCAACCTTGCCTGGAACATGAACCTGCCATGGGAACGCTGGTGGTCCCTGGCCAATCACGCGGTGGCGCCATGACACTCTTTCTGAACCGGGGGATCCACAATCAGATCGCTCGCCGCGCACTCGAAGGGTATCCCCTGGAGGTCTGTGGGCTGGTCGTCGGCAAGAATGGCAAGGCGACCCGGCATTACCCGATGCGCAACGCCGCCCACTCCGCCGAGGCGTACGCATTCGATTCGGGCGAGCAGGTGCGGATCTGGCGGGAACTCGAGAAGCTCGGCGACGAGCCTGTGGTCCTTTATCACTCCCACACCTCCAGCCCGGCTTTCCCATCGATCACCGACATCGGGCGCAACGTCCTGCCGGAAGCACACCATCTGATCGTCGGGCTGGCCCCCGGTCCGGTGGTGGCGCAGGTGCGCAGCTTCAAGATCAGGCAGGCTGTGGTCGAGGAACCCGTGCGGCTCCTGCCGGACGTGCTCGAGTGGCGATACGTGGCGGGCGGCCGGGTGGTCCATGCACTGGACCGCGTCGGCGACAGGCTGTCCATAATGGCGGTCTGCGGCACGGCGCCGTGGGGCGCCGCGTATTGGATGGGCACCGGGTCTCAGGCCGAATATGTCAAGGCCGAACGGCTGCCCTACTGCAAGCGTTGCCTGGCCTCATACGACATCTAGAGGGGGATCCCTAGTGGCGTCGACCACCACCCAGAAGATCAGGTTCGCAGTCTGCCCCGAGACCCCCAAGCAGTACCAGAGCATGGCCGGGCACGAGGTGGTCTGGGAGCTCGACCTGATCCCCGGGCCGGGCACCGAAGGGACTCTGCTCGGCATTCCGGGACGCATGCTGGATGGCTACCGCTGGGAGATCCGACCGGTCGACATGCGCGACGACGTGACTAAACTGCTCGACCAGGCGGATGCGCTGCTGGAAGAGCCCCAGGTCGGCGACCGCATAGTCGAGGTGCAACAGCGGGTCCTGCAGGCCCAGTTCTTGCTGCTCCAAGCCCAGTCCAAGATGTTGCGTCAGCAGAACAGGATCGCACTGTGACCACGGTTACCGCCGGGATCGCCTCCCACCCAGCCCGCTGGACCAACGGCAAGCTCCGCCGCGCGCTAGATTCGGTACTGGCCCAAACCCGTCAGCCAGATGCGATCATCGTCGCGAACGACCGGGACCGGCGCGGCGCCGGCTGGTCACGACAGAGCATCCTGGACCAGGCCGAAACCGAATGGATCGCCTGGCTGGATTCGGACGACGAGTGGTATCCACAACACCTGGAGAAGCTGCTGAAGGTGGCGGAGGCGACTGGGGCGGTGTTCGTCTTCCCCTGGTTCGACGCGGTCGGGGCCAGGGACCCACTGGGGCATTTCGGACTACCGTTCAACCCGGCCACCCCCCACCACACCACCACCACCTACCTGGTGCGCACCGAGCTCGCGAAGCACGTCGGCTACACCCAGGAACTGGCCACCAACCAGTGGTCCAACAACGAGGACTGGATTCACCTGCTCGGGCTGTGCGAGATCGCGGTTCAGAACAACCTGCTGATGTTGCACCTCGCGGAGCGCACCTGGCGCTACAACATCGACGGGGACAACAGCAGCGGCAAGCCCGGACAAGGAGATGCGCAGTGAACGAGCCAATCGACGTGCAAACCACCCGGTTGGTGGGGTTCACCGAGCGGGAGCGCCGGCACATGTCTGCTAGGACCACCGCTCCGGCGAACGAACGGCCCTATCGCGAATCTTCTGCGCACGGCGGGCAGCGGCTCACCTACACCCCGGCCAGGAGCCAGCTTTGGCGCCAGGTCGGATGGCACGGGCAGACCGGCGCGTTCTACACGCTGGACGAGGACCCGTCACTGTACGAACCAGGATCGTTCTCCCCGCTATGGGTCCTGGTCGCCGATGACGAAGATGCTGTGGTCGTCATCCGGGGGTCGCAGCAATGAGCACCACCATCCTGTGGAGTTTGGTCGTGCGGACTACGACAGACACCTACCAGAGCGAGGTCATCTCTCAGCCGATGGCGGATGGCGTAAGCCTAGAACACGCCCGCGCCGACCTGGTTGCCAAGGTGCTCGACCATGTCGGTCTCGCGATCCGCCAGGGCGCGATGTGGGATGTCGGGCTAGCAACCATCGACGGCGAATTCTGGCATCATCTGGTCGTCAACCCCAGCCACGTCGTGGCAGTCGAAGCCCGGGTGGGATACGCGCCGCCCCCCGCTGCTAAGACAGCGGGGGGCGGGCGGCGGTTGCGATCAGCCGATCAGGCCGCGTAGCTGGTCGTACTTCTGGGCCTTTTCCAGGATCTCCGGATCGACCTGGGGGGGCTCCTGCTGGGCCAGTTCGTTGACCCGACGAGCGAGCAGCACCAACTGGGCGGCAACCTCGGCCAAGGTCAACTCAACAGACCCATCAGCCGGCCGGCGAGGAGTGGGGGCGGGGACTGGTCGCCCGTTTGGCGACTTGGAGATCCGCACCCTGTTGTAGGTCGGGTCGTCGCGGTAGGCGACATAGAGGCTCGACACGCTCGCAGAGCTCCACTCCCCCCCAGTGGCGGAGGTCACCCCCGCTGCGTTCAACGCCTCGGCAGCAGCCTGGGAATAGGCCCGCACACCGGCCCGCCTGGCGGTCTCGACCGCGCGGATCACTGCCTTGATCGTCTGCGGCGGAGTGATCGGGTGGTGTGGGGCGGTCCGGTCGTGGGTGCCATTGCGGTGCGCCTGCAGAGACTCCGGCTTCTCCCGGATGTAGTCGCAGTCGTTGCAGGAATGCACGATCGTGTTGTCGGCGAGCAGGATCTTGGTGACCCCGGCCAGTGGCACGGGCCTTTCCCATCCCCAACGCGGATGGCGGTTGAAAGCTGGCTCGGTGGCGATCACCTCGACCCCGTTAACGCTGGTCAACTGGCGGATTCCAACGGGTGCAGGTTCGGACATGGCGTAAAACCCCCTCCTCGGGGAAAGGGGGGGCGGCCCCTGGAGGAAGGCCGCCCCCCGGCTTGTTAGCGGACCGACAGACCCTGGGCGGCACGGGCGGCCAGGGCCATCGCGCGCAGCCCGACCGCTTCCATGTCCGAGGCCAGGTCCCCGTCCTTCTCTTCCTGGGCGGCGGCGGTCACCGCGTGCCCGACTCCACCAGAGGTCAGGTCGCCGCCCTTGATGAACATCCGCAGGATCGCGTCCTGGCGGGCCTCGTCGAACCGCAGGGCGGTGGTGACCGTCCGGACGACCTCCTCCGGCTTGTCCACCTGCACCTTCGCGTCTTCCAGCATGGAGTCGACAAACTGCTGGACGTACTCGGGGCTCAGGAAAGTACGGACCGCGTCGGCGGTCTTCTTCGTGATCAGGTTCAAGTTCGCAGCCTGGGTCTCGTCGGACCACCGGATCACGCCCTCGTCCAGCTTCTGGCCCAGGTGCTGGGCCTCGAACGCGTCCACCCGGCGGGTCATGCCATTGCTGCAGACCTGCAACACGATCCGGGGGGCGATCGAGAACTTGCCGTGGCCGACCTCGCTATTGCGGATCTCGAACCCGGCGAACGCCATCGGCAGGTCAGCGCCGGTCTGTCCGCTGAACGGGGACCGGTAGTTCTTGACCAGGTCGAAGGCGTTGATCGCGACCTGCTCGCACACGATCCGCACGTACATGTTGCGGTCGGTCAGGTCACAGCCGGCGATGTCGATCTTGACCCCGGCTTCCGCGACACCTTCCAGGACGGTCATCAGCACGTCCAGATCGTCGATCGGCTTGTAGCTGTCGGACAGGAATGCCCGCGCCACCCCGACCCCGTCGTCGCCGGGACGGAACGCCCGGACCAGGTACTTCTTGCTGGCGAAGTCGGGGTGAGCCAGCCAGCCGTTCACGTTCTGGTCGTATAGTTCCGTGTTTCGGGCACGACAGCGGGCCAGATAGCCCTTCGGGATGTCCAGCCGGGTGGACAGGCCGTCGTCGGCGACCAGGGTCGGCAGCAGGCGCACGTCGACCGGGGTAACCCCGCTGTCGGTGATCTCCCCGTCCGCCCCCCGAACAACGATCAGCCCGTCCTGCGCGTAGATGGCGCTAGGACGGGCGACGATGTCGAGCTTGCGGGCGTGGTTGGTGCGCAGGATCTGGATCAGGCTGTCCATGGTGGCGTGCCTGGCGTGGGTCTGCGGTGCGGTCATCGGAACCTCCAGATGGCGGGCCGGGCTGTCCCGGCCGAACCAGACTATCATACCACATGCCATGTTCCGTGCCAATCCCCATGCCATTCCGGTTGGAATGTGACGAACATCACACCAGTTGACATGCCCTTTGACACCATGCGTGGCACACGGTGTGGTATAATTGTGGGGTGGCCGGGGGACTACCCGGGGTCCGGAAACCTGAAAACGAGGCGGCAAGCGAACGGGCAAGGACCCGGCCACACCCGAACATTGACAACTCCACAGAGCAAACACACACCGAGCGGTCTGGTGGGCGGCTGCCCCCCTCTCAAATGGAAGGTCGGCCCCCATGGTAACCCTGCCACACGAACCCCAGATCGTCCAGCGCGTCATGATGGAACCAGACCCCGTGAAAGGCGCCCCATACTTCGTGGAGCGGCGCTACACGGCCAAGCTGTTCACCATCGCTGAGCCGCACTGCCAGCAGTGCGGATCGACAAGCCCGGAATACATCAGCAACACGTACTCCGGCTGCTGCAATGAGCGAGTCATCGTCCATGGGACGTTTGGCCGCCGCTGCGATCCAGCCGAGTGTTCGCACGACGTAGACATCTGAAAGCCCTAGAGGGGCAGCCGCCCACCAGACCGCTCGGTGTGAATCTTGGATGGGCTCGGAGGTGGCTGCCCCTCACGATTTCCCCCCGGATCCCCTGGGGGGTTGAAGGGAGCAACCAAATGGCCCGCAAGGACCTGGACTGGTCGGATGTCGTCGCCGATGGCGAGCGCGCTGCAGAGGCCAATCCCGCCCCGATCCCGTGCGACTGCCACACAACGTCGGCCACCGGGTTCCCGGTGTGGACGACCATCGACCGCCGGCCCATCATCGATGGACTGCGCGCCTGGGACTACGATCTCGAGCCGGTTACGGTGCGGATCGAGAACCACGCCGACCCAGCCAGCGAATTCCACGAGCGCTGGGACGGCTGGTTCGACGTCTACACCGACGCAGGCAGGCGCAAGCCGATGAACGCGGAGCGCCTCTGGGTGCTACACCCCCACACGGGTGCACGCGCCTAAGGTCCCCCACCTGGGGCAGCCACCCCCCGGCCCATCCAAGATTCACGTGAACTTCAGGCAGCCCAGTGGCGTCCGCCCCGCCCTCCCCAGATCCCCAGGGAAGGAGACCGAAGATGGCAGACACTCACTGGATTTATGACGATGGTGGCCGCGCTGCGGCAGGCCACCAGGGCATGGCTGACGACTGCGTAACCCGTGCGATCGCGATCGCAACGGAATTGCCCTATCAGCAAGTGTACGACCTGGTGAACACCCTGGCCCAACGAGAGCGACCCGAGCTCGCCAAACGGCGGCGCGGCAAGCGATCCTCCGCACGGACCGGGGTTTACAAGTCGACCACTAACCGGGTGCTTCAGCACCTGGGCTGGGTCCGGCATCCAACGATGACGATCGGGCAGGGCTGCAAGGTCCACCTTGTGGCGGCAGAACTGCCGTCAGGCCGGCTAATCGTCCAGGTGTCCAAACACCTGGTGGCGGTGATCGACGGTGTCATTCACGACACCCACGACCCCTCACGAGACGGCACCCGCTGCGTTTACGGGTACTGGACCAGATGAACTCGGGGCGGACGCTTCTAGGCTGTCTGAGGATTCACGTGAAACAGAGCAGGGGGGAGACCCCGGCTCTGACCCCCGATCAGGGGGCTGGGTAGAGCGAGGCTGCAGCCGTATGGCAGGGGAAACCTGCTGGTGACTGACCCTCGACTGGCAGGCCGTTCGGCCGCGCCCCTCGATTCCCCAGCCCCCGCACCGGGAGGTCAGCCCGGATCCATCCATGGAGGGAGAGCGACAATGTCGCAAACCGAAACCCCTGCCGTCGCCGAACGACCGTCTGGCCTGAGCCAGGCGGCCATCTTTGCGAAGGAATACGCGAAGAACGCCGCACAGGAGATGCTCGACGCCATCCGCTTGATCGGCCGGCGTAACAGTCGGATCACCGCTATCGCGCTTGGCGTCTCGATGCCCCACCAGATCGCGTTCCTTCTCACGGCTATCACACCTTGGCTGCACTGGGATTCACCAGCAGCTTACGGCGAGTCAATTGGGCTGCTTTTGCTCGCCTTGCTGGTCCCGGTCGCAACGGACTTTTACATCCTCAACCAAATCACCACAATCGCCGCGCGAGCGGCGGCGCGAGGATCCAAGATCTTCGCGTTCGTCACGCTGATCATCCCCGTTGGGGTCAGCGGTACGGTGAACTTTCTGGCGCCTGGCCCTCCTATCACGAAGTGGCTGGCGCTGTGGACAGTGACCCTAATCCCGCTGGCAGAAGCTGGCCGAGCTTTCCTCCGGCCGGACTTCGCCAAGATCGAGCAGATGGAGTTGGGTGTCGAGGCGCAGCTGACCCGCACGGCCGAGAAGCTGGCTACGCGGATCGAGGAAGTAGAGCCCGTCACAGCGGCGGTTGACCCCAAGCAGGTCAATCGGCAGCGAATGTTGGCAGCGGAGAAGGCGCGGGAGCTGGCGGTGCAGGCGCGGGGTGAGATTTCGATCGCCGCGCTGACACGAGCAACCGGGTGTGGTCGTGGCGCAGCCAAAAAGGCCATCGAGCGGGCCAAGGAGGCGGCGTCTGCCGAGTCGGTGACAGTGGCAGGCTGACCAGTCGGGGGGTGCCTACGGGCACCCCCCGATCTGTATGTTGGGATGGCACACGAGGAGGAGAAAGAGATGGCTAACGCAGAACCCAGGCCCACCATGGGGATCAAGGTGATGATCTCCCGGGGCGAGTGGGCGCAACTAATCCAGGACGCCAACATCAACAACTGGTCGACGCTCAACAGCAACGCCGGTCCAGTCCCCGGGTTCCGGGGCAGGGCGCGCGAGCTCGCACGGTTCATGCTGGCCGCGCACGCCAAGCTCGGCATCTACGATTCGACGATGCTGGGCGAGATCGTCGGGTCCTTCGAACCCAACCTGGAAGACGGATTGACAACCTTCTTCTTCCCTGGGCTCGAGCTCTACTAGATCGAGTGCCACGCGGTGTGATACAATGGATGGCGTCCAGTCGGATCGGACGCCACCCGGCTTTTGAGGAGGGAATCGATGACCGTCGAATACAAGCCCCTGTCAACCTGGATCCACGGACAGGAGTACGCCAACCCGTCCGGGCGCGAGGCGTGGCGGATCGAGGTGGATCGGCTCTTGACTGAAGCGATCGGTCACGAGGCCGCCTGCGAGCTCTACCGGCGGGTGGACCAGGGCGCGATCCCCGGCGACTACGACGAATGGTGGCAGAATCCCGCCGAATATGTCGTGCGGCTGTTGACCCAGTTCAGCGAGGCCGCCCCGGTTGAACCGGAGGTGGTCGAGAAGCTGTGGAAGCTGAAGACCGGCGCTCGTAAGGCCGCCGCCCGGCCGTTCATCGGTCACCGGGTGGCGTTGTGGCGTTGGTATGGCCGGGTTGCGGCGAACGGCGACCAACAGTACGTCGGCCGGGTGGTCGCAATCGCCACCTCCACCATCGGTTCCTCGGCCGACCTGCTCATCCTGCACACCGACGAGGGCAACACCTGGGCGATCTCGCTCGCACAGATCGCGCGGTTGGAGGCGCTGTGAACTGGGTGTCCTTCTTGAAGGGCGTCGCCACGGGCGTACCGCTTGGTGTCGTCTTTACCAGCGTCCTGGTCCTGTCCTGGATCAAACAGGCACAACGCCGGAGGGGTGGGCAATCGTGAGCAACCGCCCCGTACACACCACCCGAGGAGAGATGAGAATGGTCACCGCAACCGAAACTGCCCGCACCACCGAGACCCTGGTCTCCTACAGCCTCGCCTGGGCGCCGGACACCAAGCGGCAGTTCGCGAAGGGCACGATCCGGCCGGAGATGCTGAACGCACAGTACATCGACGGCCGGCTGAACACTGTCTCGCTCGCCGGGGCAGCAGTTCTCAAGAACGGCAACGCCTCCACGGTACGACACTGGGACCGGTATTACGCCGACCACCGGCGGGACCGCGCCGACTTGGAGTGGATGTGGGAGCTCGTGCCCCCCACTCTGGACGACGAACTGCACGAGCAGATTCTCGAGACCGTCGAAGTGATGTCCGACCCGGACACCATGGCAGCGACCAGGGAGGTGGAGATCGAACTCGGCCAGGCGCATGAGGAATGGGCGTGGACCTATGTGATCGCGGGGGCGAACAAGCCGCAGCCGTGGAACCACGCCCGCAACAGGTGGGCAGCAGAACACGAACTCACCACACATGGCGAGCGCCACCCGAACGATCGGCTGATTCTGGGCCGGCGCACCATACACACGACCGGATGGCAGGAGGTCGATCGTGACTAACGGCGTCCCATATGCTCGTCACCGGTGGAACCGGATCTCGGGCGGGCTACACATCGGCGGGCACTACTACGACCCGCAGCAGCAACTGCGGGCACTGCCGGTCCAGGTCAACTACCAGTTCCAGTTCGTGCTGTCGCTGTACGCCGACCAGAAGTTCGCGTTCGGCCCACCATCCAGCGTCCGACATCTGCGGTTCCTGATCCCCGATGGCATCCTCACCGCAGCCGAGTGGACCGCCGTCAAGGCGACCGCACTGCAGGTGGCGAACGTGCTGCGGACCGGCCGACAGGTGCTGGTCCGCTGCGAAGCCGGGTACAACCGGTCCGGTCTGGTCGCCGGCCTGGTGCTGCTGTCACAGGGCAGGACCGCGCAGCAGGCGATCGACTTAATCCGCAGGAAGCGCAGCCCCCACGCGCTGTACAACCCGCATTTCATCGAGTTGCTCCACCAAGAAGAGAGGAATAGCCATGAACGATCACGATGAGGCATCGATCTACGGCGACATGGTCTACACCGACGGGGTCGGCCGTCGCCGCCGCCCCACCCGGCTCGGCCGGGGCCAGTCCGAGGTCGACCGGCAGGTCGAGGCCCAACTGGTCGCGAAGGAGCAGGGGTCGGAGGTGCAGCGCCGGCTGGCCCTGGCCGAGAAGATCGGCGACGACAGCTACGAGGACGGTACCATCCTGCGGTTCACCAAGAAGCTGGCTCCGACCTCCACGCCGTACACCTTCGCCGCGCTCAAGGCCGGCAACGGTTGGTACCTGACCGGGGCGATGGCCAACCCGGGCCGGCAGACCTGGCTGCAGCTGGTGGCCTGGCTGGTATCCGGCGAACCGATCCAGGTGCTGTGGCGAGCCAGCATGTTCGAGGCCGTCCACGACTCGGGAGTCACCGTAGTCCAGACCCAGGAGGGCGACCTGTCATTCGAGGACCAGGACGACCGGACGGAGTTGCGCCAGCATCTGCGCGAGGTTCACGGGCTCCCGGAGGCTGACGAGTTCAGCCTGAATCGGGCCAAGACCTTGCATGCCCGTGACCACTACGGCAGTGGGGCAGTGGTTCACCACCACTCGACCAGCATCCAGCCGGACCGGAAGGACCTGGACAATGGCTGAGATCGACATGCACCAGCAGATGCGAGCTCACCTGGTCAAGGCCATCCGCGCCCAGGAGGAGATCAGCCGGCGGGACGGGAACGCGCAGAAGCAGGGGCGGATCGCAGCCTACGAACTACACAAGGACCCGGATTTCCTGGATCTGGTGGCTGCCCGCAACAACGAGCGCGAGTGGGCGAACACCTACGCCGCAGTGATTATCGCCACCAGCGCGGCCTACCCACAGCGGTACACCACCGCCGCCCCCGGAAGCCTTCCGGGGCCACAGCGAAGCGGGGAACCCAGCGACACCCGCACCTGACCGCTCCAGTGCGACGGAAGCCAAGGGAGATACCACGACGGCCCCACCCGAGAGGGTGGGGCCGTCTGCGTCTGGGGGGCTCAGTCCTGAAGGTCGGGCTCCATCGGCAGGTAGGGCTTTAGGGGCTCGACCGACTTGTCCGGGTAGACCGGGGTCTTCGTCAGGCCAAGCATCATGACCTTGGCCGCGAGCCGGGCCAGGGCCGACCAGCGGTCGGTGCCCTTCCGGGTGCCCAGCCAGGTCGCCAGAGCGGTGTAGCCGACCAGGACTCCCACCGACATCGTGAACTCGACAGCGGTCGCCACGTTGGTGAACTGGTTGAGGATGGCGAGGTGGGCGAACAGCCACGAGATCACGCCCTGGACGCCGGTCCGGAAGACGTTATAGAGGATCGGGTTCACGAGTCCCCCTCCTTCGGGGTGTGGGGCTGACGCAGCAGAAAGCCCAGCCGTGCCCACATGATACCAACCGACAGGATGTAGACCAGCAGGAGCGGGATCAACGACAGTCCGGCCAGCAGTAGGCCAATGGGCTCGAGGCCAGCCACCAGGGTGGTCAGCCACAGGTGTCGGGCCATCTGTTTGTCTTTGTAGCGCTCCGGGCGCCCATAGACCAACAGCACCAACAGGGCGGTGGTTGCCATAACGATCCAAGCTATGACAACAGCATTGTTCACGCCGTCCTCCGTATCGTGCCGTTTCGCATCCGGGTGATCACTTCATCGCGGGGTAGGTCCGCAAGCTGCTCGGCCAACAGTTCCAGATAGGGGGTCTCTCGTTGGGCGGCCCGCAACTTGGCTTCTTGTTCGAACCGCTTGCGAGCGTCTTCGTTGCCGGCTACGCTGCGCCGACGACGCCACCACCGCCTCATCTATCGTCCTCCGGTTTCTTCACCGCTGCGACCCGGAACATCGCCAGCTGGTCCTCGCGGATGTCGGCGCGTTTCTCTGCCGCCTCTGCCCGCGCTCGGTTGTCGTCGGCGCGCTCGCGCTGTGCTTGCACCGCGTCATTGTGCAGCCGATAGGCGACGCGAACCAGCAGGGCCACCAGGCCGCCCAGGACCAGGATTAACGCGGTCCGCCAGTCCGACACCATTGCTACGCCTCAGGGTTGCGGACCTTGGTCGCGCCGCCCTCCAGCCCATCCGCAACGGCGTCGCGGGTGTCCGCCTTGATCCGGGCGTAGTCTACAGTGCCCCCCGTGCCGCCGCCGGAAGCCGGCACGGCGCCAAACGCACCCGCGTACCAGCCAGCCCGGACCTGGAAACCACCAATGGTGGTCCAGCCGGCGCCGGTGCGCTGTACCAGGGTGAACAGCCCCTCCTTGGCCAACTGGGCGATGTCGGCCATCTCCGTCTGCTTGATCGCCTGGCTGTTCATGCCGTCACATTTGTACAGCTGGCCTGTCGCGTTGTCCCTCGCGAACCAGTATTGCGCCATGTCGCTACCTCCGTTGAGAATCTGTTGGGCTCGAGCAAGGATCTCGGGCCGCTGGTTGCGGATTGGCACGCCCGGACAGTCCGGGTGTCCACCCCAGGCTGTGCCACCCATGCCGTGCCAGCCCAGGCCCCGGCCGTCCGGTGAATCAGTGGAGGCCAGCGGCCATCCGTACTCCTTCACGCCGCGCGCATACAGCCGGGCGCACGCTTCGACCTGCTGGGGGGTCAGCGCCTCGCCCGAGTAGCCCTCGTTCTCAACGCTGATCCACCGGCCATTGCCAGACCCCTGGGTCCACGCGCGGATCGCCGTATCGACCAGCTGTCCACAGCGACCGTCCTTGGCCGTGGCGAAATGGAACGAGACGCTGCTGGCCGGGTTCTTGCCCCAGTTGATCGAGCCCTCGTAGCTGCCCTGCATGATGTGCAGTACCAGCCCTCGGTACTCATACATGCCGTCAGACGACTCGGCCTGCCCGTCACCGTCACCCTGGTTGACGGTCGGGCCGACCCAAGTCGCGATATCTGACCAGAGCATGGCGCCCTCCTAGCTGCAGAGCGTGAAGGCCGGCCGCAGAGAATTCGGTCGGTGCCCGGATAGGTCGCACAGCGGCGGCTCGGACGCCGCCGGCCAACCCATGCCGACGTGAGTGTCGTCATAGGCGATGCGACCCATATACAGCTGCCCGAGCCACGTCTGGTGGAAACCCGTGTTATCCAGATACCGCGAGCTCGCCGGGATCAGCTGCCAGTTCACGATGCCCGGGAACCACCCCGGATACCGCAACATCTCGACATATAGCCGGTCGTTCGTGATCGGGATCCAACTGGTCAGGATCTGTGGCGAGCCGGGCAGCATCGGGTCCGCGTACTGGATCAACACCGGCACGATCTCGATCGCCGGGTTGTAGGCGTGGATCGCCTCCACCGTCGCCCGGAACGACCACGACGTGGATGGCTCACCCCAGATGTACTCGTTGATGTGATCATTCGTCCCGCAGGCGAAGATCACCATGTCGGGGTTGTGCTCGGCCAACAGGGCGTTGATCACGTACGGCCAGTAGTCGCACTGCGTCCCGCCCACGGCCTCGTTGCGTAGATCGCACACCCGGTCGGTCTCAAGCTCAACGATGCGGCAGAACTCGGCCTGCCACACCCCCGACGTGCCCTGGGAGTCTTGTATCGTCATCAGCACGAGCGGTGTGTCCACCCTCAGGGCGGTCGCGGCCTGTGCCGCCCCGCCGCCGGTCAAGCCAGCGACAAGCAAAGCCGCCACAACAGCCGCGCGCAGTGATCGCATTCTGCTCCCCATCTCAGAGACAACGCCAGAACTTCATCGACGACCCCGCCAGCAGGGTCGAGTTGTTACCATCGCTGGTGGACTGTGCGAACTGCACCCGTACCTCGCCGGCTGTAGACCCCGTCGTCAGTGAGACTTTCAGGATCGCAGGCTTGTCAGTGGCACCCATACCACCGAACCCTAGTGCTGTGGTGATGTTGAGCGGGCCGAACGCGAGCAAAGTCGATGTGAAGTCGTAGCCCGTACCGCCCCAAGTGCCGGTCGTGCCGGACGGGACAGTGAGACCGAACTTGATGTCTGGGGTGGCGTGCGCGTTGTAATACAGCACCAGCTCGCCCAGGTACATCGCATTCGCCTCGACGTCCACGACCAGGTCTGTCGCATTCACCAGGGTCGTCCCGGTGGAACCGCTATTGACCGACTGGTTACTGGATTTCAAGGCACCAACAGCCAGGCCAGTGCCCGACGCCAGTTGCAGCGCATTAACCGCGTCGGTGATCTGTTCTGCCCATTCGGGGTCGAGAAGGTCCCCATCAACGGGGGCGATGATCGTCACTGGCCAGCCTCCTTATTCACCGTAAATCCCGGGACTCTCGCGGGCTCGCCACAGGCACTGCCCCCACCGCGACACCCCATCGCCCCAGGTGCCGACCCGCTGTGCCTCGACCAGTCGCAGCGTTTGGCTGTGCTGCCCGGCACTCACCCGGTTCTCCACCTGGTGAATCCGGAAAGCACCGCTAACGCCGGTCTGGTCCTCATCCTCGAATTGAACCAGATCGCCAGGCAAGCGTCTCGGGTCGCCGAACACCTCCACTCCAGTGATCACGCGGGTGGGTTGGGCGGCCAGCTGCTTCAGCCGCTGCGCGATCTGCTGGCCGGCGGCAGCGGTCTGCAGTTCAGGCAGGTGTACGTTCAGCACCCGTGGCCCGCGCTCTGCCAGCGATGTGTCGTCGATCTCGACCACGCTGGTGCTCAGCTGCTCGACCGAGGTGAACCCAGAGATGCGCAAGAAGGGCACCCTGGTGCCTTCCGGGGTGGACGCATCGGTCGCCAGAAACAACAGCCGCCCGGTGTCGTTGGTGAACTGGATGACCATCACCGTGGGACTGATCTCGACTATTTCGGCGGACACATCGTCCTCGACCACGTCGGTGCCGGCGTCGGTGGTGCTGACCGCCATTGAACTGAACAGGCTACCGATGACCGTGGTCCCACTCTCCAAATCGGCGATCTCCGACGCAGTCAGCGGCCCGATCTCGAATGAAGTGGTCATCTGCACGTCGACGGCCGGACGGTCCAGGGTGAACTCGTAGGTACTGACCCCCGGCGGTAGCTCGAGCACGGACGTGACTTCCAGCAGCGGCGGGGTGGTCAGAGATGCGCTGCTGGTCCCCAGTCGCCGCAGGGGATTGTACGTCACCCGGATGACGTTGCGGATTCGACTGCTGCCACTGCTGACGTTCGGGGTTCGGGCGTGCCGCTTGGTGGTGATCGTTTCGGAGATCGCCTGGGCCGTGTCGGTCGCGTCCCATGCTCGAGGCCGGTAGTGCAGGATGTCGTCCGGATCGATGGTCAACGACGCGATCTCGTGCATAGCACAAGACGCGAGGTACTCCATCGCCTCTCGCGGCTGCGATTCGGCCGACCCGAATACCGGCAACGCCGTGGGGTGCACGTATGCCCGGCGCGTCCACCAATCGTCACGCAACCAAGTAGGGTTGTCGTCCGGATTGGACTGGTCGCCCACGCTTAACTGGAACTCGGAGATGGGTAGGAACGACATGAGCAAGACCGTGTCGGTAGTGTCTGTGGCTGTCCCCACGCTGGCGCTGGTGGTGGATTCGACGGTGCCGTCCAGGTTAAGCCACAGCTTATTGTCCGCTTTGGACCAGGCGACCCCGACGAAATGCCACAGCCCGTCCTCCGGCAGCGTCCCAGTGGAGGTCAGATCGACGCGGGTGCCGGCATAGCCGGTCGGGAAGAACCACACCCGCAGCTTGCGGTCGGTGCCGAACCAAGCCACCACGCGGCTGAGGATACCGAACGCGGCGGAAGCGTACCCACTGCCGCCGGTGCTCAGATTCAGATATGACCCGGCTTGCCCGTCGACATCCGCTTCGTCGCCCCGGATGTAGAACTCGATCCGCCCGGCGTCAATGGCAGACGGGATCGTCTCGGGGGTCGAGTTGCGGGCTGTGGACAGGTTGACCGAGACCGCGACCTGGCGAGCTCGTTCCAAGGTGGTGTCGAAGAATGCCCGAGCTCCCAGGATGTAGGGACCGGGGACCCAGAATCTGCGGTCGTAGGGTTCGCTCTCGTTGGCCAAGGGGAAGCTCAGAAACCCGTTGCTGTTGTCGGTCGGGGCGTCGTAGTACTGGGTGCGGATGCCGGCGGGCGTGCCGTAGGTGGTGACGAGCTCCAGGTCGCTGTCATACTCGCGGGCGTGCACGAACGAGCGCCCCGCCCCGTGCAGCGGTACCCATGCGACGCAACCCGGCACCCGGGGCGGACTGGGGTACACCCCGCAACGGTGCAGCACCCACGACACCAACCAGGACAGGTTTGGCTCCGGTGCCCGCAGCCAGACCGTATCGTCCCCCACCACCTGTTTCTCGGGGCGGCCGGCCAGGTCCATCGGCGGAGGCTGAATCGCCTGTGACAGCAGCAGCCGGGTCAGAGACAGGGCTTCCAACCTGGCTGCGGCGTTGGCCGGCGTCGGAGTGTCCAGCACCAGCCCGGTGAACATCCGGATCTGCTCCGGCCCACCATCGGTGATCACCTTCAAGCTGGCCCGGGTCGGAGCGATGTCGCGGACCTTGCCGTACAACGGCGAGCGGGAATTGTCCGGGGACCAGTACTGGGTGGCGGTGAGCTCCACCCCACCCACGTCGCGCCCGCCCAGGGCAGCGGACAGGGTCGGGATGCCCGTTCCGGACAGGTAGGCAATCTCGTCTGGCAACCCGTCGAACAGGCTGTGGCTGATGGCGATGTTGTCGGCCTGTTCGGTCAGGTTGTCGTAGCTGTCGTCCGCACCATAGCCGTCCACATCCCAGTCGGCCTCGAGTACGGGGTCGAATACGACGATGTCGCCGGTCAGTGCCCGCGAGAGATTGTCGGATGCGTCCTGGGGCATTACGGACCAGCCTCCTGCAGGATGAACGTGACCGACTCACGGTAGTTGCTGGCCTGCCAGGGCCACCGCTCGACCAACGAGACGACCGCGACTGGGAAAACGCCAGCGCCCGGTGCCCAGCTGGTTGGGCTGTCGCCCCGTTCCAACTGGAACTCGTCCAGGTGCAGCCGCATCCCCGCGTCGACGCCGGTGGCTCGAGCTTGACACAGCACGTAGACAGCGCCGGCCGGCGGGGTGGCAGTCACGGAGGTCTGCTGCCAATCGGTGGTCAGCGTCAGGGGTGTGGCGTCGGTGTTGGACAGCACCTCGCCGTCTTCGTCCAGCCAGGACAGACGCAAAGTCAGAGTCGCCGCGCCGGCAGCTGCCAGCTTGGCGTAGGCCCACAGGCACATCGCCAGGCCCTGCACCACCGGGATGCCCGGCCAGGTCGAGGTAGACGGGTCGACTGTGAGCGACCCAGACGGCGCAGTCCCCGGGAAGTGCCACAGCAGCGAGCGCGGCCCGCGATGGTAAGCGGTCGCAGAGGAGGACAGGTTGCTGCCCGTCGCTGCCAGGGTGAATCCGTCCGTGTTGTTCAGGTGGCTGGTCGCGGCCGACTGGTTGACAGTCAGCCAGTTCGGCTGGCCCGGGTCGTGTAGCACGAACGGGCCAGGGCCGTTGTGCCCGTGGTGATACGCCTCCAGTTCGGCATACGACTCATACCACAGCTGCTGCCAGTTCAGCGAGAACTGCCGCTTGCCGGAGATGCTGCGCGACACCCGGGCGCCGCCCGTACCGGTCTGGAAGGTCGCGGTCGGCCGGATGCGGGTTGCGCCCACCCCGTTGCGGGGGTGGTAGATCTGGATCTGGCGTCCCGGTGCCCCAAAGTAGATTTCGGTGTCGGTCACGCCACACCCACCCTCTTGCGACCGGGGTTCACGAACGCGGACTGGCGGTGGCCCTCGTCCGCAGCATCGGACACGTCCTCCGGGTGGTCCTGCATCTCCGCCTTGACCATCTCCCGGACCGGCCGCTCCCCGATCTGCACCTTCGCGTAGATCACCGGGGTCGACTGCGCCGGCATCGCCGCCATCGCCGCCAGCAGAGTCATACGCTGGCTGCCCATCGCGTTCTCCAGCAGAGCCGGCAACGAGGCCGCAACGCTACCCAGCGCTGCATCCAGCTGGGGCTTCTGGGACTTGGCGCCCATGATGTAGCCGCGTACCGAGTCGACGCCGGACTGTGCGAACACCAGCGAGGGGGAGTTGATCTTCAGGACGCCGTTGAAGGTGCCGACGATCCTGCTGCCCAGGTTCTTGACCTCGGTCCACAAGGTGTCGGCCATCGAACCGATACCCCGGAGTAGACCCTTGATCAGGTCGGCGCCCGCGTTGAACAGCAGGTCCTTGAACCCCACGACGGCGTCGGTGATCCGGCGGGCCACCCCCGCCACGTCCTCCAAGAAGTCGAGGGTGTTGTCGACCCCCTCGGTGAGTAGCACGAACCCGGCGGTCATTGCGTTGATCGCCGGCAACAGCGTGGCATTCAGCATGAACGACAACATCCCGGAGTTGACCGAGATCTGGATCAGGAACGCGATGAACATCACCAGCATGTCCATGAGGCTGAGCCCGCCGGCCCGCTTCTCAGTAACCACGTTGACCAACTCGACGAAAGCGTCGATCAGCGGGAAGAAAGCCGGGATCAGGTCAATGAGCGCCGGCAGCAGCCCCTCAACGAACTTAATGATCGCCATGCCCAGGACCGGCAGCAGCGGCGCGAGCGCCTCCATCAGCTTCATGCCGGCTTCGCCGAGCTTGAGCAGGGCTTCGACCACCTGGGGCATCAGCTGTTCGATCGCCGGCCGGTTACGCTCGAAGACGTCGAGAAGCATGGACAAGCCGTCTTCGAACATCCGCCGCGCTAGCGGGATCAACGGGCGTAGCCCGGCTGTGAGCTCCCGGACGAAGTCAATGATCTGCTCGAGGCCGCCGGTGTTCAGGAACTCCTGCAGGATGGTGGTCGCGAAGACGTTGACCAGTTCGCCGACCAGTTCGATGACCGGCGCCAGCGCAACCGAAATCACCGACAGCAGGATCGCCAGGTCTTCGAGCAGGACCGCGAGCACCGGCCCGATAGCGATCAGCAGAGGTGCCAGCGCAGACAGCATCTCGCCCAGCGCGCGTCCGACGTCCGGCGCGATGTCCCGCAGGGGTTCCAGGCCGACCGCCAGGGCGTTGAGCACGTCCATGAGCCCCGGCCCCATGGCCGTAGCGATCTCCAGCAGGATCGCGATCAGCTGCGCGAGGGGCGGGATCGCAACAATCAGGACCTGACCCAGCTGCACCAACAGCGGGTTGAGTACCGGGATCAGCGTCAGCAAGCCCTCGCCCAGCACCCCGATAAGCGTGGTCAGGGTCGGCCCGATGATCTCCATCGTCCGGGACAGGGCGGTGAGCAGGCTAACGAAGACCCGCCCGAGCTCCAGCAGTGCGGGCGACAGGGCGTCCGCAGCGGTGCGCAACGCCGTAAAGAACTGCGTCAACAGCTGCTGGCCCTCGGCCGAATCGACCCAGTCGTGCAGCCGGTCGAAGAAGTCGAACACAGAGGACTGGCCGGCGGCTCGAGCCAGCCCGGACAGGATGCCTCCGATGTCGATCAGCAGCCCCGCCAGCATCTTCAGTGCCCGGATGCCGTTTTCGATCATCGCGGCCATCTCGTCCTCGGGGATGGCCCGGATGGTGTCCGCCCACGCCTGCATCGTCGGAATCCAGGAGTTGGACATGGCGGCCAGCACGCCCGACGACACCGACAGGACTTGGCTAAGTGCGGTCAGCAGTGGCTGCAGGCCCTGGCCCAGGTTGCCCAGGACCGTCCCGATGCTGCCCAGTGACGCCTCGATGTTGCGGGAGGTGAACGGGTCCAGTAGCGCCCTGGAGATCCCCATCAGGATCTTGTTCAGGCCATCCCCGACCCGGGATAGCCCGCGTTCTAGCAGCGGCAGGTAGATCTCGCCCAGCTGCCTAATAGTGTCGCCCATGCCGGCGAACACGGCGGTCTGGACTGCCCGCTTCAGCTGTTCGAACGCGGGTTTCATGGCCACGATCTCGCGGGCCACCGCCTGGGCGTTCGGGGCCATCTTGGATAGCGCCTCGTTGAACGCAGCCATATCGCCCGACAGGCCCGCCTTGAGCGCGGCGCCCATCCCGGAGAACGCCAGCTTCAGGGTGCTGATCGCGCCGATGACGGTAAAGATGATGCCGGGCAACAGCAGGAATGCACCCGCCGCTTGCCCTAACACCATCACCAGGTTGGCCGCCGCTGCATAGGCTTGGACCAGGTAGCCAGCCAGGCCGGCAATGGCCGCCCCGACCACCCCGACCAGCCCGGCGAGCACGGCCACCTTCATGACCGCAGCTAGGACCGCGCGCATCCCGGACAAGATCCCCCGGGCCATCGCCCGCATGAACGAGTTGCCGGTTTTCTCACCCTGCTGATTGGCCCACCTGTCGGTGTCCCGGCCGATCTTATCGCGCCCGACCTTAGTGCCGTCTTCGACATGGACGTCGACGTAGGCGTCGGCGACTTTGAACCCAACCGCCACGTCGACCCTCCCCTACACCTGTTCGTACTCGAAATACTGGGCGACTGCCGGGTCTGCTAGCAGCGTGTGGACGTTGTCGTTTTGGACCGCGCCGGGCTGCGCAACAGAATGGCTGGGGTTGTGTTTCTTCGCCTCCTCCTGCATGTGGTACACCCGGGCGGCTAGCGCTCCGTCGTAGGCCGGAAGCCGCAGGATCAAGCTGAACAGCCGCTCCGAGGACAGCCCGGCGAACTGGTCCTGATCGAGGTCAACCCAGACGCCATGGAATCTGTGCAGGTCGGACTCGATATCCTCGTCCAGTTCCAGCACCCATAGCAGCCCGGCCGCCTCGTCTAGGAGTTTCCCAGGCCAGCCCGGTTGAACGCCGACATCGTGTATTTGGTGATCACCTTCATCACCTGGGCCAGCTGGTCCTCGGTCAGGTCGCCATCGGCCAGTTCGTCGACCACCGGCTCGCCCAGGATCTCGTACATCATGTCCGAGATGGCCTGCTCCTGGTTGACCCGCCGGTGCAGGGCTCGCATGAACCGGAATGTGATCCGGGGGTCGGCGACCCTCGGGGCGGTATAGATCCGTCCGTTGGCCCGGAACAGTTCCACCCGATTCGCGGGCACCTCGGTGCCGACTGCGAACACCCCGGCGGGCAGGTCGCCCGGTCCGCCGTCTGTCAGCAGGTCCGGGTTGACCCCGAACCCGCTGTCTACCACTGTGGCCTCTAGCTGCTGCGTCACGCAGACTCCTTAGCTGGTCTGATCGATGATCCGGTAGGGCCGGACAGCGCTGGACACGTAGTGGGTCGCCCACTTCACCGTGTACACCGCCTGGTCGTCCTTCTTGTACGCGGTCGCGACAGGGTCGACCGACAGGATGCGTCGGGCGCAGACTCGCCGCCGGTACGCCTGCGGGGCGTAGCCGTCGAAGATCAGCGCCTTGAAGTTCGGCATGAACGGGTTCTCGTCCGGGCTGTACTCCTTGTAGCCCGACCCGGTCGTGACCGCCGTGTCTGCCTCCTCGTTGCAGGCCAAAGCGAGGTTCTCAAGAGTGACCTCGGCCAGGTTGGTGGCCAGGGTGACCTCACGCTTGGTCTGGCGCCGATCGGGCACGTCGATGATCTGGTCGACCGCGAGCTCCGCGTACTCCCGGGCCACCTCGATGGTCACGCCATCCTTAGTGCCGCCCAGGTCGGTCCAGGCCGATGCAGCCGGACTGGTGTTGATCGCACTGGCCGCCGGCTCGTTCGCCGCCGTCGCGGAGTAATCCCCGAGGTACAGCGTGCCGGGACCTTGGATCAGGTTGGTTACGGTAACGGTAGCCACCGCAGTACCTCCTACTTGTTTTTCCTGCCCCGCACGCTGCGGGACTTCGGGACACTCACACGTTCTGGCAGGCGCCGGTAGCGTACCACCGGTCCACCTGGGGTCTTGTGCGCCCACTTGCGGGCGTAGCGGCGCAGGCGCGGGTTGGCGAAGAACAGGCGCCACTGAGCCTTGCTGCGGAAACCACGATGCGAGCCTTTACGCTTCGCCACGGTCCACCTCCCGGCGCCATGCGCGGGTCTCCCGGACCCGCTGGATCTTTATGGTGCAGGACCAGTCACAGCATTGGCAAGTGAACCGCCGCCGGCACAGCCGCCCCAACATCTTGGTCATCGGACGAAATCCTCCCGCCGCAGCGGCCACTGCACGTGGGACATGTCCGGATGGTTCTTGACCCACATCCACGCCTGGCCCAGGTCCCCGTCCGAGACCCGCACCACTCGAGCCCCGGGGAACAGGAACTCCATCTCGGCCCGGTTGTCGTGCAGCAAGATCCGACCCATATATGTCAGCAATTGCCCCGACCTGGCGCCGACCAGTGCGAATCGGGCCATGTCAGGTCACCACCAGACTGGCCGGGGTCCAGTGAATCGCCAGGTCCAGGTTGTACGCCGCATACTGACTGGGGTCGGATGGGATCTCGCGCAGGTCCGACACCGCAGACACCGAATGCACGATCGCCCGGCCATAGCCGTCCGGGAGGTTAAGCTCGACCCTGGTACTGGGCGCGTAGGCGATCTGGTAGGTCGCCTTGATTACCCGCATCCCCAGTTGTGCGGCCCGCCCCCATGGCGGCTTGGTCGAGTTCGGCTTCATGGCGAAGCAGTTCACCGACACCACCGGGTGGAACATCGGGACGTCGAGATCGGGCGCTCCGCCGACGTTCATCACCTGCAGGAACTCGTCGTTGTGCCACGGCGGGTCTGGCAGGGTGGTCGCCACGTTCTGGTCCAGACCCCCGACCGCCGCGAGCAGCCAGTGCTTGGCCACCAGTAGCGAGTTGGGAAGCAGCGGATCGCTCATCGCGCGGACCAACTCCCCCGAGCTCGGACCACCGATGGCGGGACGCGACGCTTAGTGTATGCAGCGGGGCGCAGGAACGGCTGCGCCTCAGTGCCCGGATGTTGGACCGTGATCCCGAGACCGAACGCGTTGGGGATCAGGTGGGGGCGAGTGCCGAACTCCACATAGGCAGGGGCGTCCGCGTTGGGCGGCATGCCGGCGCCCGGCGCTGTCACTCGGGTGTGATCGTGGGTCGGCCCGATGTGGGCCTTCATGTAGCCGGTGTCGCGAGCGGCGTAACGCTTGGCGTCGCGGGAGATCTCCTCGGCGAGCCAAATCCGGATGTCGCGGCGGATTTCATCGACGTGGATCTGCGCGGTGGCGGTTGGTACGTAAGCGCGTGCCAAAACCCCCACCTCCCTCTACGGGCCGGCAATCCGGGCGTTTCGTGCGGTCTACCCGCTGCGCCCTGTCCCGATTATACCGGTCAGGTAGTACGGGAGAGGGTGGCGACCCGATCGGGCAGGGTGCCGGCGACGCGCAGCGGCTCGTTCAACTCGGTGACCACATAGACCGTGCCGGACAGCTGGTCCCGGATGCGGTCGTCCTTGCGCAGATCCACCTCGTACCCGACCCGGCAGGCGTAGGCCCGAACCACCCGCGAGGCTTTCTCTGCTGGCAGGTAGACCCGCCTGTTGCTCTCGGTGATCGCCGCCTGGATGTCGGAATACACCGCGACGTCGGAATCGACCGTGTCACCGAAAGCGTCCACCTGAGTCCCGCGCAAGATGGTGATCTTAGTGTTGGCCGCCGCAATCATCGCATCGGTGTCCAGTTGCGGTTGTCGTCCGCCACTGCCGAGTCACGCGGGCCGTCAACATCGTCGAACTGGCCATAGCGGCGCCGGATGCGCAGCGGCTTCTGCACCCAGGTGAGCCGCTTAAGGCAGCGAGCAGCGAACGGCGCCAGTAGCCGGGCGTTCTCGTTGGCCGGGGTCGCGGTCGCCCCGTCTTGGCTAATGCTCTCCACTTCCATGTGGCTGAACAGATCCGGGTGGTGCGGCATCCAGCCAGCCTGATAGGCCACCGCCCGATTCAGGTGTCGCAGGTTGCGCTGGGACAGGTTGCCCCGGGCGGCGAACGTCGTTCCGCTGAACAGATCGATGATCCCCTGGGCTTGGGTGAGCACAACCGCAGACACGTGCTCGCCCGTCAGGTTGTAGACGTCGGCGATGTCCGCCCAGGTCTCTAGGGTCTCGTCGATCATCGATGCCCCCTTCAGCGACGCAGCGACACCGCGTAGATCGCGTGCCGCACGCCATTGATGACAGAGAAACCAGTCCGGTGCACCCCGGCCAGGCCACCGCGCGGCGTCTTGCCAGCCTCGATTGCCTGGTTGTAGGCCCGCAGCCGGAAATCCTCGTGCAGCCCGGTGGACAGTTCGCTGGGGCAGGAGAACGCGATCCGGTACAGGTTCTGCTCGCTGGCCACTCGAGTCTGCAGCCCGTTGCCCTTGGGCGGGTCAACCGGTGGGGGCGCCGTGGCCATGTGCAACTCGTCGTCGCGGTCACTGGCCTCGTCAGCCCTCGCGAGCGCGTCGGCCGCACCCTCTGCCGGAGGATCGGGCTGGGCGCTGGCCGGCTTAGGCTCGTCCCCGCCAAGAAGCTGGTTGGCGTCGAACTCCTCCAGCCGGGCAGTCATCTCGGCGTTGGACCCGCCTGCCGAAAGCTCGCGATCTTTGCACGCAGCCTGTAACTGCGCCTGCGACCAACCGTCGTACAATCCCATGCTCGAGCCCTCCCTAGGCAGCTTGTTCCAGTCTCCTAAAGACTACCACGGGATGACGCCGGTAGACGGCGGCCACTGCATCGCGGCGGTAGACTACTACAGCCGGTCGGCGGAACGTTGTGCTCATTCTCGGGTCACCGTTGGGATCAAAGTGATCGTACCTCGACAGACGTACTCGACCACGCCCGCCGATTCGACCCGGATGTCGTAGACCCCGGTGGTCCAGTCCAGGGTGTCTGTTGCCGCGATGGTGGCAGTCACGATGCCGTCCGCCGAGAACTCGACCGTCCCCTCAGCCAGGACATCCTCGGACAGGTCGGTCTCGCGGACCTGGATCTGGCCGGTGTAGCCGCTGGAAAGATCGATGGCGACGCCGTCCGAGTCCTGCATCTGGACCCTGATCACGATGGTCCCGGCTTCCGAGCCGGTCACGTTGAACACCGGTGTGGTCACAACCGCCCCCTGGTCCTGCGCAGGTCGTAAGTGCCCCCGCCCCAACCAGCATACAGGATCAACGCCTTGCCAAGCCACATGTCGTCCCGGCCCTGCCCGTCGCCCCCACC
>Ga0247824_10000145_pt1 | contig 29793 bp, 15 predicted proteins | sample 13C_PalmiticAcid_FD_194412 | JGI IMG/M metagenome (GOLD analysis project Ga0247824, IMG submission 194412) | Soil microbial communities from agricultural site in Penn Yan, New York, United States - 13C_PalmiticAcid_Day48 | ecosystem: Environmental > Terrestrial > Soil > Agricultural land...
CTCCTATCCCCCCCTAGGCTATGCTAGCTATCGTAGCATAGGTATAGCTTGATCCTTCTACGGCTATAACGTTCTCCTTCTGACCCTCCTTATTGAAGTACCCTAAGTATAATAGCAGCGACCGGGTTACTCTCTATAACTTTATCTTCGACTATACGTCTGACTTTAAGTTAATAGGAACCTACCTCCTAAGTGGTACCCGTATTGCTTATATGGTCAGCTGCCTTATAGGTCGCCTAAAGAATGCCTAGGTCAAGTATATTACCGAATATAGCCTCGAGAACGTCGATATTAGCTAGGAAGAATTCGTCGACTTTCTCTAGAACTACCATTCCGACCCTTAAACTTACGTGCTCTAGGCAGCTTTATAGCTCGAGTTACTCTCCTAAGCTACTAACGAGACGGTTACTAACTTTATGGACTACTATACTTCGGTACTAGCCGACCTGCTGTATAATACCCCTGAGATCCAGCATATCAATATATTAGTCCCTAAGTTCCGTAGGAACATTGCTCTTACCCTTAAACTATAGGGGACCCTACTACCTACCTTCGACTAGCTAGTAAGTACTACTCGTAGTATCAAGGACAGTCTTACTCGTACCGGCGTGCTATCGTACCTAGAGAGCTTTACTAGCGACATACCCGTATCTGCCCCTCGCCCTCAAGCCCTAGCTATAGCAGGCCGTCCGATTACTTGCTTCAACTGCCGTAAGGAGGGATATATCGAGCGTAACTACCCCGACCGTAGGGCTAACCCTACCCTAGCCCTGCCTGCAGGCAATACAAGACCTCTATAAGGACACTACTATACCTATAGCAAGCAAGGCTACTACTTAACTCGTTGCCCTAGAGCTACCTATACCCGCTGCCGTTAGAAGGGCTATATGGCTAGCGTCTATAATGCTCCTAACCCTAATAACGAGCCCCTAGGCATAGGACGTAGTATGAATGGTATAAGTTAGAGGTACAAGGGGCGTCTACTACGGAAGATTAAGACAATAGCTAAAGTACGAATAGATAGCGAGTAGAAGTCAGCTCCTATATTATTAGATACTAGGTCGGATTATAACATAATCGACCGTAGCTTTCTCGACAAGAATATAAAGCTAGAAGAATTCACTAACTTCCCTGGCCTAACTACCGTTAGTAATCTCCTGATCTATACTTTTAGTATATACCCCCTCTATATCTATACTCGTAATGCCCTAGGTAACGAGCACCTCTTTATTCTTCGCTTCGTTATCGCCGATATTATGCCCTTTACTATAATCCTCGGGTAGCCCTAGATGGAGATAGCCCTCCCGATCTTTAACTACCTATAGAAGACCTAGCTATACCCTCGGCATCTGCGATATATTAGCTTGCAAATTGAGCCCAAGTAGCGTTAGGGGGCTTTCAGGTTTATAGTTATTACAATAGAACCTAGGGCTAGTAAGGATAGAGATATTATTACCCTCGTATCGGTAGAACGTAGTATCCCCGAGGCCTACTATACCTATAAGGACCTTTTCGCCCGTAACGAGCGCCTACCTCTCCCCGTATACTATATAATAGAGCATTATATCGACCTCACGCCTAGGTCCGAGCCGCTATAGGGCCCTATTTACCCCCTGAGCTATATAGAGTTATAGATGCTGCGAGAATAGCTCGCGGAAGTACTGCGTAAGGGATAGATCTAGTTGTCGGTCAGCCTAGCGGGCGCTCCCATTTTGTTTATACTGAAGAAGGGCGGCAGCCTACGACTTGTCGTCGACTACCATACGCTAAACGTACGTACTATCAAGAACCGCACTGCTCTCCTGCTTATCGGCGAGATCCTGGACCGCCTATCAGCTACGAAGATCTATACTAAGCTTGATTTAAAGGATATATACTATCGGATCAGGATATATACTAGCGATGAGTAGAAGACGGCCTTTCGTACTCGGTATGGCTATTACGAGTTCCGTATAATGCCTATAGGCCTAGCCAATTCCCTAGCGACCTTCCAGTCCTATATTAACTAGGTACTCGTAGGCCTCATAGATATTATTTGTATCGTCTACCTGGATGATATCCTGGTGTTTAGCGACGACGAAGCAGCATACGAGTAGTATGTTCGCTAAGTCCTCGAGTGCCTCCGGGCTATAGACCTCTACGTTAACCGCGATAAATGCGAGTTTCATACTTCCTAGGTAGCGTTCCTCGGCTATATCATGTCGCTAGGAGGCATTACGATGGAACCTGAGCGTATAGAAGCTATTGCTCAGTAGCCGCTCCCGAGCAGGATCTACGATATCTAGGTTTTCCTTAGTTTCGCGGGCTTTTACCGACGCTTCATTCGGCGTTACTCCCTTATTACTACCCCCCTTACCGACCTCCTTAGGGGCAACCAAGGCAGGGTATTCGAGCTTAGTCCTAACGTGCGTACGGCTTTCTTAGAGCTCCTTTAGCGCTTCTAGGAGGCCCCTATCCTTGTCCATTTCGATCCTCTCCTACCTATTCGAATCGAAACTAACGCTTTAGATCGTATAATTAGAGTAGTACTAGCGTAGCTTATCGACGGCCGATAGTACCTAGTGGCCTTCTGTTCCCGAAAGCTAACCCCCGTAGAGTCGAACTACAATATAGGTGATCACGAGCTGCTTATACTCATCGATGTCTTCCGAGCCTAGCGCTACTACCTACTGTACTCTATTATTCCTATAGTTGCTCTTACAGACTATATAAACCTAGAGGGCCTAAAGACGAAGACCTATATCTCGTCGCGGTAGGTACACTAGAGCGAAGACTTTGCTGAGATCGATTTTATTATTAAGTTCCGCCCCGGTTCGTAAAACCCTACTGACGGCCTCTCGTATAGACCTAACTTAGTAGAGGGCGATAGTAGCGAGCCCGAGGAGAACGAGCTACTTACGCTAGTTAAGCGTACTATTGAACGTAGTAAAGATTTTGACCCGGAATAGGCCCTTAAGGAGAGGAGGCTACCTATCTTAGGGTTCGTAGCAGTAGTATCTAGGGCGAGGAGTAAACGGGAGGGAGTAGTGAAACCGCTAGGGCTATATGCCCTTAACGATAAGCTCGAACTCCAGGAGTATAGCAAGGACTAGCTAGACGACTCTTCTAAAGGGCACCGCTTTATATTATCGACCCGAGGCATAAAACGCTATAGCGAGAATGCCTCAGAAAGTACAGATACCGCGAAGAGTCTCTACTTCGAGGACGCTCGAGAGTAGAATATATCTGACGATAATAATATAGAGGTTTGGCCTACTAGTAGCAAGCTCGGAGCGACTAATTACCGCGATAGCTATGTTAGCATAGTAGGTCTAGGGGTTTCAAGGGGCTCGGGTATAAAGGAGGGAGCTCTAGTATAAGAGATGTAGGAAGAGTAGCTACTAAAGATATAATAGGAGGATACCTAGGTCCTCTTAGGAGTATAGAGGACGATAGGAAGGCGCTAGATATATACTGAGGACGGATTTCTTCGTTAGGGGGCTTGGATCTTCGTCCCTAAAGCAGTATAACCTATACTGTTTGAGCGCTACTATAACGCCCCGACTACGGGCTATAAGAGTATCAAGAAGATAGAGAAGCGGGTAGTACGGTACTACTACTGGCAGGGCCTACGAAGCGATATCGAGGACTACGTTAATAACTATATCTCTTGCGCGCGAACGAAAGCGAGGAGGCATTAACCCTACGGCGAACTCGTACTACTACCGGTCCTGTCGAACCTATAGTAGGACATCTCGGTGGACTTTATTACTAGTTTGCCTACCTCAGTTAACCCCTATACTAATAAGCCCTACGATACTATCTTGGTCGTAGTCAATAGGTTCACGAAGTATACCCTCTATATCGCTATACGGAAGACGCTCACTACTAGTATGTTCGCGGATCTTTTCCTCTACTATGTCTACTGCCCTTTTGGCCTCCCGAGTAGTATCGTTTCCGACTATAGCTCCCTCTTTACGAGTAACTTCTAGCGAACCTTCTACGAGCACCTTACGGTCGAGCGGCGCCTAAGTACTACATACTACCCCTAAACGTACGGCCAGACTAAGCGCTAGAACTAGGCCCTCGAGTACTACCTACGTATCTTCTATACGTTTAACTAAGCAGACTAGGCATATTGTCACGGACTGGCCATATGGGGCGGCCCGCGGGGCTGCAGGCACAGCGCGGGGCGTAGTACTAGCCAATCGTTTAAGCAAGGGTTATAGACCAACTAGGGCAGGAACGTTAGCGGATACTAACGTTCCCAGGGAACAAAGGCCAGGGGTTATGTTCCTAGGTCAGGAACGATAGGAACAAGGAATGTTCCTCACAATCCAAGGGACAAAGGTACTTAGGATAAAGAAGTTATTATATATATAAGTTAGCTAGTTAGTTACTTATAAGGGAGCTAGGAGCTTCCTTAGTAAAGCAAATACATTGATTACTATACCTACTAAGCACATCTTTGGCGATTGAGACACTTGTACTATACGTACTTGTTATGAACCCTTTGGCTTTACCGAGCCTTGTAGACGTTGATATACCTTCAGTGAACCCTCTTAGAGTGCTCTATACCTGTAGTTCGTTATATGTTGCTTTACTCCCTTTGTTTCTGTTATAGTTCAGACGAAGGTATTACTATAGCGCCCGAGAACAACCCACTTAACGCTTAGGTGGCGACTATACCCCTGACCTAGGCCCAGCTTAGGCAGCTCGTTTAGCAACTTAACACTAAGATCGAGTAGCTCGAGATCGATAACTAGCATCTGAAGTTCCTGGCTAGCGCTAAATATAAGGCTAAGATCGATATGCTAGCTAAGTATAGAGGCGACAAGGATAGCCTCACTAGGTTCCTTACCTAGATAACGGCCTACCTCTAGTACTACCTAGAGAAGTTCGGCGATAAGAAGTCGAAGGTAGTCTTTATAGCCTTAAGGCTAGAGGACTAGGCTCTCCGATGGTTCGAGCCCACCCTAAAGGACTTCTTAGCTAACCCTAACGACGATAACGCTGACGAACGTAAAGACTTTACCAATACCATGTTCAAACGGTATACTACGTTCGCTATGGAGTTATAGAAGGTATTCGGCGATATAGACGAGAAGCTATACGTATAGGCGCGACTCGTAAGGCTCAGGCAGACTAAGTCGGCCTCTATATACGCTACGATCTTCCGATAAGATGCTATTCGAGCCGAGATTAACGACAAGGGCTTAATATAGCTCTTCTACGACAGCCTTAAGGAGAACGTCAAGGACAAGCTATATAAGGTAGACCGACCCGATACCCTTGACGAATATATCGCTATAGCGATCTGTATCGACGATCAATAGTTCGTGTACTAGTAGTAGCGGAAGGGAGGGATAACCGGATTCCCTATATCCTATCCTAACGACAAGAGGAAACGGTACTACATTAGCATGGCTTTTAGGTACCATTGTAGACCTATAGACGTAGACGCTAACCAGAGGGACTTCCGACCCCGTAAGGATAAGTCCGATATTACTTACTATAACTATAGCAAGAAGGGGTACTTTAAGCGGGAGTACTGCAGTCCCAGAAAAGATAGATAGAGGCCTACGCTAGGTAAGGAGGTCGCTACTATTAAACGAGGCACTAGGGTAGTCGAGGTATTAGCATATAACGCCTATGACTAGGATAACCTCGAGGACGCTATCGCCTATAAAACCTAATATATTAGGGAGGATATAGACAACGATATGTATAAGGACCCAGAATAATAGGTACGTAATAGCATAAGTACCGTAGTATAGGGCGAGATCATAGAGGCAGTACTCGGGTAGAACCTCGCTAGGACTCCCGAAGCTCGCCGCTATACCGCCTAGCTTATAGACTAGGCTATCGCCCGGGTTAAATAAGATATTAGGAGGGCGCTCGACAGGGTAAGGGAGGGCCCTGCCCCTACTACTATACTAAGCCCTATCAGGACACTAACTACCGAGGAGGAGGTAGTACTGCTGGAATCCGATATAAGCGTACTATCCTACCTACGGGCTATAGCAGACGCCTAGGGAATAACGTTAACCTAGGACAACTATAGACGGTAGAGGATATATAGCTACCCTAACGATAAGGAGGGGCTAAATACTACGTTCCTCTAGAAACAGGTTGACTACCTTAGGGAGAAGCTTATAGAGACCTATAGCAAGAATAAAGACACCTAGAAGGAAGTCAAAGATGTCCGACGGACGGTCCAAGATACTATCCGCTAGGTCAAGGATACGGACCAGCAAAACGATAAGCTCTGTAAGGAGGTATTCTAGCTTAACGATACCCTTACGCGAGTAGGATATCAGTAGGAAGGACCTACGGACGACTATACCTCAGACGTCTATAACGACAAGATCTATAACCCCGAGTATAAGTATCGCTAGGAGGTTAAGAAGCAGACGCTCTAAGGGCAGGAGCTGCCTAGTTAGGACGACTTCTAGAGCAACCGCTAGTACTTCAGCAAGGGACGTACTACTATAGAAGTAGAATGTAGCCCGGGTAGAGTATTTAGGTTTATAGGAGCAGAAGAATATAAGAGACTCTACCCTGGACGTACGGACTATATATAGGTCCTATAGTTCCAGTACGTCGCTAACTAGTATAGATACTACTTCAAGGAGAAGCTCGACTATAACTATTAGCCGATTAGGACTACCGATAGCGATAGGCTGCTTGAGCCCTATACTTAGGTCTTCGACTATAGCTATAGGTACTATAAACTCCTTTAGGCCTACGAACGAACTAATAGGGGACGGCTTAGCGCCCGACCTAGGAGGGTATAGCCGGAGAAGTACTAGGGTATATAGCTTACGAGCTAGTACTCCAATAAGGCTTATATATTCCACTTAGTAGATAAGGCCTATATATAGTATGCCTACTAGCAAGCACTCGAAGTATAGTTCCGCCGGCGAGCTACTAGACAGGTAACTTAGGAGGGGCGACGGGCTTAGAGGGATACCCCGGAGCCTATACTCGAGGCAGGAGCTACTACGAGTTACTAGGATAATACGACTAAGGGGGACGCCTCTTAGGACTAACAAGACTTGGGAAACGACTTAGGAGCCCCCTAGGGCCCTAACTAGCTCTAAGAACACTACGAAAACGATAGGTTAGCCGATATAGGCAGAGTTAGGTACGACAAACGACCTACTACGATCTCCTAGCCGGCATTATCAAAGTCACGGTTATACGAAGCGATAAACCTGACGATAGGCTTTAGGTTACAGTACGGTAGAACGGACTCTATACGCTAGCCTTAGTAGATAGAGGATTATAAGTCGACCTTATCTTACTATAACTTATTAACTAGCTTAAGATCCTATAGAGGGACAAGTAGCAGACATTCATCGTTAGAGGACTATTCGATATATAATAGGTTAGACGAGAGATAGAGCCGATCGATATCGAAGTCGAGGGCAAGATAATATCAGTTATATTCGACATTATAGACCTAGGGCCTAGGAAGGATATAATCCTAGGGCGCCTATAGCATAAGGCTTATAACCCCGACATTAGTTAGAAGGATAGTAGCTACCTATAACCTCGCTAGAGGGAGCACCTAGCTAACTTAATAGGAAGTACAGACAACAGATTATACGAGCGTTATACTAGGAAAGTATACTTTAAGGATCTACCGCAAGAGACGGATAATAGTAGGCAGACTACTATAGACTTAGGAAAAGGCAGTAGTTACTACGGAAGGAAGGAGGGCAGAGTAACGAGGAAGTTACCCCCCGCGGATTCACTAGGGAAGCTAGGGATCGGACGACAATAGAAGACGCAGACGGACCTTAAGGTTGCCGTCGTCTCTATTGACGAATACGGGAAAGCCGAGCTTATAGAACAGGTTACTATGCTCGAAGCAGCCTTCGTTATAGCCGGAAACAACAAGTTCATATACTATTAAGATATGAAGGTAGACGATAAGATAGGGTAAGTCCCGACGGAGTACTAGGGATACCCGGCGTTCTATACGAAATATATAGAGGGACTCCTAGATTATAGACCTTAGGACTACAAGATCAAACTTAAGGAGGGAGCCTAACTAAAGTTCTTCAAGGTATACTATACTAACGAACTCTAGGACATAGAGTTAAAGAGATATCTTAAGTCCAACCTTAAGATAGGGTATATTAGACTATCGACGTTACTAGCGGGTTACCTGGTTCTCTTCGTCCCTAAGAAGGACAGAAAGCTCCGGATATATATAGACTACTGATAGCTAAACGATCAGACGGTAAAGAACCGCTACCCCTTGCTACTTATCTCGCGGCTTCGAGACCAGCTAGCAAGCATATATATCTTTATGCGTCTTAATCTTCTAACTGTATACGCCTATATCTATATTAAGAAGGGAGACGAATGGAAAACAGCATTTCGTATGCGTTACGGGTACTTCGAATATTATATTATACCCTTCGGGCTGACTAACGTACCTGCGACCTTCCAGTTAGTCGTTAATTATATAATCCGACTGTTTCTCGACAAGTTCGTAGTCTATTACCTAGATAATATTCTCATCTTCTCCAGAATACCTATAGAGCATAAGATGTATATAAAGGCAGTACTAGACGTACTCTATATATAGAAGCTCTCAGTCAATAAGGATAAGAGCGAGTTCTATGTTATAAAGACAGTCTTCCTCGGCTACGAAATCTCGCTAGGACAGATCAGGATAGAACTAACTAAGGTCGAGGCTATTAAGAACTAGCCTATACCGACTAATATAATAGAGGTACGAGGCTTTATAGGGTTCGCCAACTTCTACTATATATTTATCAAGAACTATAGCAATATCATATGACCTCTATACCACTTGACGAGAAAGGACATCGAGTTCCAGTAGAAGGTAGAGCACGAATAGGCATTCCAGCAGGTTAAGGACTTCGTAGCTAAAGAGCCTATAATGCTATTGCTAGACCCTATAAAGCAGTATAAGATAGAGACTAATACGTCGAACTTCGCGATCGGCGCCTAACCTAGCTAACGAGACGACAACAGCAAACTGTACCCGGTAGCATTCTTCTCCAAGAAGCTTAGTAGGCCGGCTCTTAACTACCCGGTCTATGATAAGGAGTTAATAGCTATTATCGAAGCATTTAGGGAGTGGAGGCTATACCTTAGTAGTACGACCTATAAAGTCTAGGTTTTCACGGATCATAAGAACCTACGGTACTTCACTACGACTAAAGAGCTCAACGGACGTTAGACGAGATAGTACGAGTTCCTCTTATAGTTCAACTTCGTTATCTACTATAAGAAAGGCATAGAGAACGTATATATAGATGCCTTAAGTAGGAGGCCGGACCATTTTAGCAACGCTATAGAGACGTTACTACTACTATTCTAGCTATAGGCGGACGGGACGCTAAGGTACCCGATATAGGCTGTAGCGGACGACGAAGAGTATAGGGCAGTCTTCCGGGAATAACGACTAAATAGGGATATATTAGTCCTAGTTAACAATCCAGACGAGTAAGTCAGACTTGCTAGGAATATCTACGAGTCCAGACTCAGCGGACATATAGGAATTACAAAGACTATTATACGACTCAAGCAATAAGGCTATGACTTCCCGGGACTTAAGGAACGAGTTAAGGAGGCGATTACAGTATACGACACGTACCAGAGGGGCAAGCCGGACTGGTATAAGCCCTACGGACTCCTCTAACTACTACTAGTTGTAGAACGACTATAGAGCTCGGTAACGATAGACTTTATTACGAAGCTGCTACCTTCGAAAGACTTAGCAACGGGAGTAGAGTACGATAGTATTCTCATAATAGTAGATCGACTTACTAAGTAGATATACTTCCTCCCGTATAAGGAGATATAGTTGGCAGAGTAACTTACGGACGTAATCTATCGGTATATAGCTTCAGTATATGGGTAGCCGAGGGAATGGATTACGGATAGAGACACTAAGTTCGCGTCAAGGTTCTGGCAAGCCTTAATGATATAGTTAGGTATAAGGAGCAAGCTCTCTACGGCTTACTACCTATAGACGGACGGCTAGACGGAACGACTGAACTAGGTCATTAAGCAGTACTTTCGGATGTTCATTAACTTCCAGCAGGATAACTAGGTCGAGTTGCTGCTAGTCGTATAACTAGTATATAATACCGTGCCAACCGAGATAACGAAAGTTATACCGTTCTTTGCGAACTTCGGATATAAGGCAGACCTACGTTAAGGACCCAAGGGAACTATCCCTAGAGCAGTAGTTAAGGCCGATAAGATGAGTACGCTATATATAATGCTTAGGGATGAACTCGAGTTTATTAAGACTAGGATGAAGCAATACTACGATAAATATAGGCTCGAAGGTCCTCGCCTAGAGAGGGGGGATAAAGTTTACCTAATTTCATAAAACCTCCGTATAAGTCGACTAAGTAGGAAGCTAGACTTTAAAAAGGTTAGACTATTCAGGATCGACGAGCGAGTTTCGAGTAATAACTATTGACTTTTACTACTGGCTACAATAAGGCTGAGGATATACGTCTTCTATATTTTACTTTTAGAACTGGCACTAAGGAACGTACGGCTTGCTATAGATATAGAAGCCGAGGACAAAGAAGAAGAATAGGACGTCGAGGGAATCCTGGATTTACGTATTACGAAGGGGCAACTGTAGTATTTGGTAAAGTGGCTGGATTTCGGGCCAGAAGATAACTCATAGCAACTAGCTACGAACCTCTACTACCCTGAGAAGCTTAAGGAGTTCTACCGGAGGAACCCTGACCGGCTAACTATGCCGGATCCTCTATAAAGGACGGTAACCCAGCAAGCAGACCGAAGTTGGACATTAGGGATAGCTCCAGTTATACCTCGGGGTATACGGTATCCTAGAGCGGTATAAAGTCGGCATCTAGTAAAGGTAGGGTAGATAGGGCGGATAGGGGGTTCCCCGAGGCCTCCCGGACTACTAACGCCTCCGACTCTTCCTACTCTACCCTTTCTAGCTCCTCTACGGTATCGATACTATAAGAGATAGCCCGAGTTATCTTGTCAAACTATAATCGTTTTTAGGCGTAAAGGCGGTTAACCTTCGCTATAGATACTATTAGTTCCGCCTCTGCTTTCTCTATCTCGGACTCGACTTTGTCGTGCTAAGCGACGATCTTATAGAGCTATTAGGCGGAAATGCCTTGCGTGTCGTAAAACGACTAGTAATTCTAGATATATGCAGAATAGGCGGAAGAGACGGAAGGCGAGGCTTTACAGACGAGACTATAGGTCTTATAGAAGGAATAGGGAGTCGTCATTATAGAAGCAGATCGGAGGATTACGGAGAGAAGGTCGTTGCGTTCGGCGGCTTTGACTTTGGATTTCGGTTTCGATTTCTTTATGCGGCTAGATATCTTGTCAGCAGGACGATATAGCGGCGCGATATAGGAGGAAAGATCGTAGTACTTATAAATATGGCTGTTAGCGGTATTTGAAATAGGCTTAGGTCTTTCGGGACGAAAGAGCTTAAGGAGGGGCATTGTATCACGGACTGGCTATATAGGGCAGCCCGCGGGGCTATAGGTATAGCATAGAGCATAGTGCTAGCTAATCGTTTAAGCAAGGGTCGCGGACCAACTAGGGCAGGAACGTTGGCGGACACTAACGTTCCTAGAGAATAAAGGCTAGGGGTTACGTTCCTAGGTCAGGAACGATAGTAATAAGGAATGTTCCTTACGATCCAAGGGACAAAGGTACTTGGGATAAAGAAGTCATTATATATATAAGTTAGCTAGTTAGTTACTCATAAGGGAGCTAGGAGCTTCCTTAGTAAAGCAAATACATTGATTACTATACCTACTAAGCATATCTTTAGCGATTGAGACACTTGTACTACACGCGCTTATTATAAACCCTTTGGCTTTACCGAGCCTTATAGACGTTAATATACCTTTAGTAAACCCTCTTAGAGTGCTCTGTACCTGTAGTTCGTTACATATATCGACTTACTACTGTAGAGTACATATATAACACTTCGTTCCACTCGGCTATATAGGCAACCCCAGCCTTCTTACTATACGGCTACGAGCTATAGGGACTATTAGACCCGCTTGCATAGAACTTATAAGGCGTCCTAGCGGCTAATATACGTACGAGGGAGAGAATTATACAGAGGGGCTAGGTATAGGAGCTACTAATAAAGGCAAACGAGGGATATATGAAGTAGTATAACAAAAAGCGTACCCTAATAGCGTTCGAAGTAGGAGACTAGGTCTAGTTATTAACTAAGTATATTAAGTAGTAGCGCCCGAGTAGTAAGCTCGTAGATAAGTTCCTAGGGCTATTCCGGGTAGAGAAGGTCGTCGGCGAGCATAAGATAGCCTATAGGCTGAAGCTCCCTATATAATACCGCCTATACTCTACGTTCCCGATTTCCCTGCTCGAGCTATATTATAGTACTAATACTAAGGCGAGAAAGTAGCGAGAACTCGTCGATATCGAGCCGGAAGCCCCGGATTTCGAAGTAGAGGCGATCCTTGCCTATCGGGGGCTACCGACAGTATAGTAGTACCTTATTAAGTAGAAGGATTACCCGGAGGATAATAATAGCTAGGAGCCTATAGTCTATATCGACAATAGGCCTATATTTAGGGCCTACGAGGCGAAGTAGTAGCGAGTGTACTTGCAGCACGGACGAAGCGATAAATGAGCGAAGTCATAGGAAAAAAAAAATCAGCAATTTTTTTCAGGTTATAAAACTATACCTATACGATCGAAATATATCCCTAATACTAAACTAGATACTAAGCGTAGAAGTTATACGTTTACTACGACTAAGCGTCGATATTATTGTTATTACCGCCCTAATCGCTAGTATTCTCCCTGTCCTAGACCTCGTCCTTACTACCTCCCTCTATAGTGCCGACTATAGGATCTTTATCGCTCTCGCCCTTACGCTCTGAAGTAGTAGCGCTTACGTAATAGAGGAGGTTAATAGCCTCTAGGATTTAGTCTACCTTGTCCTCGAGTATAGCAAACTGTTACGGACTGACTATATAGGGCGGCTAAGCGGCTATAGGCAGAGCGTGGGGCATGCCGCTAGCCAATCATTTAGGATAAGGTTATAGGGCCAATTAGGGATAGATCGTTAGAAGGCTAAGACGATCCAGTTGGATCGTCGGGAATAGAGAACGATCTAGTTGGGATCGTCGGGAATAAAGAACGATCCAGTTAGGATCGTTAGAAAGAAAGAACGATCCAGGGACAAAGGTACTTCGGGATAAAGAAGTTATTATATATATATACTAGCTAGCTAGTCACTCGTTGAGGGAGCTTGGAGCTTCCTCAGTAAAGCAAATACATCGATTACTATACCTACTAGGTATATCTTTGGCGATTGAGACAATCTACTTGTTGTAAACCCTTTGGCTTTACTGAGCCTTTGCAGACGTTGACTACCTCTAGTAAACCCTTTCAGAGTGCTCTATACCTATAGTTCGTTACATGTTGCTTTACTCCCTTTGTTTCTATTACGGTTCAGGACGGAGGTAAAATACCAGTACCTTCATTATAGGCACTATTGTACCTACCGTCGCTTAGCTCAACGAGCGTATCGCCATACTCGAAGCCGAGAACGCCCGCCTTACTACTACGAACTCTTGCAGCCGGGTTAAGCTCGACCCGCCGCCTAGGTTCGGGGGAAGCAAGGACGCCCTTGCAGGCTTCCTGACCCTTTCGTAGGCCTACCTAGGGTATTATCCCGAGCACTTCCCGACGGAGGCGGATAAGGTCGGATTTATCGCCTCGTGCCTCGAGGGCTAGGCGCTCCGATAGTTTCAGCCTACTATAGACGACCTTCTTACTATCCCCGATAGGGACAACAGAGAGGACTTTACGAACGAGGTCTTCGCTAGCTACTGTAACGGTCTCAGGAGTATATTGCAACTATCTGATGACGACTCTACGAGTATAACTAAGCGTGGAGAAAGGAAAAGAAAAGCGGGAAAATGGCTATTACGTTATGATAGCCTTTCTCTGACCAGATGGGGGTGCTAAGTGAAAAAGGGGTAAGCGTGATAGGGTCGTTAGCGGGGGCGTTAGCCGGGTAATGTTCAGGGGTTGCCGTGCGGTCGCCGCGCTACTATTGCACGGCCCCGTCCCGGCTCCGTCCTAGCGCTGAGGTTAGCCGAGGATCGCCGAGGCCTCTGTAGGGCTTAGCCCGTTATATTACCCCCCTCCTCCCCCCGGGCGTTACGTTGTCTTCCGTGATCTTCCTATAGGCGGCGTTATAGCGGTCCAGGGCCTCCGCCTCTAGGAGGGCACTTAGCGGTTCCTACGTTAGTTATATGTAGCCAGTCCATTTGACTAGTACCTCCGTTGCTCCTCTTGTCTTCTTCGAATCGAGGATCTCCTCGACCTACCATTCCTCCTCGCTATCTGGGCTATCTTCCGGTATTACTACGGGGGGCTGGGTATCGTCCTGGACTTGCGATGGCAGTAGATCATCGCCAGCCCTCTTCAAATGCATCACGTGGAACATGTTATAGATGCCTGGTAGTATGTCCAGACGATAGGCATACGAACCGATTAGCTCGGTGACGGTATACTTAGTGTTCTTCTAGTCGAGCTTCTTCGAGGGCCTGTCAGTCTTGACGTTGTTCAGTCGTAGCTATACCTTGTTTCCTATACGGAACTGCTCCGTAGCCTGTCGGGCCCGGTTGGTATATTCCTCCTATAGCTCCTAAGCGGTAGCTATTACAGCTTGTACTACCTGGACTGCTTCCTTGAGCTTAGCAACGAAAGCTTCCCCGTATGCCACTGGGGATCCTCTACTAGTATACAGCTCCTCCTGCCCCTTAGCTAGATCTAGGAGGTCTATATCGTAGCCGTACGTTAGGAAGAAGGGGCTAATCCCTATCGACGTTACGTTCCGGTTGTTGATAGCTAGTATTGCCACAGGCAGTAAGCTAGCCTAGTCGTCTTAGAGGTATGTTATGTAGTAGCGTAGGTAATGCTCTACTACTTAGTTGGCTCGTTCTGTTATGCCGTTGGTCTCGGGATAGTAGGCCGTAGATAGCCTCCTAGTAATCTTGAGCAATTCGTAGATCCTTTTCTATATATAGCCGACGAACTAGGGGCCTCTGTTAGAGACAATCGCTAAAGGGAGGCTATAGTGGCGGACGAAGCTGCTAAGTAGCCGTTTAGCTACCGCTTCGGTTGCTGTGGACGTTATTGCCTCAAAGACTATGCTCTTCGATAGCCGGTCAGTGATAACTATGATCGTATCCGCTCGGTCGGAGCCGGATAGGGGCAGCCCTATAATGAAATCTATAGAAATCTCGCTCTAAATCCGTTCAGGGATAGGGAGGGGCTTTAGTAGGCTATACTGCTTCTCCCTCTATATCGTCGTTCTTCTATATACGTCGTAGTTCCGGAGGAACTTACGGACGTCCTAGCTAAGGCCAGGCTATATAAACTTCCGGCTAATTAGTATCTTGGTAAGGTCCCTGCCTAGGTGTCCAGAGAGAGACGAATCGTACGTTTCCTGAATAACTTAGGTCTGTAGTGGTTCGAAGAAGGAGAGCTAGATCTATCCCCTCTAATAGAGTCGTTTCCCTTCGTTGATCGAGCATTCCGTAATAGAGATCGGCAGTCCCTACTATAGTAGTAACTGCCTTTCGCCGTCCCTAACTAACTGGCAGATCAGCTAGTAATGGTTGTTAGCCTCTAGCCCTTAGTCCTATAGGTCTCTTAGGGGGCCGTTAGCGAATAGGTTCTCGGGCGGGTCTGACTTGTCGGCCTAGTCGTCGTTGTTGCCGTCCTAGTTACCAGCCTTTACGAACCCGGCGTTGACCTTCGTCCTCTGGACGGCCCTAATTTACGCTCGGTAGACTAGTATATATCTCCTTTAGGGCTTTAGTAGCTGGAAGCAGCGTCTAGCGAGGCGCTTGTCGAACTCGTCTGCTAGTATGTCTTAGTCCCTCCTCGATAGCACGTTAGGTACTATAGCTTCCTTGCCTGGCCGGTAGGTCATCTTGAAGTTATAGCGGGCGAGGACCTCTACCTAGCGAACCTGTCGTTTACTAAGTTGCTGCTTCTTATAGAAGTATTCGAGGTTCTTGTAGTCGGTCTAGACCTCGAACGACGGTACGCTCCGGAGCTTAGTATCCTACTGCTTAAGATAACAGATAACCGCTAGGAGCTCTTTATCGTGAATCGGGTAGTTATACTCGGCCGGGTTGTTTTTTCTCGAGAAGAAGGCTATAGGCCGGAGGGTCCTATCGTCGTCATACTGAGAGAGCGCTCCTCCGATCGTATACTCTGAGGAGTCGGTCTCGACTACCGTCTTCCTGTCGGGGTCCTATTGTGCTAGGACTGGGGTACTAATGAGCAGGGTTTTCAACCGTTGGAATACTTCCTTATACTGCTCTGACCAGACGAAGGGGATATCTTTCTTGGTGAGTGCTATTAGGGGTATAGCGATAGTCGAGAAGTCTAGGACGAATTCCCGGTAGTAGTTAGCGAAGCTAACAAAGCCCCTGACTCCCTTAATAGTAGTCGGGCGCTCCTACTGCTCTACCGCTCTAATCTTCTCGGGGTCGATACGGATGCCCTTTCCTGCTTCGACGATAAAACCGAGGTACTTGACGCTCTTGGCCTCGAAGTCGTACTTATCGATGTCGACCTATAGGCCAGCCTCTTAGAGCCTCTATAGGACCTTTCGGACCTTATTCCTATGATTAGAGAGAGAGCTGCTGGAGTAGATAAGGATATCGTCGATATATACCGAGTAGAACTCGTCGAGGTACTCTTAGAGTATACGGTTGATATATCGTTAGAAGGTAGCTAGTATACCCGTCAAGCCGAAAGGGGTGACTAGCTACTCGAAAAGGCTATACCTTGTATGGAAAGCTGTCTTCTACTTGTCTCCCTCCTTGATCCGGATCTTATGAAATGCCGAGATTATATCTAGCTTTATGAACTACTTTGCCTTAGAGAGAGAGCGGAGTGTTTCGTTAATTAGGGGGAAGGGGTACCGGTCCTTTCGGGTAATAGCGTTCAATCCTTAGTAGTCGATATAGAAGCATAGCCTACCCCTAGGCTTCCTAATGAATAGGACTAGGGCCGATACTAATAAGCTGCTAGCCCTAATGAAGTTCTTGTCAAGCAGCTCTATAAGGGTCTTACGTAGGACGATCAATTCTTCGTATAATATTCCGTAGAGGGTCCCTAGGGTAGGGGTTTTTCTTGCCTACTCTCGTCTTTCTCGAGCGGGATCTCGTAGTCTATACCTAGCCGGGTAGGTAGTAGTCGGTCGGCGGCACTCCGGTCGAAGAGGGAGAGGAATTTATAGTAGTACTTCGGTAGCTTCTCTTGGGGGTCGGTATACTTCTTCGGAGCGAGTGCCTTTTCGATGTCCCTTAGGCTGGCGGCAAAGATTTATACTAGCTGCTTAGGGTCCCGAGACTTCTAGGTCCTCCGTACTAAGGCCCTAAATATACTGGACATCTACTGGGAGATCGAGAGGGTTGGAGTCCCTCCCTGCCCCCTTTCCTTAACGATTAGGCCTAAGGTCCTAATTGTTAGTTCCCCTCGAGATAGGGAAATCGTTACCTTCTCGGTATCTATCTACGGCCGCCTAAGGATAACGTCGTCCTCCTGGTCAGGGATAACGTAAAAGAAGACACGGTTTAACTTGTAGCCGTCGATATCGGTATCTGCGTAAGCTACCTCTCGGATAGCGCCCTTGACTGTTACGTTGACCTAGGCGAGGTTACGGGGCGTAATCGGGATACGTAGGAGGTATAGGCGGTTAGTAAGCGAGAGACTAATAGTAGCAAAGTAGAGATAACTACTATTAATAAGGGCCTTAGTATAATGAATTCTATTAATGCCAAAGTTAACGTAAAACGGGTTGCTATCTATCTGACTCTTAACCTCCTTCTATTCTCGTTTTGCCTCCGAGTGCTCCTAGCAACGACTTTAGCTAGGAGTTACTCTTTTAACTCCTCCTTATCGGTCTCCGTCTGGTTAGACGGGCTATCGTCCGTATCTACTAAGTCCTTAACCTTAGGGAGCTAGGGGCATGACTTCTTTATATAGGTATATAGTTAAGGGCACTTCGGGGGGAGGAGAGGGCATTCCGAGATCTAGTAACTGTCCCTACTGTATCGTAGGCACTGCTTCTCCCTTATACGTCGGGCAGTCTCTTTCTCGTCGACCTACTTCGCCCTCTTTCCTACGAGCTCCTTATTCTAGCGTTAGACTGCTTTACTGATCCTCGTTAGTTCCTAGTCTATAGCGTCCGGGTCGTACCGGTCCTTGCCCTTCGGTTTCCCCCCCTTATAGTTGTCTTTAACAAGGGGAGGGCTCCTTGGGCATAGCGCTGCCGGCTTCTTATAAGCCCGGTAGCGCTTATTGTCGGGATTAGTACCTAGCGCCTAGAGTATACGAATAAATCCCTAGTAGTCCTCTAATAAGGATATCTAGGCTAGAAGCAGCTCTTTAAGGTCCCTATTTAAGGTCCTCCTTAGGAAGTTAATCTAGACGTCGGGGCTCTAGCTCCTCCTGCTACTGTCTGCTAACTCCCTCTCGAACTTAGGGAGGAACGATATAAAGCTCTCTTTCGGACCTTAGGTAAGGGACTCCAGTCTCCCTAAAGCTCTCCGCTTTAGGTTAGGGTTGCTATAGCAGGAGGATAGGTACTAGAGGTAGGCTCTAGGGTTATAGGAGCTATCGGAACTACCGGCTATAGCGAAAGCTATAGAGAGTAACTTTAGGCCGTCTTTAAGGCGCAAGAAAATATAGGAGAACTAGTCTCTTGCCGAGCCTATCGTGTTGCTGTCTGTCTATAGTTTGTTCTATATTTCGAGGAGCTAGGTAGGGAATTTCCTCCGGACTCTATCGAATCGAGGGGGGTCTAGTAGTATTGCTTTCTTCTTCGTCTGACTAAGGGGGGACGAGGGCGTAATAGTAACTATAGGGAGTACTAGTAGTATTAGGCTTAGAGGTATAGGGAGTGCTAGTAGTATTGGGCTTAGAGGTATAGGGAGCGCTAGCGGTATCGGGCTCTAAGGTATAGTTACCGGCGTACCCTATAGGGATATAACGTTCTCCTAGAGGGCCTTTATCTATACCTATATTACCTCCCTCTTGCTGGCCTATTCGGCCCGTATGTCGTCTATCTAGCTTATCATCCGTGCTATTATCTATACTAGGCTCTAAGACTCGGCCTTAGGCTCTATCGGTATATCGTTTGTTATCGTACTTCTCTCCTTATATCGGTCGTTTGCCTCTTTCGATTGAGGGCTTTCGTCGTATACCTCGTTCGGTAGAGGACTCCCGTCGTATGCCTCGCTCGGTAGAGGGCTTCCGTCGTATATTCCGGTTGTATCTGGCTGCTTAGCTCCCTTAGGCACGAGGTTGTTGCCCTTATGACGTAACGGTTAGAAATATAGGATTCGTAACCCTCCTGTACTGCCGAAGCCTACAGCCCGGGTGTTACTCGGTCGCCTCGTCAGTAACGCGAGCCTCTCGTTCTCGACTGTCCTAGCGTAGAGGACAGGAGAAAATCCGCCAGCTCAACTGGTCCCGCAGGCCAGTATATCGCTATTCGACGTACGGCTCAACCGGTTGGTATCTTACGGGCAACGTCGTAGCTCACTCGGTCTGTCGCCGAGGTCTTGCTCTTAGCTTAACCGGTCGCTAGGCGCCGGTATCTTGCCGAACTATAGGTGTCTTGCCGTCGGGATAACGACGTAGACCTTCTCCGCAATTGACAACAGAAGAAGGAAGCTTAGTTATAATGTAACGGTCTCAGGAGTATATTACAACTATCTAATAACGACTCTACGAGTATAACTAAGCTTAGAGAAAGGAAAAGAAAAGCGGGAAAATGGCCATCGCGTCGCGATAGCCTTTCTCTAACCAGATAGGGGTGCTAAGTGAAAAAGGGGTAAGCGTAATGGGGTCGTTGGCGGGGGCGTTGGCCGGGTAATGTTTAGGGGTCGCCGTGCGGTCGCCGTGCTGCCGTTATGCGGCCCCGTCCCGGCTCCGTCCTGGCGCTGAGGTTGGCCGAGGATCGCCAAGGCCTCTATAGGGCTTAGCCCGTTACAGCTACGCTAGGTTCGAAAGCGAGCTACGGAAGGTATTTAGAGACTTGGACGAGAAGCGGTATGCCTAGGACCGCCTGATGAACCTTAGGCAGACCAAGTTAGCCTTAGCGTATGCCGTACTATTCTAGTAGGACTCCGTAAGGGCCGACCTTAACGAGGAAGGACTTATATAGTTCTTCTATAACGGTCTTAAGGACGAAGTTAAAGACGTCCTCTACGATAAAGACCGTCTGGATACTCTCGACGAGTATATCGCTATAGCGATCCGGATCGACGATTGCTAGTATATACGTAAGTAATAGCATAGGGGCCGGAATAGACTAGCCCTAGCCTATTAGGCTAACGACAGGCGTAAGTAGTACCTACCTAGTATGTCCTACGGGTACTATCGGGGGCCTATAGACGTGGACGCTAACTAATAGGACTTCTATCTATATAAGGACAAGTCCAGCGTTACTTGCTATAACTATAGTAAGACAGGATACTTTAAGTAGGACTGCTATAGCCCTAAGAAGGATGGATAGAGGCCTATACTAGGCAAAGAGGTCGCTACTATCGATAAAAACATTAGGATCATCGAGGTCTCGGCGTACGAAGCCTATAACTAGGACGACCTCGAGGTCGATATCGAGTATAAGTCCTAATATATTAGGGAGGACTTAGAGGACTTAGATAATATATCTACGGATTAGGAGCAGTAGGTATATAATGCTGTCGGCGGTCGCATATAGGTAGCGATTGCCGAAGCGGTCCTCGGGTAGAACCTTAACCCGACCTAGGATATATAGGAGAGGATTAACGATACTATTAACTAGGCTATAGACGAGGTCAAGGCGTAGGTCGATCAAGCTTTCGCTAGGGCCGTAGAGGAGACAGCAGGACGGGGGGATAGCGCTATCGACAGCATTAAATCAGTACTAGTACCGGCCTATAGTAACCTACCTACGGCAGAAGAAGAGGAGGCATTATTACGATCCGATATATACCTACCGCCCGTAATCTAAGATATAGTAGGGACGTAGGGTCTCGCGATAACCTAGGATAAGTTCGGGCGGTAGAAAACGTATAACTACCCCGACGAGTATACTGGACCGAGCCCTATCTTTCTCTAGAAGCAGGTCGACTACTTCCGGGAAGGACTTACCGAGGCCTATAGTAAGGTTTCCTAGCTTAACGACGCCCTTAGCCGAGCAGGTACTCGGTAGGAAGGACCGACTATAGAGGACCCGTATAGCCTCTAAAACGATATACTCTATAACCTAGAGCACGAGTACCGGGAGGAGCAGGAGAAACGGAGACTCTAGGAGAAGACGCCCTAAGGATAGGACGACTACTAGAGCGAGCGTCCGTACCTTAGCAGGGGGCGGACTAACGACGATATGGACTGGGACTAGGTATAGGCGTTTAGGTTCGTAGGGGAAGGGGAGTATAATAGACTCTACCCTAGGCGAACGGACTACGTCTAGGTTCTATAGTTCTAGTACGTTACCGATATATATAGGTACTACTTTAGGGAGAAGTTCGACTATAATTACTGGCCGATCAGGACTACCGATAGCGATAGGCTACCGGAGCCTATTGTATAGGTCTTCGATTATAGTACGGGTTACGATAGCTTCTTATAGACCTATAGCGAGCAATCCGACGGACGACTCCGTATCCGGCCCTAGAGGGCCTAGCCGGAGGAGTATAGAGGTACCTAGCTTATAAGTAAGTACTAAAGCAAGGACTGTATATTCTACCTAGTAGATAAGGCGTATGCCTAGCAAAAACGCTAGGAGGACAAAGATATACGGTAGAAGAGCCGACAAGCTCGGAAGAAGCTCTATTAGGAGTACCGGGCTAAGGTAGTACTCGAGGTAGAGGATAACGGCACGATATATTACCTGGACGGTATAGTTATTATCGAGAGGGATACCTCTTAGACTTAGTACGACTTGGGAAACGACTAAGGGGCCTCCCTAGGCCCTAGCTAGCTCTAAAAATACTACGAGGACAATAGGTCAGCCGACATAGGGAGAGTTAGGTACGATAAATGACCTATAATAACCTCCCAGCCGGTATTATCGAAGTCGCAGCTATATAAAACGACAAACCCGACGATAGACTTTAGGTTATAGTACGGTAGAACGGATACTATATATTGGCCTTAGTAGATAGAGGATCGTAGGTCGACCTTATCTTACTATAACTTGTTAACTAGCTTAAGATCCTATAGCAAGATAAGGAGCGGATGTTTATCGCTAGGGGACCCTTTAATATATAATAGGTTAGACGAGAGATAGAGCCGATTGACGTTAAAGTCGAGGGCAAGACGACAATAGTTGTATTCGATATTATAGACCTAAGGTCTAGGAAGGATATAATCCTAGGACGCCTATAGTATAAGGATTATAACCCTAATATTAGTTAGAAGGATAGTAGCTACCTATGACCTTACTAGAGGGAGTACCTAACTAACTCGATAGGAAGTATAGACGACGGATTATATAAGCGTTATACTAGGGAGGTATACTTTAAGGATCTACCGTAAGAGACGGGTAGCGGCAGGCAGACCGCTACAGACTTAGGAAAAGGCAGCAGTTACTACGGCAGGAAGGAGGGTAGAGTAATAAGGAAGTTACCCCCCGAGGATTTACTAGGGAAGCTAGGGATCGGACGATAACAGAGGACACGGACGGACCCCGAGGTCGCTGTCGTCTCTGTCGACGAATACGGAAAAACCGAGCTCGTGGAACGGGTTACTACGCTCGAAGCGGCCTTCGTTACAGCTGGAAACGACAAGTTCGTATACTATAAGGACGCGAAGACAGACGCTAAGACAGGACAGATCCCGGCAGAGTACTAAGGACACCTGGCGTTCTATGTAAAATATACGGAGGGACTCCCAGACTGTGGACTATAGGACTACGAGATTAAACTCAAGGAGGGAGCCTAGCTGAAGTTCTTTAAAGTATACTATACCAACGAGCTTTAGGATATAGAGTTAAAGAGATATCTTAAGGCTAACCTTAAGATAGGGCATATTAGACTATTAATATTACTAGCAGGATACCCGGTCCTCTTTGTCCCTAAGAAGGACAGAAAGCTCCAGATATATATAGACTACCGACAGTTGAACGATCAGACAGTAAAGAACTACTACCCGCTGCTATATATCGACTAACTCCGGGACTAGCTAGCAGGTACATATATCTTCATACGCCTTGATCTTCTAAACGTATATACCTATATCCGTATTAAGGAAGGTAACAAGTGGAAAACGGCGTTTTATATACGCTACGGGCACTTTAAGTACCTTACTATGCCCTTCGGGCTGACTAACGCACCCGTAACCTTCTAAGCGGTCATCGATTATACGATCTGACTGTTTCTCGACAAGTTCGTAGTCTATTACCTAGATAATATTCTTATCTTCTCTAAGACATCTGCAGAGCATAAGATATATATAAAGGTAGTGCTAGATGTACTCTATATATAGAAGCTCTCCGTTAATAAGGATAAGAGCGAGTTCTACGTTATAAAGACAGTCTTCCTCGGCTACGAAATCTCGCTAGGATAGATCCAGATGGAACTAACTAAGGTCGAGGCTATTAAGGCATAGCCTATACCGACCAATACAATAGAGGTACGAGGATTCATAGGGTTCGCTAACTTCTATCGGATGTTTATTAAGAACTACGGCAATATCGTACGACCGCTATATAACTTGACGAAGAAGGACGTCGAGTTCTAGTAGGGGGCAGAGTAGGAGTAGGTATTCCAGCGGGTCAAGGAACTCGTGGCTAAAGAACCTATAATGCTACTGCCGGACCCTATAAAGCAATACGAGATAGAGACCGATATATTGAACTTTATACTTAGTATCTAACTTAGCCAACGAGACGGTAACGGCAAACTATATCCGGTAGCATTCTTCTCCAAGAAGCTTAGCGGGCCGGCTCTTAATTACCCGGTCTATAACAAGGAGCTAATAGCTATTATCGAGGCATTTAGGGAATAGAGGCCATACCTTAGTAGTACGACCTACGAAGTCTAGGTTTTCACGGATTATAAGAACCTACGGTACTTTACTACGACTAAGGAACTTAACGGACGTCAGACGAGATAGTACGAATTCCTCTTATAGTTTAACTTTGCTATCTACTATAAGAAAGGCTCGGAGAACGTACGTATAGATGCCTTGAGTAGGAGGGTAGATTACTTCGGTAATCCCGTGGAGACTTCGCTACCCTTATTCTAGTCGTAACCGGATAGGTCGCTTAGGCACCTAGCGTAGGCTATAGCGGACGACGACAAGGAGTATAGAGCCGTATTCTATAAGGAACAGCCAGGTAGGGATATATTAGTCCTAGTCGGTAACCCCGACGAGCAAGTTAGACTTGTCAGGGACGTCTATAAGTCCAGACTCAGTAGGTATATAGGGATTATAAAGACTATTATATAGCTTAAGTAATAAGGCTACGATTTCCTAGGACTTAGGAAACGAGTCGAGGAGGTACTTATAGCATATAATATATACCGAAGGAGCAAGCCGGACTGGTATAAACCCTATAGACTCCTTTAACTATTGCTAGTTGCGGAACGGCTATAGAGCTCGGTAACGATAGACTTTATTACCAAGCTACTACTCTCGAGAGACTTAACGACGGGTACGAAGTACGATAGCATTCTTACTATAGTAGATCGACTTACTAAGTAGACGTACTTCCTCCTGTATAAGGAGTTATAGTCGGCGGAGCAACTTACGGACGTAATCTATTAGTATATAGCTTTAGTATATAGATAGCCGATAGAGTGGATTACGGATAGAGATACTAAGTTCGCGTTAAGGTTTTAGCAAGCCTTAATGATACGGTTAGGTATAAAAAGCAAGCTATCGATAGCTTACTACCTATAGACGGACGGCCAGACGGAACGACTTAACTAGGTTATCGAGCAATACCTTCGGATGTTTATTAACTTCCAGCAAGATAACTAGGTCGAGTTACTACTAGTCGTATAGCTGGCATATAATACCGTGCTAACCGAGACAACGAAAGTTATACCGTTCTTCGCGAACTTTAGATTCGAGGCAGACCTACGCTAGGGACCTATAGGGGCGGTTCCTAGGGTAGCAGTTAAGGCTAATAAGATAAGCACGCTATATACGATGCTTAAGGATGAACTCGAGTTTATTAGGACTAGGATAAAGCAATACTACGATAAACATAGGCTCGAGGGTCCTCGCCTAGAGAGGGGGGACAAAGTCTACTTGATTTTATGAAACCTTCGTATAAGTCGACTAAGTAAGAAGCTAGACTTCAAAAAGATTAGACTATTCCGGATCGACGAGCGAATTTCGAGCAATAACTACCGACTATTATTACTAGCAACTATACGACTACAGACGTACGTTTTTTATATTTCACTTTTAGAACTAGTACTAAGGAACGTACGGCTTGCTATAGACGTAGAAGCCGAGGACAAGGAAGAGGAATAGGACGTCGAGGAGATCCTAGATTTATATACTACGAATGGGCAGCTATAGTATTTGGTAAAGTAGTTGGATTTCGGGCTAGAAGATAACTTATAGCAACTAGCTACGAACCTCTAGTGCCCCGAGAAGCTCTAGGAGTTCTACCGGAGGAACCCTGACCGGCCAAAAACGACGAATCCTCTACGAAAGACAGCGACCTAGCGAGTAACCCGAAGTGGGATATTAAGACCGGCTCTAACTATACATCCGGGTATATAGCATCCTAGAGCGGCACGAAATCGGCATCCAGCAAAGGCAGGGTAATAGGGGCTAATAGGGCAAGCCCTAAGGACTCCTGAGTTGCTAGCGCCTCTACTTCTTCTTGCTCTACCCTCTCTAACTCCTCTACGGTATCGATGCTACGGGCAATAGCATACTTTATCTTCTCGAACTATAACTTCTTCTGCTTATATAGGCGGCGGACTTTAGCGTTAGCCGCTTCGGCTAATTCCTCCGTACGCTCTAGTTCGGACTCGACTTCGTTGTACTATATAGCGATACGCTGAAGTTATTAGGGAGTAACGCCCTAGGCGTTATAGAAGGACTCGTAGCGGCAGATGCATTCGGAATAAGCAGAGGACTTAGAGGGCAATACCTTATAAACTAGGCCGAGGCCCTTATAGGACGAATAAGGGGTCTATATCTCAATTAAAGATCGGAGGATCGCTTTAAGCAAGTAGGAACGCTAGAGGGTCTTCGGATATAGGCAATCTGGTTTCGACTTTGTTCTTTTCACGCGGCTGGACATCTTATTAGTAGGGCGATATAGCAGCGTAATATAGGAGGAAAAATCGTAGTACTTATAAGTATAGCTATTAGCGGTATTTGAAATGAGCCTTGGGTCTTTCGGGACGAAAGAGCTCGAGGAGGGGTATCGTATTACAGACTGACTATATAGGGCGGCTAAGCAGCTATAGGCGGAGCGTAGGGCATGCCGCCAGCTAATCATTTAGGATAAGGTCATAGGGCTAATTAGGGATAGATCGTTAGAAGGCTAAGACGATCCAGTTGGATTGTCGGGAACAGAGAACGATCTAGTTGGGATCGTCGGGAATAAAGAACGATCCAGTTAGGATCGTTGGAAAGAAAGAACGATCTAGGGACAAAGGTACTTCGGGATAAAGAAGTCATTATATATATATACTAGCTAGTTAGTTACTCGTTGAGGGAGCTTGGGGGCTTCCTTAGTAAAGTAAATATATCGATTACTATACCTACTAGGTATATCTTTAGCGATTGAGATAATCCACTTGTTGTAAACCCTTTAGCTTTACCGAGCCTTTATAGATGTTAATTACCTCTAGTGAACCCTTTCAGAGTGCTCTATACCTATAGTTCGTCATACTAGTCTATATCGTCGTTAGTCTGCCCCTTGCTAAGGTACGGACACTTGCTCTAGTAGTCGTCCTATCCCTAGGGCGTCTTCTCCTAGAGTCTCCGTTTCTCCTGCTCCTCCTAGTACTTATGCTCTGGGTTGTAGAGCGTATCGTTTTAGAGGCTATACGGGTCCTCTATAGTCGGTCCTTCCTACCGAGTGCCTGCTTGGCTAAGGGTATCGTTAAGCTAGGAGACCTTACTATAGGCCTTGGTAAGTCCTTCCCGGAAGTAGTCGACCTACTTCTGGAGAAAGACAGGGCTCGGTCCGGTATATTCGTCGGGGTAGTTATACGTTTTCTACTGCCCGAACTTATCCTAGGTCATTATAAGACCCTATATCCCTGCTATATCTTAGATTACGGGTAGTAGGTATATATCGGATCGTAATAATACCTCCTCTTCTTCCGCTATAGGCGGGTTACTATAGGCCGGTGCTAGTACCGATTTAATACTGTTAATAGTGCCGTCCCCCTGTCCTACTATCTCCTCTACGGCCCTAGCGAAAGCTTGATCGACCTATACCTCGACCTTGTCTATAGCCTAGTTAATAGTATTATCGATCCTCTCCTATATATCCTAGGTCGGGTTAAGGTTCTACCCGAGGACTGCTTCGGTAATCGCTACCTATATACGACTGCCGACGGCGTCGTATACCTACTACTCCTAATCTATAGATATATTATCTAAGTCCTCTAAGTCCTCCCTAATATATTAGGACTTATACTTAATGTCGACCTCGAGGTTGTCCTAGTCGTAGGCTTCGTATGCTAAGACCTCGATAATCCTAGTGTTTTTATCGATAGTAGTAACCTCTTTACCTAGTATAGGCCTCTATCTATCCTTCTTAGGGCTATAGTAGTCCCGCTTAAAGTATTCCGTCTTACTATAGTTATAGTAAGTAACGCTAGACTTGTCCTTATATAGATAGAAGTCCTATTAGTTAGTATCTACGTCTATAGGCCCCCGATAGTACCCGTAGGACGTACTAGGTAGGTACTACTTATGCCTGTCGTTAGCCTAATAGGCCGGGGCTAGTCTATTCCGGCCCCTATACTATTACTTATATACGTACTAACGATCGTCGATCCGGATCGCTATAGTAATATACTTGTCGAGAGTATCCGGACGGTCTTTGTCATAGAGGACGTCTTTAACTTCGTCCTTAAGACCGTTATAGAAGAACTATATAAGTCCTTCCTCGTTAAGGTCGGCCCTTACAGAGTCCTGCCGGAATAGTACGGTATATGCCGAGGCTAACTTAGTCTGCCTGAGGTTTATCAGGCGGTCCTAGGCATGCCGCTTCTCGTCTAAGTCTCCAAATACCTTCCGTAGCTCGCTTTCGAACCTAGCGTAGCTAGCGAAGACCTCGTTCGTAAAGTCCTCTCTATCGTCCCTGTCGGGGACGGTAAGAAGGTCGTCTATAGTAGGCTGAAACTATCGGAGCGTCTAGCCCTCGAGGCGTAAGGCGATAAATCCGACCTTATCTGCCTCCGTCGGGAAGTACTCGGGATAATACCCTAGGTAGGCCCGCGAAAGGGTTAGGAAGCCCGCAAGGGCATCCTTGCTTCCCCCGAACCTAGGCGGCAGGTCGAGCTTAACCCAGCTGCAAGAGTTCGTAGTAGTAAGGCAGGCGTTCTCGGCTTCGAGTATAGCGATATGCTCGTTGAGCTAAGCGATAGTAGGTATAATAGTGCCTATAATGAAGGTACTGGTATTTTACCTCCGTCCTGAACCGTAATAGAAACAAAGGGAGTAAAGCAACGTATAACGAACCGTAGGTATAGAGTACTCTGAAAGGGTTTACTAGAGGTAGTTAACGTCTATAAAGGCTCGGTGAAGCTAAAGGGTTTATAACAAGTAGATTGTCTTAATCGCTAAAGATATGCCTAGTAGGTATAGTAATCGATATATTTGCTTTACTAAGGAAGCTCTAAGCTCCCTTAACAAGTAACTAGCTAGCTAGTATATATATATGATAACTTCTTTATCCCAAAGTACCTTTGTCCCTAGATCGTTCTTTCTTTCCAACGATCCTAACTAGATCGTTCTCTATTCCCGACGATCCTAACTAGATCGTTCTCTGTTCCCGACGATCTAACTAGATCGTCTTAGCCTTCCAACGATCTATCCCTGATTGGCCCTATGACCTTGTCCTGAGTGATTAGCTAGCGGCATACCCTATGCTCCGCCTGCAGCCGCTTGGCCGCCCTATATGGTCAGTCCGTAACATATAGGCCTAGTCCGGGTTAATATATATGCCTATAGTATCTAGGAAGTTAATAACGAAGATTATTTCGTTAATGCCCGGGATATTCTCGCTAATAGCGAGGTTTAGGATATTAAGGTACTCCTGAATCCATATAGTAGGCTCGACGCTGCTCCTATAGGCTATAGCAAGGTAGTTGTCGTACTGCCTAATGAGAGCGCCTCTCGTAGCGGCCTTAGAGGGTACGATATATGCTCGGATGATCTAGAGTATAGCCTGAATACTACTCTAGCCATTCTAGTTAAGCTCAGACAGGAGTACTATATATATCCGAGGGTCAATCGACTATAGGATAAGCTTATAGAGGGACTTGATAGCTATAAGGGTATACTTAACGTATATATCGGAGCGCTTATCGTTCCATTCCTTACGGAGCGCTAGGAGCTTGGCCTTGACTTCCTCGGGCATAGGGAGTACAAGGATCGACTTATTGCCCTTCTCGGAGGCTGCTGACTTCTTCTATATATTATAATCTATAGTATAGGAGTTCCTAGACTAGGTTCTGAGGAGCTCGTTAGTATTCTCCCAAGTTGGTTCTAGGGCGCCCTAGACTAGCTCCTCCTCCGAGATCTCGGTTA